>Ga0207996_1002505_pt1 | contig 11065 bp, 7 predicted proteins | sample AntAceMetag02UKG_FD_184773 | JGI IMG/M metagenome (GOLD analysis project Ga0207996, IMG submission 184773) | Saline lake microbial communities from Ace Lake, Antarctica - Antarctic Ace Lake Metagenome 02UKG (SPAdes) (version 2) | ecosystem: Environmental > Aquatic > Non-marine Saline and Alkaline... | reverse complement strand
TATTTTTTGTTTCTTCCTCAAAACATTCCTCTATAGTGTCAAAACCCGATCTTGATCCGAACAGGCTAAACCACGGGGTAAATATATGAGCCGGTATAATCATACAATCCGGCGATATATCCAGGCAGAGTTTTACAATGTCCTTAACATCGAAACCAAAGATAGGCCTGCCATCAGAGAGAATATTACCCCTCTTACCCAATTCCTTGCCTATCTTACCTGCAACTTCCAAATTAGGGGCAGCTAGGATCGTATGTATGCGCCTGCCCCGCCCATTCTTGCTATACATGTTGCTGACTTCAGCGGTTAGAATAAACTGTGCGTCATTATGTTCATATAGCCCGCTGGGCAACTGTTTAAGTTTGCCTCTTAGTTCTTTAAACCACGCGGGATGAGTGAAATCGCCGGTTCCTACAAGATCTATACCCTTTAATTTGGACCATTCTGCGATATGTTCAAGATCCATGGCCTTACTCGTAGCGCGACTATATTTTGTATGGACATGAAAATCTGCTGTAAACTTCACGCTTGCTCCCTGCAAGAATATACTAGTTTCCCGGCTAAAATTGTGTATACAGTCCTGCCTTTTAATCTTCTATTGATAAATGGTGAGTTCTTCGATTTTGAGAGTATCTCTTTCTTGGTAAGAGCCCAATCCTGGTGAGGATCTACGATCGCTATGTCCGCATCGTCGCCTTGCGCAAGAGAACCTTTATTTAAGCCCAGTATCTTTGCGGGATTTGCTGATAACAATTCTGCGATTCTTTGCCAGCTTATTAGCCTAGTCTGTAGCAACTCTGTAACAGTCACTCCTAACCCTGTTTCAAGCCCGATAATGCCAAACGCGGCACGCTCAAACTCTATATCTTTTTCATTGTCCGTATGGGGGGCATGGTCCGAGGCCACAACATCGATCGTCCCGTCTGCCAGAGCCTTTTTAATTGCAGCCACATCCTCTGTTCCACGTAAGGGCGGATTCATCTTCATGTTAGTATCAAAATCAAGCACGTCTGTTTCGGAAAGCGCGAAATAATGGGGGCACGTCTCTGCTGTCACCTGTATACGCTTTTTCTTTGCCTTTCGTATTATCTCCACGCTCTCCTTGCAACTAACATGGGCGATATGTATGTGCGCGCCTGCCTTGTTCGCTATAGCGATATTGCGTTCCACGCGTTCGAATTCTGATTCCCTGGATATCCCGCGCAGGCCCATACGCGTTGAGGTTAGCCCTCGGTTTACCGATCCTTCATCTGACAAGGCCGCGTCTTCGCAATGGCACATCACTACCATTGAATGTTTTTTTGCCTGTTGCATCGCCTGCATCAAAACTTTTTCATCATCCACTGACGAACCATCATCCGTTACAACCATCACTCCTTTAGCCTTTAATCCGGCTATATCAACTATTTCGTGGCCTTTTCTGCCTCGTGTAATGGCCCCCGCTATAAAAACATGCGCCTTAGCTGTTTTGCTTATAGCCTTCTGTAAGACGCTAACAGCCTGGGGAGAATCGATGCATGGTGTTGTATTAGGCATAGCAAGCAATGATGTTACCCCACCTTTTATCGCCGCGCGTGTAGCGCTAGCTATAGTCTCCTTGTCTTCACGGCCCGGTTCACGCAGATGCACGTGCATGTCAACTAACCCCGGCAAGACTACACACCCGTTAGCATCAATAACCTGTTGCGCTTTTGCGCTAATTGTTTTGGCGATGCGCTTAATCTTGCCCTTCTCTACTAATATATCGCAGACCTTGTCTACCTTGTTATGCGGGTCGATCAGTTGCCCTCTTTTTATTAGTATGCTCATTGTGTGCGCCTTGCCTGTGATATTAAAAATAGTACTGCCATGCGAATCGCTATACCATTTGTTACCTGTTCGAGTATAACTGAATTCTTCCCATCCGCTACCGCGCTCGATATCTCTATGCCGCGATTAATCGGTCCGGGGTGCATCACTATTATATCTTTTTTCGCCTTTTTAAGTCTCTCCTCTGTAACCGCGAAATTCCTAAAATATTCTAATTGTCTTGGAAACGCCGCGCCTGTATCCCGTTCAAACTGCATGCGCAAGACATTAACCGCATCCGCTCTTGAGAGAGCACTGTCTATGCTATGGGTAACGCTGACGCCCATCTTTTCAACCTCCGGAGGAATGAGCAGTTCCGGCGCGCATACCGTTACTTTCGCTCCAAGCTTAGTCAATCCCCATATATTAGAACGGGCTACTCGTGAATGCGCTATATCGCCTACAATGCTTACCCTTAAACCCTTTATGTTGCCGAGCTTCTGCTTTAGTGTAAATATATCCAATAGTGCCTGCGTTGGATGCTCATGCCATCCGTCTCCCGCGTTGACTACGCTTATATCAACATGCCGGGCAAGCATAGCAGCCGCGCCTGACGCATTATGCCTGACAACTATTACATCGGCCTTTAGCGCCTGTATGCTTAGTCCTGTGTCGATTAGGGTTTCACCCTTTTTAACGCTTGATGTCTCTGTAGCGATGTTTATTACATCCGCTGATAGACGCTTGGCCGCTATCTCAAATGATACTCGCGTGCGGGTAGACGGCTCATAGAAGAGATTCACCACTGTTTTACCACGTAAGGCCGGCACCTTCTTGATGCCTCGGGTAGAGACCTCCTTGAAAGACTCTGCTGTGGAAAGAATAAGCTCTATATGTTCTCTGCTTAAATTCTCAAGCCCTAAAAGGTCTTTCTGACCCCATTTTGTCATAGCGCATATCCCTTAATTCTTCACCAAAACCTGATCTTTGTTATCGATCTCGTTAAGCCTTACGACAACTGTCTCTTGCTTTGAAGTCGGTATATTCTTGCCGACATAATCCGCGCGTATCGGAAGCTCCCTGTGTCCTCTATCCACAAGCACTGCCAATTGTATCGATTGCGGCCTACCAAAATCTATAAAAGCATCTAGCGCCGCTCTTATCGTTCTGCCTGTATACAATACGTCATCAACCAGAATAATATTCTTTTCAGAGACATCGAAATCGATCTTTGTTTCGTGGACAACCGGCTGCGAATCAGCGATCATCAAATCGTCCCTGTAAAGCGTAATATCTAAAAGCCCTAAAGGCAACTTCGTGCCTTTTAACTTTTCTATGATAGCAACCAATCTGTGCGCCAGATATTCACCGCGCGTTCGTATGCCGACAACGGCGATTCCGCTATCACCCGCGTTGTGCTCGATTATCTCGTGCGCGATACGCGTAAGGGCATTCTCTATGGAGCGCCCATCCATAATCTCTCTTATATCTTTATCTTCCATAGCATTTTCTTTATGCGCATATCGGTTACCCCGATACCGCAAGGCTTGTGTACACATAAAAATACCCGCGACGGTTGTGCGGGTTCTATGTTTACTGGTTTTTTCACCTCGTCTCCTTTTTTGGCCTCTCTGTGCCAATTTAAAAGGTTATGTATGAATGCAATCATATCATTTACGTCCGGTTCTGTCAAGGCATGTTTTGCGGTCTCACTCGTCCTTAACAATAACTGTCTATGAGGTTATGCACGGTTGGAGTGGCTCGCGCAAACACCTCGTTTGGATGAGCGGATAAAGTCGATCAGATGGCACACTTCCGAACTTTTTGCTATCGCTTCTATGCCGCTTAGCGCCTGGCTCTGGTTTAGACCCGCTCTATACAACAGCCTGAAGGCCTCTTTTATCTCCTTGCGCGCCTCGATTGATGTACCTGCTCTTCTTAAGCCTATAATATTATACGCTGTTACTATATTATCATTGCCTGTAGACATAAATGGGGGAAAATCCTTATTAAGCCTAACGCCTCCCCCTACCATTGCGAGTGTCCCTATACGCACAAACTGATGTATCAGGCACCCGCCGGAAACAAACGCCCTATCCTCTACTTCCACATACCCGCCGAGCAAGGCATTGTTACATATTATTACATTGTTGCCAATGCTGCAATTATGCGCTATGTGCGCTAAACACATAAAATAGTTGCTGTCTCCTATCACCGTATATGAATCTTTCGCGGTACCGCGATGCACGGTGACATGTTCCCTGAATGTATTGTTCTTGCCGATCTTTAAAAAGCTCTTCTCTCCCTTATAAGCTAAATCCTGAGGCTCGCCTCCAAGACATGCGCCCATATGTATTTTGCAGCCTGTGTCTATGGTAGTGCCAGAAACAATACGTACATTTGATGAGATCTCCGTGCCTGTCCCGATTACAACATCATCCTCGATGACAGTGTAGGGGCCCACGATAACGTCCTCTGCTATCTGTGCTTTTTTCGAGACTATCGCTGTTTTATGTATCGTCATTTTTTTGCCCGTATCCTTACTGGGTTAATAATAACAACAAATTCTCCACGTACTTTCTTCTGCTTAAAATAGGCCAACAAGTCGCTTGCGTTGCCTCGTTTTATCTCTTCAAATTTTTTTGTAATCTCCCGCGCCACGACAAGCTCTGCATCGCCCAACACCTCGCCCATATCTTCCAGCGATGCCAATAATCTGTGCGGGGATTCATAGCATATAATCGTGCTTTTCTTTTTTGCGAATTCTGAAAGCTTCTTTTTGCGTGCTGTTGTTTTATTCGGTAAAAACCCCTCAAAGGCAAATCTATCTGTAGGCATGCCTGATACCGCTAATGCCGCTAATGCCGCATTCGCGCCCGGGATAGAAATAACATTTACTTCATTATCAATAGCATCCCGTATGACCCTATAGCCGGGATCGCTTATCCCCGGAGTGCCTGCGTCGCTAACCAGGGCCACGTTCTTGCCGTCGTCCAAAAGCCGGAGAATGTATCTTGCTTTTTTTTCTTTGTTGTGTTCAAAGTAACTTATAAGTGTTTTTTGTATTCCGTAATGCGATAGCAGTATCTTTGTGTGCCGCGTATCCTCGCATGCTATCACATCCACCTGTTTTAAAACTTCTATCGCGCGGAATGTTATATCACCCAGATTCCCTATCGGTGTAGCTACAATATAAAGCGTACCTTCCATATTATTACCTATGATTGCCTATTCTACTGTTACAGACTTTGCCAGGTTGCGCGGCTGATCGACATCGCGCTTATTCTTAAGGGCTATATGGTACGCCAAAAGCTGTAATGGTAATACCGTAAGAACAGGTGAAAAAAGTTCTCGTACTTGGGGTATATAGATTACATAATCAGAATGGTTGTTGATATGCTTATCACCTTCTGTCGCGATACTTATTACAATTCCGCCCCTTGCTTTTATCTCCTGTATATTAGAAAGCATCTTGTCATAGGTAGCGCTACTAGGTACGATACACACCACTGGCATAGTCTTATCGATTAACGCGATAGGGCCGTGCTTCATCTCCCCTGCCGCATACCCTTCCGCATGCACATAAGATAGCTCCTTTAATTTTAGGGCGCCCTCAAGAGCATTAGGAAAATTTAGATTCCTTCCCAAATATAAAAAGCAGTTCTTATCATGGTGATGCCTTGTTATGCTTTGTATGGTTTTGCAGTCTGCAAGAATCTGCGATGCCTGTTTAGGCAATACCTCCATATCCAAAAGTAGCGATTTTATCTTTTGTCTGTTCAGATAATTGTTCTGGCTACCTAGATACATACCAAGCAAATATAATATGCAAAGCTGTGCAGTATAAGCCTTTGTCGAAGCTACGCCGATCTCCGGCCCGGCATGAGTATATATAACACCGCTGGATTCTCTTGTCATGGTGGAGCCTAAGGCATTAACAACGGAAAGAACCGTAGCGCCGCGTCGCCTTGACTCTCTTATGCTGGCTAACGTATCTGCTGTTTCGCCTGACTGGCTTATCGCGATAACAAGGGTATTACTATCAAGAATCGGTTTTCTATAACGAAATTCGCTTGAAACATCTACTTCAACCGGAATGCCTGTTAATGACTCTATAATATACTTCCCCGTTAAGCCTGCGTGATACGCTGTACCGCAGGCAACAATGATAATCTTTTTTGCGCTCGCCAGCTTCTTAGCATCGATTTTAAGTTCCTGAAAATATACGCTCTCTTTATCCTCTGACATCCTGTGGCGAACAATGCCTTCTATCACCGAGGGTTGTTCATATATCTCCTTGAGCATAAAATGCGCGTACCCGCCTTTTTCTGCCTGCGTTGCGTCCCACGTAATAGCCGTAACCTGCTTATCTATCTCCTGCCCGTCAAAACTGCTGACTACTACGCTGTCCTTGGTGAGGACAGCCAGTTCGTTGTCTTCCAGAAAAATAATGTCCTTTGTATGTTTAAGAAGCGCAGGTACATCACTTGCGATAAAATTCTCGTCTTTTCCTACACCAATCACTAACGGTGAGCCTAGCCTTGCGGCTATGAGCTGCTCCGGGTGATTGCCCAAAACAACCCCTAACGCGAAAGACCCCTTAAGAAGCTTAATCGCTGCCCGAACCGCTGCCTCTATATCGTCTTTATAAAATTTTTCTATTAAATGCGCTATAACTTCTGTGTCCGTCTCGGACTTAAAGATGTGCCCTTCCCGAATCAACCCTTCTTTCAGGTCTTCATAATTTTCTATTATGCCGTTGTGAACTACCGCGATATTCCCAGAGCAATCTGTATGGGGGTGAGCGTTGCGTTGATTAGGGACGCCGTGTGTGGCCCAGCGACTATGTGAAATACCTATGCCCCCCTTAAGAGGTTTTTTCTTGAGCAGAGAAGCAAGGATGGCTATCTTGCCTTTTTGCTTTCTTACAGAGACTTTGCCCCTTGAAATGGTCGCCATGCCGGCAGAGTCATACCCACGATACTCAAGCCTTTTTAGCCCATCCAAAAGGATAGGTTGCGCTTCTTTAGCGCCTATATAGCCGACTATTCCACACATAGTATGTATACTATACCAGAGAAATTATGCATATTCAAGTGATTTTAGATGGTGGTTAGGCTGCTGAGTTGATTGCAGATTCTATATTGGGCCTGTATTTCTGTCTTTGCGCTGTCTGGTCATTATCATTGTTTATGCGCTCTATTCCCAGGCGCTGTATGCTTTCAAGCCTTGCGTCTACAAACTGTTTATATTTTGTTGTTCCACGTATGCGCGAGTATATAGCGAGAGCCTTATCATGCGCTAATTGCTGTGTCTTGAACCCTATGCCTTCGTCAAAAATTTCAAGGTCATTGCCTTCTGCATGAGAAAGAAAAAAGGAGATTGATGGCACGATACCAGGAGGAACACTTATATACATTGGTATATTGTCGTATTTTTTTGCTAAAAAAGACGCGAAGAGTATAAATTCATCCAGAGTTGCCTGCGCTCCGCAAAAACCGACTCTTTTTATATTATCAGGATGTTCTGCGTTCCAGATAGAAACAGCCTCTACCACCGCTTTGTATCTTTCGCACACGCTTGGCTTAAGAGAAGAGAAAAATTGCGCAAAATGCTTGTCCCCTCTTTTTATGTCTATACCGAACTCGCGAGAGAGCACGGATTCTGTCAAATCGCTATTGCCTATAGATATAATCTTTGTGTTTGGATCAACCATAAGGCTGTCTATGTTGTCGCACGCTTCTACAGTTTCAACCATAGGACCCGTATCAATCCGCACAAGCATCTTGCCTGGTTCAATATTTAAATATTCTGACACAATGCTCTTTGCGAGCGGTGTTATCTCATTACGTATAAAACGCACATCCCGCTCTGTTTTTACCATAGGAAATATCATGCCTGGGGTAAAAGCATATCCGCCCTTTCTCTCAAGAGATATCAACGCAATATAATAACTTGCTATTCTTAAAGCTACGACCTTTCTGCCTACTTCTGTTCTGTAAATATCGAAACCACTCTTTCCTAAAAGCCTTACAATATCTGCAACACTCTTGTCTTCTTCAAAATCGTCTGTGCGCAACACAAATGGGCCTGTATTTTTTCTATACCTGCTAAGCGATTGGTACATATCAACAATAAGCGCATCCAACAACTGCCGCTCTGCTTGCCCACCCGGATTTAACAAATAAGCCTTAAACGCTGATCGAGCCTTGTCGCTTGGCGCAAGTTCCGTTCTATACAAACCTATTCCTTCTATACCAAGATTGCTTGTTTTTTCTACATTTTCGGGAGAGGCTGTATTCGCATACACGTTAAGCTTGATATCGCCGTCTCCTCGGTTGCCTATCATATACTGCTGCAAGCATAGATCAGAATAAAATTCCTGTCGCAGGGAAGAAGCCCCATACCTGCTTAATGTCTCCTCATCCGGATGAACTATGACTGTGCCAGTTCTTCGACCCAGAGTTGTCTCTACTATTATATCATCCTCTAACGATGCTATCTCCTCCGCACTGCGCGCGCTGTCACCCAAAAGCACAACAGGTATACCCATGCTTTGGGCAACAATAACCCAATGCGAGGCTATCGCCCCTTCCAGGCACACAATAGCCTTTATGGGCTTTTGCTGCAACTCCACCAGGTCCTTAAGCGCCTCTACGGGAAGCTCTTCGTTAGATAAAAGCACTAAATCTTTATCTTCGTATGTTGCTTTTAAATAAAAGGCCGGCACCTGCTTTAAGCGTACCATAATAGATTCAATGCGCTTCATTGCGTCGGCTTGTATCCTATACATTCCTTCGCCGCCTTCTATAGACCAGTCGAAATCAATTGCTGTTTTTTCGTTACCTCTATACTGTTCGTACAAAATCTGTGCGACTGTCTTTTGTCGCTTAAAAATATTATCAGCCCCTTTAACGCTAGAGTCCGACACGTTCTCTAGTATCACCTTATTTATATCACACACGCCTTGCTCGTTTATTGAATCTGTTTGAGCGCCGGTGCACTGCGCTATCAATAATTTGTTCTCCTTAACAGTGTCCTTGACAGCCTCTTGCTCTTTTACGTCTCCTTCTTTTGCCGCAACAGATAAATCGCGCATCAGTTGTTCGTTTCGCATTGCGAGTGCTTCTATCTTTTCACCGAGCTCTACTTCCTGCTCGTCTAATGCCTGGATCTGTTCGCTATAATCTTCTAAAAGCTCATCCCGCACTTTTACGAATCCAGCCCATTGAGTGTTTGCGTCGTCCTGCGTGATGACCTCCTGCCTGTCTATATCATCAAATGCTTTCTGCTGAACCAGCCGCAATATCTGCTTAAGCAGCTCTTCCTGTGCCGTGTCTTCTCCCGCGCGCGCCTTGCGAATATCTACAGAAAGAAAAAATTCTAATGTACCTATACTGTTTCTTATAAGATGGTTCTTATCCGGGGTGCTTGTCAAGCGTTCTGAAAAATAAGCGCTCACTTTTTCGTAATAACTACTAAGCGCGCGTAAAGCTTCTTCTGCATTGCTAACTGTAGACACTTTTATTGCTTTGCTTATATCCTCTATTGCCTGTGACAAGAGATTATCTCGTTCTGCTTTGATGCTGCCGTGTTGTATATTTCTTAATATATCATACGCTGAATAACTCGAAAAAATCGCTGCTTTACCAATAATCGTAGCCGGAACAGCATTGCTTATGCCTTTGTATGTTGCTGTACCTGCTGAAGAGGTCTTCGCGATAAGCTCCTCTGTTATGCCGCGGCCTGTATGAGCTTCTTCTGCCGTCGTCGCAGCTGGCCTTAGCATTGTGGATGAAAGCGCCGTATCTGCTCTTGCGCAAATAAAAAAACAAGACACGCTCAATATATATGTTATCTGTTTCCTAAAAGTTTTCATATGTTTTTGTTTTCCTTGCCCTTATGCCAACCTTGCGGGCAACCGCCTACTCCTCTTTCCCTGATTTGTAACGCAAGATATATCTATACTGCTCCGGATCTGTCTGCTGCGTTGTGTGCGGCGCAACCACCACATATGACATGCCGCATTCTTTAAGTTTCTGCTTTAAGCTCGGAGTATGAAACCCGCCTGCTATAAGAACAGCTACCTTCGCGTTCTCCTCATTCATCAGCTTTATAGCGTTCTGTACAAACGCGTCATCTCGCTTGTTGGCGAGATCATAAAACTTGACCAGAGTAGACAAGTTTTTGTCCAATATATAAGCAGGCTTCAATGATGCGGTCCGAACTTTGTAGCGCTTTGCTTCTTTTTGCAAAAAACTCATCCAGGCAGCAGTATTGAAATCATTACGGTGCTGCTTGTAATATTTGAAGTCATTCGGCACAAGTTTAAGATTCAAAAAATTGTCCAACACGTGCAAGCTTCTTGAGATTTCGTAGAGCTTGCGCTGCTGGTCATTCTTGATTAGCGCAGCCTCTATCTCCGCTGACAACACTTCTGTTTCTTCAAACAATTTTGCGGTATCTATCTCTTCATGCGCGCGCACATACGCTAAGTATTTCTCTAGGTTCGGGTAACCGCTCATGGGCTCTTGTGCGGCTTTCGCTTCACCAAACAAATATTCATGATACTCAGATGGCGTAAGCTTGTTAAGCCTAAACTCGAGAGACTTTGTGACCAAATTAGTCAATTGCTGTTTTGTCAGTTTTTTTGATAGTTTCTCGATAAGCGCGCTTCTCTCTTGTTCTACCACTGGGAACTTAATATCTTTTTCAAGGCCAGCAACCTCTATAAAACGCTTGAAATTGGGGTAAGACGATAGGCTTTGTTTTGTCTTTTTCGCGAGCGCGTCTACATATTTATAATAATCCGCAAGGCTAATCTTCTCCTCTTCATACTCTTGTTTTGCTTTTTCCAACTCCAACAACTGTGGTGAATAAATTTTCTTTTGCAGCGCCCTGACAATTGCACTAATACCGCTTATTTCCTTATTAGCTTGCTCACGAAACTGCTCTATAGCAAAAAACGTGTCCAGGTTAGCCTTGTACAACGCTTCTTCTTCTAACCCTTCCAACGATAGATCGTAATCCGACACTATATCTAGATACTCTTCCCCTGATATCTTGCCGGACTTAAGGTATTCCTCGGCTACCTCAAGCCTGCGCTCCGTGTCCGCGTAGGAACGTAAATAAGACAGGCTTACGTCGCCCCATCCACCCTCCACCATGACCAACTTGAGGTCATTGTTTTTAACAAGCGCCTCGATAATGCGACTCGCGTTTTTCTGCGCCTCGTAATTAGTGTGGATATCCTGAAGATGTATTATTATCTTCGCGT
>Ga0207996_1002502_pt1 | contig 11077 bp, 6 predicted proteins | sample AntAceMetag02UKG_FD_184773 | JGI IMG/M metagenome (GOLD analysis project Ga0207996, IMG submission 184773) | Saline lake microbial communities from Ace Lake, Antarctica - Antarctic Ace Lake Metagenome 02UKG (SPAdes) (version 2) | ecosystem: Environmental > Aquatic > Non-marine Saline and Alkaline... | reverse complement strand
TTTTTGTCAACATCATAATCAAGCACATCATCAAGTCTTTTTATTTCAACGGATATCTGCTGAAGAGAACTGCCGAACTGAACCAATCCATTGATTGGCGCATTGAATTGGGTCGCCAGCATTACGAAAGCAAGCAAGTCCCCGATAGTGAGTTCTCCCTGAATAATTAACAGTGATGCTCCACCCAGCACTAGGGCGGTTGACAGACCAGTGCATAGAGTAGGAACTGCGTCCGTGAGAATGTTAACCCAGGCTTGCTGTTGCCGTGCATTGATGAATTTGGCATGGAATCCAGCCCAACGCGCATAAAAATCACTTTCCGCGCCAGACGCTTTCATCGCTTCAATCATATAGTTTCCCCACATGCTTGTGCCAGTCAATTTTGTCTTTGCTTCCTGCAGGCGGAACCCAATATCACGTTTTAACTTCTTTGTGGCATGATAGACGATGATATTGATAAAAGCGAAAAGAAAAACAATCAGCGTGAGCTTCCAGGAAAAAAGCAACATAAAAATCCCTAGAAAAAGAATCTGAATCATATTAAACAGAGTTGCGGCAAGCTGCCCGGAAAGAAGATTGGCTATTTCATTGTTTGATTGCAGACGGCTGACAACATCCCCGGAAGATCGCTGCGAAAAAAACACCAGAGGCAATCTCAGGATATGCCACATAAAATTATAACTGCTGCTTAGGTTTAGTTTTGTTTCAAGTTTTATCAAAACAGTTTTCTGAAGCCAATGCATTATGACTGAAGCTATAAGAAAAAGCGAAAGGATGGCAAGGATAGGATGGGCAAAATCATTTTCCCCTTCCAAGAGATACTGATCAACAAATATCTTGCTTAGCGACGGAACAGCCAGCCCCGGCAAGATAAGTGAAAGACTCACTGCAAATGCAAAAAATAAACTTGAATCCGCTCCTTTAAGCCGGGAGAACAACCCCATGAACACTGTGGCTGGCTTTCTGCTTTTATGGAAATCCTCAGTTTTTGAAAAGCTGAGGTAAACTCCTGAAAATAAACGATTGAACTCTTCTATATCGACAGTCCTAGGTCCGAAGGCAGGATCATTGAGATAAATTTTGCGCCCTCTTCTCCCTTCAAGCACCAGGAAGTGTGAGTTATCCCAAAAAAGTATTACAGGCAATTGTTGATTGAACAATTCCATGCAGTCCACCTCTGTGATCCTGAAACCTTTGCCTTCAAGACCGTACTTGCGCGCGGCTTTTAACATATTTGAAGCTTTACTGCCGTCTCTTGACACTCCGCATTCATGCCGCAATTCCTCAAGCGGAACAAAGCATCCATGATATCCGAGGACAATTCCCAGTGCGGCAGCGCCACATTCCAACGCTTCCAACTGGATAATAGTCGGAGTATGAACTCTATTCATATTCCAATCCCAGCCATTTTCTCATAAACGGCAAAACAAAAGTAATCGGTACTCTTCTCTCCACGACAACTGAAATATCGCATATATTCCCATCGGTGATTTTAAATGGTGGCCCCTTTCCGGAAGTCCAGGCAAAACCAGTTATATTCTTGGGATCAGCACAAAGGTCTAATCTGCACATTATGGGAGGACCTTTCGCGGAAAACAACTTTGCCAGATCATGATCCTTCAACAAAGATGACAGCATCGAAGAGTCAAGAGGGTATTCCGAAATAGACAAAACCGTGCCAATGATGGCGCCGTACCTCTCTTTTTTTGTGATTGTTGGGCTAACAAAAGCAGTCATATTCCTTTGAACGCGTTTGCCCACATTGGTCGGCAAAAAAACAAAGGCTTCTTTCTTTTTGTTCTGAGACGCAATGGTTGCCACTGTATTGCCGGGCTTGGCATAACTGCCGGGAAGCAAATAAATCTGATTGACAACTCCATCTATCGGACTTCTGACGCTGGCTCTTTTACTCATGTAGATTTTCTGAGATTCCAGATCGTTCTCATATTTCATTATTTCTATCTTGATATTATAAGAGTGCTGCGTCCACTTAAAGTAGGATTCTTCCAACTTAAGCGCATTTGAAGCTCTTTCACTCATTATTTGAAACAGCTCGTTATTCACTTCATAGAGGGATTCGAGAGAGTTCTCGTATGTTAAAGACGATATGGCTCCTATCGTTTTTAAATGTTCCTCTTTTCCCACAAAGTCCACCAGAAAAGCTTTGTACTTTTCCGAATTTGATTTCTTTTCATCAAGCGCCAAATCTAATTTGTTAGAATAAGTCTTCAGATTTGCCGTCTGGGTATTTGCGTAAGAATAGATTCTTCTGTCTTCTTCTTTCAGTTTACTGATAAATTTCTCTGCATGATCAATTTTCTGCTTTAATTCCGTAACGTCAACTGTTGCGATTATCTGCCCTTTTTTAACAACATCCCCCAATTTGCAATTGACAGTCAACAACAATCCGCTGCCTTCGGAAGTTGCGTTAAACATTGCCACAGATTTTGGCACGATTATTCCAGGCCCGTCAACACAAACATTGACAGCTCCGAAAATGCTCCAGAGCAATACGGCAAATAAACAGGAAATTACGACAATCCAAACAATCCAGCTTTTGGATATTCTTATCTCGATAGGAATGTCCAACTGATCAAGAGATGCTCTTTTTGATATCTCTTTATTATTTTTTAAAATAGTCATTTTTATTCACAGTGCGTATATATTAAAATCAAATCCCCTAATATTGCTAACTTACTGAAGTTTTGCAGTTCGTTTTTGAACTGAAAAACATTGAAAGACAAAAAGGATATTTGAGTTTGCAGCCTTATATTAAAGAGGTTAGACATAATTCAAAATATAAAATAAAAGTCAAATCGATGGATGAATATAGAGATAAACGTGAACTAAATCAAGAAAATCTGCAAAAAACACGGAAAAGACATGAACCTGAGAGTACACATCGAGTTACAAGCGAATTTTTTCGGTCATGTGCCATGTGTGGGAGGGCGTCACATCTGCCCGGATATTTGAAGGATGGGCAAAATAACCTTATAAATCTTCCCAATTAAGAGGCCTTTTTGTTGACGAGAAATTCTATTTTATCCCAAACTTCAAAACGCTGTTGTCGGTTCGAGAATGCAGTCAAACGCATAGTTTCAGCATCAAAACGGCTTAGATGATAATCAGGATTGCTGCTTGGGGTAAAATAAGACCTGCACTCTCTACAATAATATTCCTGTTCGCCAGATTTTGTCTTGCCGTTTTTGACGATCCTTGAGCTTTTACAATATACACAGCATTCCATTATCAATCCATATCCTCTTTTTGACTAAAAAGGCAGCGACTGTAATATTGATTTCAGGCTCAAATCAACAATATCCGGTCAGATGTTACGCCCTCGAACTTCAGTTGACTTGTATTCCTGCTCTGTTGTCAGAATTATTATTTAACCTGCAATGATTTTTGCCGAAACGGAACGTCGCTTGCATTATGAAGCTTGTCGGCGGTGATTTCATTGAAAATGTCTGCTTTATTAAATTGAGCCCTTGACACTTTAGATACCACATGGTATCTTTATCGGTATAATTTAATTAGCCAAGAGTATTTATGGAAGCAGCTCAAAGAAAAAAATATCAATCCCAAGATAAGACAGTCAAAAAGTTTCTTCAACTGCTGGAGACTATGAGGAAATGTGGAGAACTCATGTTGCCGCCAGAGCGTGTTCTATGTGAAAAGCTTTTTTGCAGCCGAAGAACATTGCGCCACGTGCTTGAAATGCATGAGAGTAAAGGACTCATTATAAAAAAAGGTCGAACCCGCTACCTTTCTATGGAAGCTGCGCTTCTTACCCCTCTAGGCAAGATCGCTTTTATTGCAAATGGCAATGGAATGCCTTCCAATCCCACCTGGAACAAACTTTGGATCGCTCTGTCTCAGATGGCTGAAATTGAACACATTTCAACAAAACTTGTTTTGATTCCATACTCCGCAAATAAAGAAGATTGTCTGAATCTTCTTAAAGACCTGCCGGAAATCCTGATTTTAACGACAGTAGACAATCATTTCGTGAAAAAAGAAATTCATGAAATGTCCCAAAAAGTAATAATAACAACAGAAGAAGACTACAGAGGGATGTTCAGAAATATCATAACTATGGACAATTATGAAGCAGGTTTTCTTTGCGCGAAAAAACTAGCGGCGCACGGATACAAAAAACCTGCTATTATATGCAGTGAGTTAGTCGGCAATGAAAGCCCTTTGTACATTCCGTATAAAAAACGTTCATGCGGATTTTTGGACGGATGTCACAAATTTGGACTCGAAATAAATAAAAAATCAGAATTTTGGATTTCAGGAAAAAATTATAAACCGATTGTTAAAATAATTAAGGCGGCTATCGAAATCAATAAAAACGACTTTGACTCAGTCTTTCTTCATACAGACAGTAGAATTGATTTTCTCTATGAAGCTCTGATAGAAGAATCCCGGATTCCGAAAGACGTTGGGGTGGTTACGGTCAACAGTTTTGATTATGCTATAATGCACGATCCCCCGGTTTCCTCCGCCTCAAGCGCCACCAAGCAGCTCTGTGTTGAATTAATAAAACAAATAAAACGAATAATTGAAACAGGCGAAAAAACCATCGGGGAAATAATGGTAAAACCCGGCTTTCACAAAGGAGCCACATTAAAATGAATAGAACAAAATCTAAATTTACACTAATAGAATTGCTTGTGGTTATAGCAATCATAGCAATTCTGGCAAGCATGCTATTGCCAGCGTTGAAGCGAGCCAAGGAAACGGCTAAGGGAATATCATGCGCCAGCAATATGAAGCAACTCGGAAACGGATTTGCGATGTATAGCGGAGATTTCGAAGGGCATATAGCGCCCCCTTCTGACTACGGAACGGAGCTGCCTCTTTACGCAAACCAATACCACTGGGACTATTACATTGGCGTAAACTACCTTAATTATCCCATTACAGCATCGGGCTGGTGTCCTAGCCTTTCGGACTGGCAACTTTTTCGATGCCCTAACGACAACAAACCCAGGTATGCAAAATGGCAAAATCGCTCATACGCTGTTCCGTTTTCTCTCATCTACAACGGCACAGATGGAACCGGCTATAAGCTCAGCAAAATTCGAAAACCGTCTAGCACATATTTATTGGGCGAAGTTGACATTACAAACGCTAGTTTCCTTAATAATGCTGTTTGCGCCTCAGGGGGAAACTGCGAAGTTGTTCTGAATGATAGCAGTAAAATAGGTATTCCTCATTCATCGCGGGCCAATTTCTTATTTGTTGACGGTCATGTTGCTCGCAGAAAAAGTTGGAAACTCGGCACTTATTGGCAAATAAATAATTTTATAGAAGATTAATGCAAATAAATAATATAACTCCAGGAATACAACTATGAGAAAATCCCTTCAAAAAGTTCTCGTGACAACATCATTGCTGACACTGTCAAACATAGCCCTTTCAACAAAAATACTTTATGAAAAAAACGCCCCGAATTTAGGCATAAACGTCATCCCAAAAACAGAAAGCAAATGGAAAAGCAAAGTAATGCAATTCCCCCGCAAGTTCACCGACAAAGAGCGTATATGGATAGGCAACGATTTTTTTATGGATGAATTCGGAGAACCATGCGTTTTCAGCAAAGACTGGATAAATGAGCATGGTTATTTTGGGAACGGCAATTACAAAATAGAAGACGGTCAAATGCTATTCACAACAGGCAAAAAAGGTTTCTTTTTTGCATTCGGGCCTGAGCCGAATGACTTTTCAAAGCCCAGTTTGCGCTTCGGAACAACATGGGGCAAAAATATGAAAGACCGATACCGCATAGTTATGGAACTGGAACAAAACGCACCTGAAACAACATGGGAATTCGGCACATGCAATTTTCACAGGAATAACGGCCCTGTTAAGAAATTCAAGATAAAAGGCAAAGGCAAACAGACATTTGAAGAGGATATTGGATGCGTCCGCAATTTGCTGGATTCGCACGCCAGTCGCGGAATGTGCGGCTTTAAGTTTAAGTGCCTCACGCCAGGCGCGACAGTAAAAATAAAAAGCATCAAAATTGCCCCATCTTCAGCCATCGTGTATTTCCGCAAAAAATTCAATCTGGCGGGAAAACCAGTTATGGCTCACGCAACTTTTCAGTCTCCGGAAACATATGATCTTTATATAAACGGCAAAAAAGCCTCAAGCGGAACGCATATTTATTCTTGTGGAACAGTAAAAACTGTCAATCTTTTGCCTTACCTGAAAAAAGGCGAAAATATTATTGCATTTAAAAGAGAGTTTTTTTCCTGGAAAGGCGGCAAGCCTGAATGGCTTTTTGAGGGAATATGCATTGATCGCAAAGGCAAGATCACGCGTCTTCTTGGCGATAAATCCTGGAAATGCTCTCTGAAAGCCGGAAATGCCTGGATGAATTTAACTTACAACGACAAAGATTGGAAAGCCCCGAAACTTCACGATCAAGGCATAAGGCAAGTGACACTTAATCCAACATCCGACGGAAGACTGGGCTACACAGGAGTTGATCCGCGCCACATGGGCATGCTGGATGCGTCGCCATATAAAAATAAATATCCTGTTTTCAACAACAAAGGAACCGCAAAATTTGAGCTAAAGCTTCCCGCAGGAGTGAAAGACAAATACACTCCTCAACTTAAAATATACAAGGCCGGAACCAAAGAACTGGCTGAAACAGTCAAGGCGCCCAAAGCCGAAGCAAAGGGCAGCCTGAATTCTTATATCTTTGAGGTGAAAACAAAAGAAGTCGGCCCATATCGTTTGGAGTGGAGTCTTCTGGACAAGGCAGGAAAAGAAATTGAAAAACGCCAGAATGAACTTATTATTGTCGGCCCCATAAAACAGGACGAGATTGCGATTGCGGATTTTGAAAAAGAGTTCAACAAACGATTGAGGCTTGTGAGAAACATTGATTGCACAAAGCCTGTCGTCGATGAAAAAGAATTTATAGATCATGCCGGAATGTACAACCTGGCAAAGATAAACAAAGGAAAAGTGGTTTCCGCCAATGGAATGAGTTATCGTGAAACAGGGTCAAACACGTGGGACTATTTTGCGTACAGGCTCCATATTAAGGACAAAGGAAAACCTTATCTAATAGAAATCGTAGTTCCTGACAACAAAGACCGTTATATCTATTCAGGCATGGTCGAACAATTCCCAATAGGCTTCTGTAATAACTTCATAAACGCCTGCCGCGGGTGGTATTCCTCCACCGGAACAGCTTACACCGGAGTAAACAACCCGCTCTCATTCAGAAAAAAGAAAATACGTTACATCTATTACCCTTCAAGTCAGGCTGCGGCTGTTGTTGTAATGAGCGGGTTCAGCGGACATCCGGCGGCGGCCTGCGAAATAAACATCTACAAAATAGAGGGCGGCCTTCCTGCTCTGAAAGTTCCTGAGACAAATAGAATGTTCGGTTCTCACAACGAGCGCATGTCTGTAATGATTCATACTGCGGGGATGGCTGAACAACCCCTCATGGGTGACAAAAAGATTCGCGTGAATGGACATCGCGACGGATGGTTTCATTGGTATAAAACTATCGAAAGAAAGATTAAGCTGTTACGTTTTCAGGGACGCAATATGACAGTGGAAGGGGTTTATATGTACAGTAAAGGCGATTACCCTTCTCTTAAGCACAATTCAAATGTTTCAAATCAGGAACTTGACCCTCCGTTCCTTGCCTTGAAAATGTACAAACCAAACCGCATTAAATGTATGCTGGGAATAGAATATATGGCTTCTCCTCAACTCATGGTTTCAGGAATAGACACAGTAAGCGACCGAAAAATGTGGAAAGGAAAAAAAGGGCTCCACTTTGTGGACAGGCATGGTAGACAGCTTACAGGCCGCAACAAAAGTGGAATAAACTTTCTTCATCCCGCAATGGGCGATATGCTGTTGGATTGCATCTCTGAAATCTACAATCGTTATGACAAGGTCGGGAAAGTAAGCGGAATGTTCCTTGTTACAGGAAAGTGGTGGGCTCCTGGCTTTATAAGATGCAGTTATGGCGATCTGCAAAATATAGAAGTGGGATACGGCGATTACACTGTTGAGCTTTTCGAAAAAGAAACAGGCGTCAAGCTAAACATTGAGGACAAAGGGCTAAAGCGCTTTCAGAAACGCTATGAAAAACTTATGGGCGAGCTTCGTGCAATCTGGCTGCACTGGCGCGCAAAAAAAACAAAGGATTTCTTCGACACAATAGTCAAAACTATTCAGGGCGGAAAAGAAAAATGGCATTTGTATCTCTATCCCACCTTCGACATTAAAAAAGGCAGCCCGTTCCTGACAAAAGACGGGACGCGGGAAGAGCGCGACAAATATATGGAACGACGCTACAATGAAAGCGGACTGCCCCTGAACTTGTACAAAGGCGACAAAAACATTACAGTTGCCTCAAGCCTCGTAAGTTGGGCAAAATACCGTTCCCCTGACTCCAACCACCTCTACGCTCACGGCTGGAACACAAACGCAGGCTCAAAGAAGATAATCAAAGATTTCGGAGCCATTTATTTTCAGAACAACAACGGCCTTGACGAAGTGGACAGCCCGGCAGGCGCGGCGAAGGAATGGATATGGAACCAAACGAGCAGAGGCGTTTTCACCGTCCGCGGCATCGAAGAAAATTGCATGAAGGAATTCGTAAACGTCATAAGCGACAGCATTCCGAATGTCATATTCTACTGCTGGCTGGACTGCAACATGGAAATAGGATTCGGCGCGCAACTGAGACGCTTCTGCAAGTCATTCTATGTGACCCCGGAAGTTGATTTTGTGTCGCTCCCATCTGAAAGCGCAAAGGGAATCATAGCGCAGATCGCAGACTATAAGGGGCAAAAATACCTGCGCCTTGTGAACAACACACCCTTTCCCCTCAAGGGAAGCATAAAAGCAGACGCGTCCTCAGTGCGCGACCTAGTCTATGACCGCGACCTTGAAAGCGGATTTTTCAGCGGCGGAAAATATGCCCTGGAAATGTTGCCTAACGACATCCGCATAATAGCTCTCAAAGATTGCAAAGACAAAATAGAATGCGATTTCGCAATGCCCGAAAAAGAGGCTGAAAAGATAATAAAACTGGCTGAATACGTTTTAAAAGAAGAAGGATGTCTTAAAAGATGCCCCGGCGATATGGTCGTAAAAGTATTCAAAGAACTGAAAAATAAAGACGCTGTTGCATTGCATGGCTTGCTTCAGGACTTTGAGCTGGCCTCCAATATACAAGGCGTCAAAAATGACCAGAAATTCATGGAAAGCCAGAAAAAACTCGAGTCCGACCTAAAAAAAGGCATAGCGCGGATTATCTGCGCGTCTCCAACTGAATATATTGACAGGAAAGGCAATCGATGGCTGCCGGACCAGAAATATACAGATTGCGGAGCATATGGCAATACTGGCGCGGGTTTCGCAGATAGAGGAACTCTTCCAATAGAAGGAACAGACCTGGACAGAGTTTATCAAACAGAGGCATACGGCGGACATGTTGAGTACAAGATTCCCGTCCCCAAAGGCACATACAATCTCTATATCCATTTTGCGGAAACATACGTCAAGAATAAACGCCCCGGCTGCCGCCAGATATCTGTCAAGACAGAACATATAATCCACCCGGAAAAAATCGATCCGTTTGCGCTTGCGGGAGGATGGGCAAAGCCGTATGTGATGAAAATTAAAGACCTGCCGGTCTATGACGGAATAATAGACATAGAGATGATCGGCGGAGTGGGTGTGAACGGGATCGAAGTAGAGAGGGTCAATTAATGAGATTGAAGCAAGTTTTGACATTGACAATATTGCTGGCATGTTTAATGCCGCGAGGCCTCGTCGCTCAAAGCTTCAGAGACAACGGCATATGGGGGGAGGTCAAAACTGATTCATACAATGCAGTCCTGTTCAAAAACGGACAGTTCGAAGTGGACGTAAAAAACACTGTAAAATTCAGGGCCTCTTTTATTCAAAGGTGGAAATATTTTCAGCATTTCCCTGAGATCAAATTTTTACGCGCAAGCCTGAAAAAAAACTATGGCAAAACGATTTCAGTAACCTATAAATATCTATGGAATGGCGGGACCGTTGAAGAAAATCTGATCTTTAACTGCCGTTCCATCTCTGTTTCCTGCGCCTTTCTGCCATGGGGCGAAAAAGAGACAAGGAACTTCACCTGTCTCCTGAAGATGAGAACGCCAGAAAAAAAAGAGATGGAGCTTGTGGCAATGGACCGAAAAGGGACGGATGGGGCTCTTAAGACGCTTGGCAAATGGAAACAAATTCGCTTTTATTTTAAAATGGCCTCGCTTCGTAACGCGGGTCCGTATCTCCTTGATTTCATATCTGAAGGACAGGCGTGGATAAACATATGGAAATATCCGAATATGGCAGTCATAAAGAATGCGAAAAAAAGGATATGGGACAACACGGTTTATCAAAAAAATGAAGAATACAAAATCGAATACCTTGTTTATATTTCTAAAAGCAATGGAACAAATATAAAATCTTCTGCTGTATTATTCGAAAGAAAAGAAATTGATTGAGCAATATAAAACGTGGATCTGAACATGAAACAAAATAAAAAAAAAGGGCTTTTAAAATGAAAAATTGGCACGAGGACGCGCTTTGCAAATTGCATATTGATTACCATACCCCGGGACACCTTGAGAATATATGCGAGAACTTTTCCGCTAATGAAGTCGCTGAAAAAATAGCGGGAGCCGGTTTTGAGGCCGTCCAATTTTTTACCAAAGGACACTTCGGAAACAGTTATTACCCCACAAAGGCAGGTCATCGCCACTCAGGCCTAAAAAGGGATTTGTTTGGAGAGCTTGCAGAAGCGCTCAGCAAGAAGGGAATAATTGTGATGGCATACTACAGCCTCCGGCCAGACTCCCAGCAGGCAAAGACGCATCCGGATTGGGCAGTGAAAAACAATCTGGAGGAAAAAGAATTCACCCACATGTCCAATAACCGGGCGATGTGCTTTCAAAGTCCATATTTAGAAGAAATAGCTCTCCCTCAAATCCGGGAAGTCGCCGAACGCTATCCCATTGCGTCTTTCTTTTTTGATTTTGCAAGATCG
>Ga0207996_1002501_pt1 | contig 11079 bp, 8 predicted proteins | sample AntAceMetag02UKG_FD_184773 | JGI IMG/M metagenome (GOLD analysis project Ga0207996, IMG submission 184773) | Saline lake microbial communities from Ace Lake, Antarctica - Antarctic Ace Lake Metagenome 02UKG (SPAdes) (version 2) | ecosystem: Environmental > Aquatic > Non-marine Saline and Alkaline... | reverse complement strand
GATAATTTCACAATCAAGGATATGCCCAGCCTGCATTAGATCGTCACTGATAAAATGACAATGATAGCCGGGCACATTAACACCTTTTACAAACGGCGGCGACCGGAAACCAACAATGGTACCCTTTATGTCTTTAAATTCAAAGACAGTCTGATTCTCTGTAACCTCCACCAGCGGAGGATATGGTTTCTTTTGTATCGGCACACTTCGCACTCTCATCCGGCTGAAACTTCCGCTTATCTTAATGGCGATAAATTCATTTTGATTCGGAGCATGATTATCAATAATAGATTCCAGATCTTTATAATCCGCTCTATCAGTTATCGGAAATGCCCGGTCGGGCTGAAAGGCACAGACCGTCGCGAATGGCGTCATCATATCTATCTCGGGAGTATATACCCTCCCATCCGTCTTTACCTGGTATACCGTTCCATCCAGAATAATCATCTCTCCTTCAAGACGGTCAAATGTACCAATCCCGAAGTTGCCGTAACCAAGCAGCTCCCGGCATGACATACTCCCATCATAGACCCCCGCCAGCAGAGCATCGATGGTTGAGGTCTGCATAACTCTATCCCCCGGGATGCTGGAACACCCCAAAAAAGAAGCTGCGGAAATAATAAATACAAATATATAAATTGTATATTTCTTCACTGTGAATTCCTTTATTCCTTGAAAACTCCAGAACTGTTCATAAATGACAGAATATCATCCGGATGTCTGACCACCTTAATAGCGCCCGATTCCATCAGTTCCTCCTCCGGGCGAAATCCCCACGATACCCCCAGGGGAAACATCCCGGCCCGGACCGCGGTCTTCATATCAACACCGGTATCACCGACAAAGATAAACTCACCGGTTGGAATATCCAGACGCCGGGCAATCTCCAGCGCGCCAATCGGGTCGGGCTTTAAGGGGATTCCCTTCCTCTGCCCCAATACCACCGCGAAATCATACCCGGGAAAATATTGGCGGATCGAGAGCACGGTAAATTCCTGGGGTTTATTGGACAGAACAGACATTCTGACCCCCCTATCGGACAGGGCTCTCAGCAGTTCCGACACTCCATCATACGGCCTGGTCTTGAGGTTCCAGTTCCTTCTGTACTCCACCTGAAACGCCTCGACACACTCCGCGATCAATTCTTTCTGATGCTTTTCGGGTGGCAGAACGCGCGCCACCATCTCCTCGGCGCCGCTGCCGACAAAGTAGCGATACGCGCCGGTCGAATATGTTTCCAGTCCCATCTTCCGCAGAACACGATTCAAAGAGTCGGCAATATCCTCCAGCGTATTCAGGAGTGTCCCGTCTAGATCAAAAATTACTGATTTATAATTCATTTTTTGATTACCCAGTGTGAAAAGTTGTCCAAGCGAAGAGAGGTCTTAGTTCCTGCTTTGGAATTTTCTCTCTTCCGAAATACTTCGGGATCCTGATTTGTTGAATCATAAGTTATCGGGATAACAAATTGTCTGTGGGAGGGGCTTCTCGTAGATCAGGCAGAATGACTGACAGTCCCGATAATCGCGGCTGTAAGCCGCTCCCACAGTTGCACAGCTAAGCTCCTGCTCAGGCGGTCTGGCAACAGTATAACCAGTAGATAACGACCGCGATGATGATCAAGGCGATAATCACCACCAGCACGACATACTTATAGAGAAGCGTGGTGAAGATAGCCAGTATGAAAAGAATAATCCCGAGCAGGGCAAAGGTGCTGTCATAATAAAGACCGGACTTAAGCGAAACCTTTCTCAATGCCCATCTCTCTCAGAGCATCAATCGATTCGGGAAAATCCGCCGCGACCACATGCTCTATGGTAGCTTCCATATCTTCAGAAGAAAAACGACTCCACCGGGTCCGACAGATATTCTGGAACCTCCCCAGGAATTCATCCCGGTACATTCTCGGTTTATCTTTATCTAAACTCATTTCCAGCATCATTCGGTTGTGGATTGCGAAAAGATAAAAAAAATAAGGCTTCAAGCCCTTTCCAAGTTCGCTGAAATATAGTATAGTAAAATATATTAAACAAGAAAACTATCATGAATACATCTTCTTTACAATTTGATATCGCCGACCAACCCCTTTCCTATTCCGGCCGGGAAGATTCACTGCGCTTCAACCGGAATCTCATAACGGAATTCAACCATCGCCACCGGGATGTCCTGTCCCTCTACGATATCACCTTGAAAGACTGCACTATTATCAAACTGGAGGATAATATTAATAGAGGGTCCAACCTGGGAGCGTTCCGGAATCTCCAGCTTCGGCAGTCGATTATCCTCTCGGCGGCGCTTTCGGCGGTCGCGGTAAGTCTTCATGGGAGGGGAAGCCTGAATAAGTTTCCCGGGGATCAGGCCACCGCGGAAAAGATCAACGATCTGAAGCGAGCCAATGACCGCACTGCCGCCCAGGTAATGGCCGAGGTTCTCCAGATAACCACGGACTCTCTGCTCGAAGGTGATGAGGTAATCATTGAATCCACTATTACCGAAGGGGCTCGAATCAAGCCGGGCAAGGAGGTCGGCGGTAACCCGACCATAGCCATCGGCGCGATCTTTGGCAAAAAACAACACCAGGCTCGGTATGGGATAGATATTCCCCCCAGCGTAACTAGGCTTGCCATGGGTTCCGATGTGGTGGAAGGCACCACCAAATCAGTCAAAGGGCTTCATTCCAGCTTTACCGCGCTCTTTGTTACCCAGTCTCCGGTCAAGAGACATCTCCCCGATATCTATGTGCAGCGCTGGATGGGGAGAGGCTATTTTCCTACATTCAATCCGCGGGAAGTAAGTCTGATCGACAGCGCCCGGATTATTTCCCGGGCCGGGGGCCATTCCAGCATAGAAGAGTGCAGCGCCTTCTTCCTGGACCGGCCACGACATTATATGGCAATGCAACAGTTGAATCAGATAGGAATTTCCACCCCTTATGACGCGGATGGAGATCTATTCCCGGCGGTTATCATGGGAATGGAAGGACTTGGATTCCCCAACGGACGAGGGCTCTCTTCCATGATCGGAGAGATCGGCGGTTCGGCGGAATGGGCGGTAGGAGTACTCCCGCTGGTCTGGCGGGGCGGCCAGGCCATTGGCATGCTGACGAGCCATTCCTCCCTGGCCCGCCCTGATCTGGACCCAAGTTATCAGTGGAAGGAACGGTTCCATTTTACCGAAGAGGAGTTCATGCTTATCCAAGATGCCCGTTTAATCCGCAAGCCGTATTTCACGATTGAAGATATTATCGCCGACCCTTTCGCGGGAGGGGTAAGCGCTTTCGGAGCTATCACCGACAACTATTACCTGCCGGTACTAAAAGGAGTGCTGATTGAGCCGGAACAGGCCCATTTTTCCGTCAATGTCCTGACGGTTAATTCTCTGGGAACCGTTAAATGCTGGCGGATGACCTTTAAATGCAATAACAGCCTGGAGCATTCTTCCCAGTTATTTCAATCTCCCAAGGAACAATTAATGCCGCTGAGCGGCAAGAATCTGGAAAAACGGATCGGGGAGATGCTGGACAATTATGATCTGAGAAGACGGTTCCTGCTCTTCTTTAAGAATGAGTACTACCCAGGCCTGATCCCGGTACATGATAAGGTAATATTACTCCACAAAGGGATCGCCGCTCTGAAAAAACGCGGGGCGCTGAACGATAAAGATAGTGAAATTCTCACCATGACCGAACGCCTGGCCGGGGACTGGTTTTTTTATTCTGATTGATTTTAACCTAAGTTGAGCGATTATTGCGGATGAAATGTGCTAAGATTCAACTTAGGTTTAAACAATCAGCCGCGGCAATAGGCTCTGTGGTTATTATTGGCTCTTCGGGGCGGCGGAGGAGGTAAAGCCTGAACTTCCGGTCGATCATCTTCCGGTAGAGGTCGAGCAGTTCCCGGTAGCGCGAGGGCTCGACGATCGAGGGGTCGAGGGACTGGTCGGCCCGGATCCTGATCCGGCCGGGGGAGTCATTCCGGCCCGGATCCGGGCGGAAGTTGAAATCAATGTCCAGGGCGGCCCCGGCAACCCCGTCACGCTTGAGCGGATCCGGGTGATAGTCGACCTCAAAGCCGGGGGGAAGTTCAATAATTATTTCGCTATTCTTACGCTTTTTCTTATTCAAATAAAGCGGGCTGACGCGGGTGTCCGAGCTCAGATTGAAGACGGGCCCGGAAGCCGTACGGAAGAAATAGAGATACTTCCCGGCGGGGACGGCATAATCCGGGATCTTTACGGCATACTGTACCAGGCCGGGATAACCCGAGAAATCAGAGGTCAGTTCCCCCTCCGCTTCAGCGGCCTTGGAAAATCCGCCGACCAGTTCCTGGTAATAACGCCGCTTCTTCTCCGGTGTCAGCTCGGCGAAAAACTTTTTCTGTTTACCATATCCGTTTCCCCTCAGCAGGTTTTTGACTGTGAGGACGGCATCACCGTTTTCGGCCACCTTCATTCCTATCCGGTTCTCGGATGAGGTCTCGAGCGCGGGCCAGATCTCTTCCAGTCGGCCGCCCGGTACGGTAAGCGCCATCTTTCCTTCACGCGGGGTGGCGCCGATGGCCGCGTATTGGTTGGTATCGTTGAGATAAACCGCCCGGCTGTCTCCCAGTCCCAGGGAGTCATCGTCAACACGGACCAGGACGGTGGAGAAGGAACCTTCATTGGGAACCTTCCGGTAGAGGTCGGCAAATCGGTCGATCATCGGACGCGAGGAGGCCAGGACGAACCCGGGGCTGAAACCCGCCGCTTTCAGCATCGTGTAATAAAGGACCCCGCGATCTGTCGTGTTTCCATAGCCCTCCTCCAGGGTCCGGTCGGCGCCGGTGACAGCGGACAGGGGAAGCGAGTTAATGCCGGGACCGGCCTTTCGGACATTGAGGGCGATAAAATCGCGGATGATCTCCAGTCTCTTCCAGGGATCGCTTTCCCCTTCTATCAGGAGCCGCGCCTTTCTCTCACTCTCCGGCTGGTCCAGGGCGGCGGCCGTCAAAACGTCATTCACTTCTCCGGCATAGGTTTTCCATTCGCCGGTGCTGGTGAAGACGGTGGGGAGAAAGCTCCACCGGGGCGGAAGGCGCCCCTCCCGCTTCAGCGGCGGCAGATCTTCAGCCGTCCAGCGGTAGAGAACGCGGGTGTCATCCCCTTCCGGGGCGGATCTTTCCATGGAAACGTTCCCGATCTCGTCAGTGAAGACCGTCAGGGACAGATCGGCGGGGGCTTCAATAGTGACGGTCTTTTTTTTCAGGGCGGCATACGATCGGAACGTGAGATAAGCCGCGAAGAAGGGCTGATCCCGGCAGGTGCTGGTATAGTGGTACTCGATGATGCTGCCGATCTCCAGCTGGGGGAGGCTGGCCACCAGTATCTTCCCTCCGGGGTAACGCGGTGCCGAGCCCACCCAGGGGGCGTCCATCAGGTTGATCTCCACTTCACTGACCTCCCGGATCGAGCCGTCCGGGTTGGTGACCTTCGCCTGATCAAGGGTTATCTCCTTCCATACCGGGTTATAGATAAACTTCAGTTCACCGGACTGTTTCTTCCCGGAATAGGTTAGTATCTTCTTTTTTACCGACCGGGTTCTGGTCCAACTGTGCCGGTCGGTCAGATTGAAGATAATTACATCCTCCAACATCAATATATCGGCGGGGGGATCAGCTTCCTCCCCACCGGGATCTTCCGGTCCGGCGAAGATCGGCATCCGGCGTAGCTCCCGCTCGATCTGCTTAAAAGTTTCTTTAAGCCGGAGATATTCGGCGGGACTGAACTCCACCGCCTTTAGGCGAAAATCAGCCTCATACTCCAGGGTGGTACCGGTCAGGCGGGTGCTGAACATCCAGAAAAGCGCTTCATTATCGACCGGTTCACCCTCCGGCATAAAGACTACCTCTTCCAGAGACGGATCGAGCTCGAGTTCGATCCGCTCCCGGGTCCCGCAGGCAATCTTGGTCAGAAAGGGAAACCTCCGTTCTTTGAGGCCGGTATTGCCGACAATGAAGTTCACCGTACCCACCCTGAGCCCGATTGAGGGCAGGGGAAGCATGATCGCGTTATCCCCGCTGATAAGCACGTCATCGGCTATGTATTTCACCCGGGCGGTCAGCGGCCGGGTGGTATCCATCAGATCCTCGGGTTCAATCTTGACTTCATCAACCCGGGCTGAGGCTGAGGCTTTTTTCATCAGGGCCTCGAAGAAGCGGCGGCGTTCCTCCGGCTTTTTCCGGGCGAAGGTACGGCGGTAGGAGTTATCGTTGATACCATCGAAATGAAAGACCGTCTCGGCGGTCAGCTTGCCATCCCGGTCGATCGATCCGACCGTGTCGATCCGCATCAGGTTATTTTCGGCTGGATCGATCGGCGACGTTCGTAAGTCTTCGCCTTCGGGAGTGGCGACCAGATAACTCTTGTCATTGAGATAGGAGGGAAGGAGCTCGGCGCTTGTCTCATCGGTCGGGTCCATGAGCAGAAAGCTCCCGTCATCTTGCCTGAGCGCTGCGATGGCATGATTGAAATAAGGTTGGGGTACTTCGGGATCCTTCCTGGGACCGGTATAGATCAGGGTCGGGTAGGCGTCAAAACCGGACGACCGGAGCATGGCTGCCAGGAGGGCCGCCTTGTCCCGGCAGACGCCGTGACGGGCTTCGAAGGTGTCTTTCACATCGTGCGGCTCATAACCGGGTGCCTCCGTCTCCGAGATAATGCCCAGATAGCGGATCTTCTGGGAGACGAACCGGAAGATCGCCTCGATCTTTCCCATCGGGTCTTCAATCCCGTCCGTGAGTTCAGCGACTTTTGCTTCTATTCCGGGGGTGGTATCCAGATGAGGCTCAGAGAGTTTCCAGTACCACCGGGAGACTGATTCCCAGTCCGGGAAGGTGCTGACAAGCAGCCGCTGGGCAACGGTCCGCGGAGGCGGCATCTTCGGCTCGGGAAAGAGCCGGGGAACATTCCGCGCCTCCCATTGATAGTGAATTATACCGTCCTCCTCAGACTCTTCCCGGGTAACCGTACCCTCGATCTCTCCCTTAAGGGCGATACTCTTCAGCGGCAGCTCTTTCGGCGCGTAGATGCTGACGGTGCTGCGCAGGATCGGCATTGTCGACTCAAAGGTCAGCCAATCGTACCAGGAATCCGGCACCTTCGGATGAACGATCCGGTCATACATGACGTAATGAAGGATGTCTCCCTTCTCCAAGCCGGCGACGTTGACCTTGATAATCTTACTATTGGGATTATAGATGTTACTCCTCATCGAGGACGGATTGACCATGATCTTGCTCTGGCCCTCCACGTCCACCGGAATAACCGTTCCGTCGGGCTTGATGATCTCAAGCGCGGGAATCTTGCAGTCTTCGGGCCCGCGCTGATAAGGAATGGTGAAGTAACTGGAGATGGTGCGAAATTTCCGGCGCCCCTTCTCGGTCAGGATCCTGAAGTATTGCTCGTCCCACTTGACATAGGTACCGTCGGTCCGGTAGCTGAACCACCGGGCGCCATCAACCAAAACTATGTCAGCGTCCGGATAGGCTTCGACCGTGACCGCCTTCGCTGCCGTTACAGCTTCCTTACGATCGAGGAATTGGGGGATAAAATCGGATTCCGGGGTTGAGCCGGCGGTCTGAGAAACAAGGACCAATACAAACGACAGGAGAACGGAGAGGAAGCAGGTTTTTTTCATGAGTTCATATTAACATGGATTTTTGTAGATACAATACTAAACCTCTTACACGCCCAATTCCGCTACCTCATTAATCCTAATATTAATACTCCCGGAATTTTTATTCTACTTATATAAGGTTTTATGCCATAATATGCCTGACTTAAGAAGAGTCCATATCAGACCATGGATCAAGAATAAATATTATGATTATCAAGCACCGCTATATAATATATCCGACCAATAAACCCCCATTCCATCTGCCTGATGCCTCCCAGGATATTGACCGGGGAAGATCCGCAACACCTATCGAAAAATCCAGAAGTTTTAAAAAATAGAGATATACTATGAAACGATTGAGCTGGCAGGTATGGTTGGGAATGATCTTGCTCCTGCTCTCTATCCTGGTCTATTCTTTAGACTACTTGATCTTCCGGGACTCTCATCACATATTCATCTATCTTTTCGGAGATTTAGCTTTTGTCTTTATCGAGGTTCTGCTCGTAACACTAATCCTTCACCAACTGCTGGCCCAGATGGCCAGACGAGCCCGCTTGAAAAAGCTAAATATGGTGATTGGAGCGTTCTTCAGCGAAGTGGGATCAGGCCTGCTGAAGATGCTTTCCATGTGGGATTCCGAAATAGAGATCCTTCAGGATGAATTTACTGCGGGAGATGAATCGGGGGCGGCACAGTTCCGACTGGTTGCTAAGTGGTTTGAAACGCATAAGCATAAATTCAGGACAGGAGAGATTGACTGGGATGAAATGAAGGTATTCCTGGTGGGGAAACGAGATTTTCTGCTGAGATTATTGGAAAATGGGAACCTGCTTGAACACGAAACTTTCACGGATATGCTCTGGGCGGTCTTTCACCTGACTGAAGAACTGGATGCCAGAGAGATCCTGCGGGAGTTGCCGGAAGAAGATTATAGCCATCTCCGCGTAGATATGAAAAGGGTATATGGACAATTAGCCCGGCAATGGCTGGACTATATGGGTCACCTTGGAACCAGCTATCCCTACCTGTTTTCTCTGGCAATCAGGACCAACCCATTCAATCGTAACGCCTCACCCATAGTAAGAGAACCGTAGTGATTTAAGTTCACCCACTCAAAACAACTGAGAACCTTAAAAGGAGGTACATATGGATGTCAAACAGCCGGAAGACATAATGCTGGAAGTAAAAAAGTTGCTTAACAAGAAGAAGGGGAAGATTATCCCCATCGCGATTGTGGGCTTGCTGATATTGATCGGCTTAACCGGAACTTACTACACCATTGAAGCCGATGAAGTAGGTGTGGTTCAGCGCTTCGGCAGATACATCGCTTCCACCCCTCCCGGGCTTCATTTCAAACTACCATTTGGTATCGATAAGATGACTCCGGTGAGAGTTCGACATATCTTCAATGAAGAGTTCGGGATCAGGACCTTAAAGGCGGGGCGCAAGACCAGGTATTCGAGCGCCTCCTATCTTGACGAATCGCTGATGCTCACCGGTGACCTTAACATCCTCGACGTGCGCTGGATTGTCCAGTACCGGATAACGGATCCGGTCAAGTATCTTTTCTCTACCAGAGATCCGGTAAATAATATCCGGGATATAGCCGAAGTAGTGATGAGAAGGCTGGTTGGTGACTACACTGTGGATGAAGTCCTCACCACCAAGCGGGCGGATATAAACATCCTGGCCCAGACCGGGATCCAGAAGATTTTAAACGACTATGAAACCGGAATTCAGGTGGTTACCGTAAAACTCCAGGATGTCAATCCGCCGGATAAAGTAAAACCGGCCTTCAACGAAGTCAATCAGGCCAAACAGGAGAAGGACAAATTGGTCAATCAGGCCTGGGAAGCCTACAATAAGGTTATCCCCAAAGCCAGCGGGGAGGCGAAAAGAACTATCCGGGAAGCCGAAGGATACGCGGTGGATAAGATAAACCGGGCTCAGGGGGATACGGAAAGGTTTATGGCCGTGTTGGCTGAGTACAAGAAAGCACCGGAGGTAACGAAAAAGAGGGTTTATCTTGAGACTATGTCGGAGGTTATTCCAAAAGCCCGGCGAAAGTACATAATGGACCCGAAGCAATCCTCGATATTACCCCTTCTGAATATCGGGCAGTCGGAAGGAGGTCAAAAATGAAGATAGCAGTTAGTTTAATAGTAGGGGTGATTGTGTTGGTGTTAATTCTTTTCATGGTTGGTTGGGCCTACGTGGTTCCGGAGACCCATCAGGTAGTAATTACCCAGTTCGGAAAGCCGGTCGGTGATATCATCACGGCGGCCGGTCTGCATTTCAAGAAGCCCTTCATCCAGAAAGCCCAATATTTTGAGAAGAGGCTTCTGGGGTGGGATGGTGACCCCAACCAGATCCCCACCAAGGATAAAAAATTTATCTGGGTGGATACTACCGCCCGCTGGAAGATTTCCAACGCGCTTACTTTTCTTCAGACCGTGGGTAATGAAACGGGCGCCCATTCAAAACTGGATGATATCATCAATTCAGCTACCCGGGATACTATTACCAGCCATCTCCTGGTGGAGGCGGTCAGAGATTCCAATCGGATTATTGAACTTGATGAAGATAGTGAAGACATGATCGTTACGGACGAAGCTCTTGAAAGCATAGAGGTCGGTCGGGCGCAACTGGAGGCGGCAATTTTAAATATCGCTCAGGAACTTGCTCCCCAATATGGGATTGAGGTGGTGGATGTACGGATAAAACGGTTGAATTACGTAGAGAATGTTCGGAATGAAGTCTACGGCCGAATGATCGCGGAAAGAAAAAGAGCCGCCGAGCTCTATCGCTCCGAGGGACACGGGAAACGGGCTGAGATTGACGGACAGAGGGGAAAAGAACTGAAAAGAATAACTTCCGAGGCCTACCGTACCGCCCAGGGACTCAAGGGCACAGCCGACGCGGAAGTAACTAAAATTTATGCTGACGCTTACAATCAGGACCCGGAGTTTTATTCGTTTTTAAAGACCCTTGATACTTACGGAAAAACGATTGATAGCGATACCACCCTCATCCTGACCACTGAGGATGAGTATTACCGGCACCTGAAAGGACCGGGGACTAAATAAATTTTGTCTCTGTCATTATTATCTGGGATTTAGTAATTTACTGTTTCGGGAGCCCGAGTTGTTTCATATTAAGTCTCGGGACAAATATCTATCGGGATCCCGATTTGGTTAATATAAATATCGGGATAATAACCTTGCTTAAAGATAATATTTGCGATGGGGTTGGATAACTATTCCCTATTCTCCAATACCCATTCCCCAAATTTATTATGATTATCAAGCACCACTATATCTATCCAACCGATAAACCACCTTCCATCTACCTGATGCCTCCCAAGACACTGATTGGAAAAGGGTGCTTAAATCTCTGCGGGGTTGAATTTAAAAAGCTAGGCATCGGAA
>Ga0207996_1002498_pt1 | contig 11089 bp, 9 predicted proteins | sample AntAceMetag02UKG_FD_184773 | JGI IMG/M metagenome (GOLD analysis project Ga0207996, IMG submission 184773) | Saline lake microbial communities from Ace Lake, Antarctica - Antarctic Ace Lake Metagenome 02UKG (SPAdes) (version 2) | ecosystem: Environmental > Aquatic > Non-marine Saline and Alkaline... | reverse complement strand
CAACCCTAGCTGAAAGCCTGGTTTTAAATTATTCATATGAGTTTTCTGCAAAAGGGATGTTAAGCAAATCATCCGGAACTCACGAATTTTCGATAGGTTATTATATCTATTTTCAACCTAAAGAACGTAAAGCGAAGAAGTGGAGACTTAGATATCCTTATATTATTGAGTAATAAAAACATAATAAGAATTAATGTTTTTTCACTCCTAATGTTTTAGGCTTGTCCAATATAAAATTCAGTATAAGAAAATTAATTATAAAATGGTTTTGCCTGGGATAATATCATTTTCAAAATGTTTATCAACCCAGCCCGAAATAACATCCTCACGATTATCGAATTGTTTTACAAAAGGTTTTATATCAAGCAATGGTGTTTTGTCGAGCATATCAACTTCCGTGAAGTAAACTTTGTTGTCTGTTATACTTTTGATTTTTACAATTGATATCCCTATATGATTTGGCCTGTGTGGGCTTCTGATAGCAAAAATTCCATGTTTTTCATCTTCAAGAAATGGCTGTGAAATCAAACTTTCCTTTTTCGATCTATCGAAATAATAAAGCAGAATTGCATGACTGAAAGCATCGAGGTCTTTTAATCCATCAGAATATTCCTCATTTAACTCTAAAAAACCTTCAGTATTATTTTTGAAAATGCCTTGTATTGGAATGTCCTTTGGGAGTTTATACGGAGTATAAATGATGCCAATCGGTTTGATTATAATATCTTGCATTTTAATTTATTTTTTCTAATTAAGTATTTAATTGTTAATGAATAATTAATTTCTATCCTCTTTCAATAAATTTACAATAAGTGAGTGCCGTGATTCGATAAATCATATGTCCGAATTTTGTATAAGGTAAATAAATGATTACCATCCAAACCAAAACCAAATGCACAAAATAAATATGATAGGCAAATTTCCAGATGTCTAATCGTGCAATTTCAACTAAAACTCCTGTGATAACCAATAAATAGATTGAAATTAAGAAAATCCAATCAAAATAAGTTGAGTTTCCGGCAAGTTCTTTATTGATAAATCTTTTTAAAATCATTATTGAAAGTCCTGTTAAAAGTGAAATAGCTGCAAGGTTTCCGGCAATTTTTATAGGATTAAAAAACGACAACGGATACTCGAAAAACAATACTGAAAGAATGGCGAAAAAAGTTACGAATAATAAAGTTATAAAGCCATAGAAAACCATTAGATGTGCCGAATATCTATAATTGTTGTTATCACATTTCTTAAATTTTTTATGTGATAATATTTCCATGAATGCACTAACAAAGCTTTTGAAAATTTTGTTTTTTGTTTCTTTTGGGGGCATATTTTTTTTCAAATCTTTCCAAAAGCTTTTAATGCTGATTGTAATTCCAACAAGAGTCAACAGTACTAATATCGAAAATGAAATATTTAGCTGTTTATGCGGGAAAAATTTAGAGTAATTAATTTCGCCCGATGGAATTTGAAAGTCAGTTGAAAAATAAATAATTGTAAAAATTATTATAATAGGTATAAAAATTACAAAAGGAAGGTTTTGAAATTTACTTAAAAATGAAGTTAAAAATTTTGGTTTTGAGTAGTGTAAATAGCTCATAAATCGTAAAGAAGAAAGCACATCGCCGGGTTTTACACCACGCGGACAATAAGTTGTGCAATCACCACATTGATGGCACAGCCAAATATCAGGGTCGCCCAAAAGTTTGTTTTTCAATCCCCAGCCTGCCCAAATCATTTCTTTTCTTGGAAAAGGATTCTCTTCGGGCGAAAGTTTACAAATTACTGAGCAAGTACCACATTGCATACATTGCTTCAAGGGAGCACCACTATCTTTTGAAAGTTTCTCAATAAAATTTATATCCGGTTCAATTAATTTCACAAATTCAAATTTTTAGTTTCGAGTTTCCTTGTTTCTTGTTTCTTGTTTTTTTTTTCTTGTTTACCATTACTCCATATCTCTATTCGCCATCTCTCCGTCTCTACATCATTCTGTCTATTTATCCCTTAGTCTTTCAGTTTTTAAGTATCCGGTATCCATCCACAAGTTACATTTCTTTAAAAGGATTTGGCCCGATATCTTCAATAGTTTCAACATAATCGTTTATTATTTCAGGTATTTTATTGTAATCATTTATTTCAAGAAATTCGGTTTTTATGCGTTCGGGTTCGAGCATCATTTTTTCGAGGGTTTCCTTGAAATTGTCTCCGCGTTTTTCATTTAGCTCGCTTCCGTGAATAAAATGACATTGATAATCATCACCGGGTTTACAACCAATCATTAAAATGCCGTCGAAACCTTGCGAAAGTGCATCTGAAATCCAGATATTATTTACCGACCCGATACATCTTACCGGAATTATTCTTACGAATGAACTATAGTTTAAACGTTTGAATCCGGCCATATCGAAAGCGGGATAGGCATCGTTTTCGCAAACAAAAACAAGTATTCTGGGTTTTTCTTCAAACTCATCTGGAATATTCACAGCTTTAATCATTGAAGAAATGCTGTTGATCGAAAAATCGCTGAAATTGATTATTCGTTCAGGGCAGGCACCGAGACAAATGCCGCAACGACGGCAGCGTGATGGATTTGGAAGCGGGGTTCCTTTTTCGGTTTCATCATAAGCCCCGAAAGGACATTCCTCAGTACAGCGTTTGCAGTCGGTACATCTCTCAAGATAAAGCTCGGGATAGGAGCGATCGCCTGAACGAGGATGGACAGACTCCCCGCGTTTGGTTGCTTCAACACATTGTATTGCCTTCATTGTTGCTCCGCAGGCATCCTCAATGCTTGCCGTAATATCCATCGGCGAACGTAAAGCTCCGGCAGCATAAATTCCTGTTCGGCGGGTTTCATATGGAAAACAAATAAAATGAGAATCGGGGAAATCATATTTTAACGAGGGCAAACCTTTTCCCATTCTGTAATTTAAGTTTAATTCATCGGAATTAGCCGGTATCATGCCTAATGCAAGTACAACAAGATCAACTTCCAACTGTATTTCTTCGTTGAGTAGAGAATTATCAATTGTGATCAATAATTTTTCTTCATTTTCAGAAATAGATTTCACATCGCCCTTGGTGAAAAAAACTCTGTTATCGTTTTGAATTTCTTTGTAGAAGTTTTCGTAATGCCCTTGGGTTCTGATGTCTTTATAAACAATAAAAGCATTTGAATCAATATTTGCCTCACGAAGATATTTAATTTGTTTCAGGGCTGTTCCACAACAATAGTTTGAGCAGTAGGGCAAATGTTTCTGATCACGTGAGCCGGCACACTGAATAAATAAAGCACTTTTGACTTCATTGCCATCCGAAGGTTTTAGTATTTTACCTTTTTTAGCCAGGCTTTCCATTTCAAGGTTTGTAATTACATTCCTGAACTTTTCGTATCCAAATTCAGTAAGTTTGGCCGCATCATAAGGTTTCCATCCGGTCGCCATCACAATAGATCCTGCTTTTACAAATTTTTTATTTCCATTAAGCTTTATTTCTATTGAAAATTCACCTGGTTGCCCACTAATTTCTTTAATTTCAGTTGATTTAAAAACTTTAATTTTTGAATGATTTTCGACTTCCTTTATCTTTTCAAAAACAAGGGGTTCTTCAATATTTTTATAAGGATAACAAAATGGAATTTGTTTATGCAGCTTTGCCGAGTATCCTCCAAGTTCGTTTTCTTTTTCAATAAGAAAAACATTATAGCCTGTTTTTGCTGCTTCAATAGCAGCAGTAATTCCAGTTATTCCACCACCAACTACCAAAATATCAGCACAAAATTCTTTAACAAGATAAGGAAAAGGTTTTGTTATTGAATTAACTTTTGCAACTCCCATTCTAAGAATATCTTCGGCAAGCATTTGAGTGTCTTCGTCATTAGCCTCATGCGACCAGGCAAGTTGCTCTCTGAAATTTAGGCGTTCGACAATGATTTTTTCATCAAATGAAAATGTTTTAGTGTTTTGTCGAGGCGAACAAGCTGCAATTATAATTGCTTCTGAAGTAGTATCTTCAATATCTTTTTTTATTGTTTCTACCCCGTTCTTTGAGCAAAGGTTTGGTTGTTGGTGAAAACATGTGATCTGAAATTCTTTTTCCGAAATTTCTTTTAATAAATCAATATCAATGGATTTTCCAATTTCGCAGCCGGAACAAATATAGATTAATGTTTTTTTAATCATTGTACAAAGATATATGTTTCTATACATTTTTAAAGTTCAACTTTAAAAATGTATAAGAATTTAACTAAATACTAGTTTTTGGCAATATATTTTTAATAAAATAATCACTTTATTAGCTTTATTTAAAAACTTATTTTAAAAATATTATTTTTTCCCCTTGAAAGTAATTTAATTTATCTCGACCTTTGCAGCAATTTATAATGATTTTAAATAAAATTTAATAGTAAAAAAATACAATTATGAAAATGCAAAAGGGAGCATACACATTGTTAATAACTCCTTTCAACGAAGATCAAACTCTTGATGAAGAAGGTTTAAAACAAAATGTAATAAAACAAGTAGAATCAGGTATCCATGGGATTGCACCATTAGGTGTTACAGGCGAAAACACGTTGATGACCGATTTTGAGGTGAAGCGGGTTTTGGAAATAGTTGTTGAAAATGCAAAGGGCAAGGCTAAAATTGTGCCCGATACTTGTGCGATGAGTTTATGGAAAGCACGAGAAAGAGTAAGACTATTTGCCGATTGCGGGGCTGATTATATTTCGGTTTTTTCACCGTTTTTTGTTCTTCCTAAGCCTGACGGTTTAATTGAATTTTACGAAAAACTTGCCGATTATTCCCAACTTCCTTTAATTTTGCATAATGCAAAAGCCAGGACGGGTGTTGAACTTACTCCCGAAATTACGGCAAAACTTGCAAAACATCCCAATATTATTGGAGTTAAAGACGGAAACAAACAATTAGATCATTTGGCTAAGGTTGTTTATTTAACAAAAGATGACGATTTTGAAGTTTTCACAGGAAAAGACACAACTGCTTTTCCGTTTGTTGCTTCAGGCGGAAGCGGAACCTTCACGGTTGCCGGAAACATTGTTCCCGAAATAATGAAAATGATGGTAGATTTTTCTCTCGAGGGAGAAATTACTAAAGCAAGAGAAATTCACGATAATTACTATCGTCTTTTTGAGGCCTTACGCTTTGAAACAAATCCGATGGCAGCAAAAATGGCTTTGAATCTTTCAGGCCAAGCTGCAGGCGGAGTGAGGCTTCCGTTAACTCCTCTAAGCGAACAAAAAACAAAAATCCTTAAATTGATTATGGAAGGAGTTGGGTTGATTTAGTTTTTTCTAAAAAAGTGTTTTGATTAGATAAATAATAAATGAATAAAATAAAACTTAGAGCCCCGGCAAGTAGTGCCAACGTAGGGCCGGGATACGATATTTTTGCAATGGCATTGCAAATGCCTTACGACGAAATAGAAATTGAGTTGAATAATTCAAATAAAATCACAATTGAAATTGTTAACGATACGCAAGATATACCAACCGATATTAATGATAATACAGCCGGATTGGCAGCCTTGACATTAGTTAACAAATTTAATATCAAACAAGGAATACACATTCGCATTATAAAAAACATGAAATCCGGAGGTGGAATGGGAACTACCGGAGCATCGGCTGCCGGGTGTATTTTCGGCTTAAATGAATTATTGGATTTGAAACTTTCAACTAATGAAATGATCGACTTGGCACGAATGGGTGAAGTTGCTTCGGGTGGATCGCCTCATGCCGATAATGTTGCAGCAGCATTGCTCGGAGGTTTTGTTTTAGTGAAATCATATAACCCTATTGATGTTTTGAAACTTGACCTGCCTGATTTTCCTATTGCTCTGGCTGCAATTCGTAAAAGCCAGCGAACAACACGCGGGTTTATTACATATGAAATTGGCCAGGAAAAATTGAAAGAACAAATGGCAAGATGTTCGAGAGTGATTCATGCAATTCATACCAAAGATATCGAAGAATTCGGTAAAGCCGTTAGCGTTGATTATATAGCCGAGCCGGTGAGGTCGGCAGCAATACCCGAATATAATTTTGTTAAAGAAAATGTATTAAAAGCCGGGGCTTACGGTTGCAACGTTAGTGGCGGCGGCTCTTCGGTTTTTGCACTTTGCAATGATAATAATATTGACGAAATTGTAGAGATTATGGAAAAAGCCTTTGCTGATAACCCTCATTTTGTTAAGGTTTATAAAACCAAAACAAGTAATAAAGGGGTTGAGATAATTTGTTAATTATTTTTTATTGTTTGTATTATGTTTACCACCAATGATGTATCAGATTATTATGATCAGACCATAAATCATTATAAAAATTGGTGGAAACTAACTGAAGTTTTGGCAATTCATTCCGGATTATGGTTTGATGATACTAAGTCATTTAGTGAAGCCTTAAAAAATGTAAATAAAAAAATGGCTGAGGTTGCAGGCATTAAAGGCAATCATTATGTTTTAGATGCCGGTTGTGGAGTAGGAGGGGCAGCCTTTTATTTGGCAAATAATTTTGGATGTAAAGTAAACGGAATTACTTTGAGTAAGAAGCAACTAATAATTGCAAATAATGAATTACAAAAATCAAATTTGAAAGACTTAGTCAAATTTGAAATTCAGGATTATACTAAATCAAATTTTGAAAACAATTCATTTGATGTTGTTTGGGCCTGTGAAAGTGTTTGTCATGCAAACCCGAAAAATGCATTTATTAAAGAAGCTTTCAGAGTTTTGAAGCCCGGAGGAAAATTAATTTTGTGTGATTATTTTTTGACAAAGGATGGAGAAATAGACGAAAAATCACTTATAAAAAATTGGGGAAACAAATGGGCTATTAACGATTTCATTGCCCTAAGTACTTTTTCGTCGGCTTTAGTTGAGAATGGATTTGAAATTATAGAAAATCTAAATATTACAAAAAATATTTACCGATCGGCCAAAAGATTATTTTATGCTTATGTGTTTGGTATGATTCCTAATATCTTATACAATTTGACTCATAATGCTTCAAGGTTTTCAAAAACTCATTATCAATCGGGATATTATCAATATAAAGCACTAAAGAATGGCCTTTGGGAGTATCGAATATTTCTGGCAAAAAAACATATTTAACCAAGATCAGGCCTCTGTGCTTTAGATGTCTCAATGCTAAACCGCAAGTAATCATTAATTTGATGAGATTTTACATTATAGCAATTTAACAATTTTTATCATGATGTAAGTTTTTTGGTTGATTAGCCCATTTTCTTAGTATTTAAATTTTTTAGTAATTTTGAATAGTATCAATTGTACTAAATGAATAAAAACAAAACTAAAAACCATGAGCTTAAATAAAGATGAATGTTGCCCTCAATTTGATCCGGGGCCCTGGGATGAAAAAACTTTTAAATGGGAAAACAGAAAGTTTATAAAGGATAAGGTATGTACATTGTTTTATATGCCTATGAATTTCGGTAAAGTAATGAAAAGGCTTGATAAAACTGTCAGAAATGCTGATGCTAAAATTCCTGATTGGCTTTGTTTATCCGATCATACTTCAAGATGGAATATGGATGTTTACCTTGCTGTTGACAAGGAAATATCCGATGCCGATAATGTTAACATCAGTGGGGAATTTCTGTCAAAAGTATATGAAGGCCCGTTTAAAAACACAGGTAAATGGGCAAAGGACTTTGAAAAATTTGCACAAAGTAAAAATCAAAACATAAAAAAGATGTATATGTGGTACACTACCTGCCCCAAATGTGCAAAAAAGTACGGAAAAAACTATGTTGTAATTCTGGCTTTGATCTAAATTAAGCCGAACAAGCCTGGATTCCGAATATATTTCCTCCCGCTGATTTCGCAGATAAACGCTGATTTATTTTCGGCCTGGAATAAGTTTAAAAACTACTATTTCATCTCAGTTTTTTATCCATTTTCCAGTTTTAATGATTTTATTATTTTCATTAATAAAACTGTAAAAATATATTCCTGAATTCAACATACTTGTGTTTAAAGTTGTGTTTTGGTTAGTTATTTTTTGTGTAATCCTTTTCCGCCCATAACAATCAAATAATTCAATTGTTAGGTTTACTGTATAAGTTTTTATATACATTCTATCAATACCAGGATTGGGATAAATTAATATGTCTTTTGTAACTTTGGGAATATTATGCACCCATGTTATCAATCCATCTTCGTTTACCTTTAAAATATAAACATCCCTCTCTTGGTTTTGAGTTTGGTGGTCATATTTGGTTCCTGCCATCACACATCCTCCATCTTGTGTAGCAAGTAATGTCCAAAGGTTATAACAAGCATCTCCTCCATAATATTTTTGCCAGATTATGTTTAGATTAGTATCTAATTTATTAAGCATTAACCAAGATGGAATTGAAGAATAATAGGGATTAAACAGGTCAAGATTTGATACTCCACCATAATAAATCAATTTATCAGTTGTGAAATCCAAATTATTGTGAAAACCTGGAAAATCAACAGTATCTTTTCTACCAAAATGGGCAGAATCAATTAAAATATTATTATAATCAGTACTTATTATAGCCAAATCCCAATCAGTAATATTTGGGCTTGGAATATCTTTTTTACCTGAATAAAATAACTTTGAATCCGTTGTCTTAATAGAGCTAAGACTATTTTTAAATATATTATATGGAAGTGGAAATTCAGAAATTATATTAAAATTTGTATCAAGGTCAATTAAATGGTAGCCAAATTGGCCAATTGGTCCCCATTTAACTATCCTATATTCTGTTGGATTTAGTTGTATTAAATCAAAAATCAGTTTAAAGCCGTTGGATGGGTCGAAGAAATTCTCCCTAATAATTGTACATTCTTTTGTAATTTCAAGAAAAAAGATTTCAGTATCCATTGGCTCTGTATCAGAATATGTAACTGCTAAAGTAATGTTTCCTCTATTATTTACGATTGCATATGTATATAACGAAAAAACATCACCCTCAATTGGCATCTTAAAATCATTTATAATATTCAAATTGAAATCAAAAGATGCTATCCAAAGATTATTAACAAATTCATCATTATATTTTCCAATAGCCATAAAAGAGGAGTCGCTTATTTTTAATAGAGTAAATAATTCACATTGTCCATTTATTGGGTTAAGAATTCTTATTGAATCAATAAAATCTCCTTCGTAACTAATTTTATAAAGTTCAGTATATTGTTTATTATTTACAGGAAAAAAAACATTACCGGAATCATCCTCTAATAGAGAGCCGGGCATTTGATCCTGTAATCCTTTAATAACGAATTCGTAAGAGGATTGGGAGTAAGATGTACTAACAAGTGTGAATATTAATAATATTGATATTGAGAATTTCTTCATTATAAAATGAATTAAAATTAAAAACCTGATATAAAGATTAGTAAAAATACTAATACAAAATACATTTTTTGTAAATAAATAATAATTAATCAGTTATTTTTAAAATTAATATTATCTTTAAAATCTTATATCCAACAACATACATTCTTATTTAGATTGTGTATAAATTAACATTCCTATTTTATTTCTTTTTGAAAGCCTTTCATTCATTTTCTTCTTTGAAAATATTTTATAGCAATAAAGAAATATTATTTTCAACAATGAATAACATTAGGTTGTTTAAGGTTTGTAGTTTTACCAAGCTTTTTAATAGTTTATTATACCATCTAAATAATTAGCATAATTGATTGAATTAAGATCATTCTACTGACAAAATGTTATAAACTAAATATAGGTACGGTTTATGCTTAGAAGAAAATATGGAAAATTTAAACTCACAGGAAAATAGCGATTATCTTCTCGATGCGTTTTCAAATGCCGTTGTCTCAGCTTCTGAAAAAGTAAGCCCTGCAGTTGTTCATATTAATGTTTTGAATAAAATGAAACAGGGGATGGATGCGAAAAACAAAAAAGGCACGGGCTCAGGATTTATTATTTCGTCTGAAGGTTACATAGTTACAAATTTTCATGTTATTGCAAATGCAAAAAATATTTTTGTAAATCTACCTGATGGCCGAAATTTTGAGGCAAAGGTAATTGGGGAAGACCCCTACACAGATATTGCGATACTTCAAATTCAGGCAACAAAGCTTGAATATTTGAAATTTGGAAATTCCGAAATTTTAAAGGTAGGGCAATTAGTTATAGCTATCGGAAATCCTTTTGGGTTTCAATATACGGTAACTACAGGGGTTGTAAGTGCTTTGGGTAGAAGCTTGCGTTCACAAAGCGGGCGATTGATAAATAACGTAATCCAAACGGATGCTGCCATAAATCCCGGAAGTTCAGGTGGTCCATTAGTGAATTCTCGTGGCGAGGTTATTGGAATAAATACTGCCATTATAAAATCAGCTCAAGGAATTTGCTTTGCGGTTGCATCCAATACCGCTAAATTCGTTACAGACAAATTAATTTCCGATGGAAAAGTAAGGCGTGGATTTATTGGAATTGTAGGGCAACTATATCATATTCCTACGAAAATCAAAAGCTTAAATAATATTGAGAACAGATCAGGTGTTCTGGTTCAAAACATTGAGACAAATACAAATATTAATAATTCCGAACTTTTAAGGGGCGATATAATTATCAGCTTAAATAATAATAGCATTCTTAATATTGACGATCTTCACAAATTTCTTGATGAATCGAGTATAGGAAAAACTGTCTCGCTTATGATTCTGAGAGTCGGAAAAGTGAAAACAATTGATGTAATACCGGGAGAGATTAATTAGTAATTTTTGATTGACAGACAACTTATTGATTGTTTTTAGGATCCCTCCTTTCTAAAAGATGGAATCCATTATTCTGATTGTTTTTTATCCAACAGTTTCAAAAGTTTTTTAACAATATTTTCAGTTTTTAAACCATATTTCAGCATTAATTCATCAGCCTTACCTGATTCTCCAAAGCTGTCATTAACACCAATAAAATCCATCGGCACAGGGCAATTTTTTACAACAACCTCTGCCACGGCTCCTCCCAGGCCACCTGCTATTTGATGTTCTTCGGCTGTTAAAATTACTCCGGTTTCAGAAGCAGCTTTTTCAATTGCCTCCTTATCAATAG
>Ga0207996_1002496_pt1 | contig 11095 bp, 1 predicted proteins | sample AntAceMetag02UKG_FD_184773 | JGI IMG/M metagenome (GOLD analysis project Ga0207996, IMG submission 184773) | Saline lake microbial communities from Ace Lake, Antarctica - Antarctic Ace Lake Metagenome 02UKG (SPAdes) (version 2) | ecosystem: Environmental > Aquatic > Non-marine Saline and Alkaline... | reverse complement strand
TGCCATTGAAACAAACACTCTCTTTTCAACCGTCAATGCCATGACGATTGAAAAGGGGACACTTATCGTCGAGGGGTTGTCCTTGAGTGATGACTGAGGCCTGACCTCATTCTCAAGATCCCCCATTACACAGGAGGATGTAATGAACCTGAAATGCCTTCTTCAAATCTGAATTGCGAAGGCGGGTAAAGATAAGGGCTGTAAAGAGGCTCCTCGCTCTCTGCTATTCCTCAGCAATTCTGGAAATTATACCGTGGATTCCACAACCGCGCTCTCCGCCTTGTCCTGAAAATTATCGCCCATGGTTCACAGCCTTATGACTGAAGGAGCTACACCATTACGGATACCCAATAACCCTGGCCACCGATCACGGTCAACTGACCAACGGAAAATGTTCAGTAACCAAAAAGGAGTAACCAGAAAATAGCAGCCAGCGACCAATGACCAGTGACTAATGACTATGGAAATGAACAACATCAGAAAAGGGCAAATAAGTTCAGAAGGTAAAGATGTCTTCCATTATAAAATTAACCTAAAAAATATATGGTGAGGATATGTCTGTTTTGTTTAGAAAAATAGCAGGAACGTTTGTAATAGTAATTTTTTTCTCATTAGTTATGCCTCAAATAGCTAATGCGCTCTGCCCTTATGGTGATGTTATTTCTTTATCAATTGGGGTTTCAAAATATGATCAGGTTTGTAACAATCAGTATCAGCGGTTTAAGTTTCCAGTAACTTCTGGTAGGCAATATAAAGTTACCGTAACACCAACTTCTTCTTCCTATGACACTGACTTATACGTAGGTGCGACAAGCTCAGTTTCAGACACTACTAATTATTTTGCAAGCTCAACTAATGGAAGTGGGAATGTTGATACGGTAACATTCACAGCTAGTTCCAGCACAAGCACTTCAGGTTATGCCTATGCTGCGGTAAAAGCCTACTCATCAGGAACACTTTCTTATTATATCAAGGTTGAAGATGTTACTGTTTCACCGCCCAATACCCCATCAACACCATCATTAACTCAAATAAGTAACGGCATTCGAGTCAGTTGGGGCAGTGTCAGTGGGGCAACCAGCTACAAGGTATACTGGGGGACCAACAGTAGTGTCAGTGAGACATACTACTCAGGCATCTTGACTACGAGTTCTCTGATTTACGATCACACTGGTCTGAGTAATGGGTCAACATATTATTATCGGGTTATGGCCTGCAACAGTGCTGGCTGTAGTGGACTATCAGGAATCAGATCAAAAACGTATGCAGTGGTACCAGGTACCCCATCAACACCATCATTAACTCAAATAAGTAACGGCATCCGGATCAGTTGGGGCAGCGTCAGTGGGGCAACCAGCTACAAGGTATACTGGGGGACCAACAGCAGTGTCAGTGAGACATACTACTCAGGCATCTTGACTACGAGTTCTCTGGTTTACGATCACACTGGTCTGAGTAATGGGTCAACATATTATTATCGGGTTATGGCCTGCAACAGTGCTGGCTGTAGTGGACTATCAGGAATCAGATCAAAAACGTATGCAGTGGTACCAGGTATCCCATCAACACCATCATTAACTCAAATAAGTAACGGCATCCGGATCAGTTGGGGCAGCGTCAGTGGGGCAACCAGCTACAAGATATACTGGGGGACCAACAGCAGTGTCAGTGAGACATACTACTCGGGCATCTTGACTACAAGTTCTCTGGTTTATGATCACACTGGTCTGAGTAATGGGTCCACCTATTATTATCGGGTGATGGCCTGCAACAGTGCCGGCTGCAGTGGTCTATCAGGTATCAATTCAAAGACCTATGCAGTAACACCTGGCACCCCATCAACACCGTCATTAACGCAAATAAGTAACGGTATTCGAGTCAGCTGGGGCACCGTGAGTGGAGCAACCAGCTATAAGATATACTGGGGGACCAATAATACTGTCAGTGAGACATACTACTGTGGCATCTTGACTACAAGCTCTCTGGTTTACGATCACACAAATCTCGACAGCGGCCAAATATATTATTACCGGGTAATGGCCTGCAATAGTTTCGGATGTAGTGGTTTGTCTGAGATCCAGTCAGCATCAGCCCCAAAAGCCGATCTGACTATATCGATGCAGACATTGCCCAGTGATCTGAATTTGCGCAATGCACAACGGGAAACAACCTATCCCATAACCTGCACAATAAGTCATACGGGTGGGCTTTTAAGACCCACATCGGATTTTGTCAGGGTTTATGTTTATATGAATCAGGATACTGATCCAATGACAGTCACTCCGGAGCATCTTGTTCTTGGAGATACGGGTTCTACTATGGACGTTCCGGTGACTAACCTGGACGATAGTTCGGAAACAATCTCAGGATTTAACATCCCTGTTCCAGCAGATATAGAAGGCCCCCACTTCATTCACCTGAAAGTAGATGGGCCTGAATATTGGAATGAGTCAAATGAGAGCAATAATTGGGCCACATCCTCTGATACTGTCGCAGTCTGGCGTGATGAGGTTCCTACGACTGCCAGTGACAATGGTATCCTTGCCAGGACTTGGGATAATCCTGATATCTACTGGATTAGTAAGTACGGTAAAAAATGGCCTCTTACCGGTATCGAATTAGATCCGAACAATTCCAACCCGGGGTATATCATGGAGCAATTGGGTTATACAGATCCCGAGGTCCATTGGTATCGCTCAGGGGCTTTGGATGGAGTGGGGTTGGCACGGGAGATTTTGAAGGACAATGACAACTTCGTGTATCGTAAACAAGGCAGTAGTCCTGAAGAATCCACCGTTTACATAGTTAGAAATGGTGTGTCTGACTGGTTTTTGAATTGGGATGCATTCATCAATTCCGAGTTTGGGACAGAAGATGTCTACTGGGCAAAGGAATCGGGTTTTGCGTGGATACAGTTATACTATCCCCCGGGGCAGATGATTGGTTTGCAACCGAGGATCAGGGTTGCGCCTATCAAGCTGATTTTTGATTAATCCGAAACGAGATGGGCTTAGTTTCTACAGAATTGGAGAGTTTATAATGGCTTCACCCATAAAATTGAGATATGATAAATTTCTATTCAGATTAATCCCTTTCTTAATCGTTATCTATGTTCTGATGCTTTCTACTTATGCGGTCGCAGAATCATGCGAGGGTAATTTTGAATACCAAGAAGAGTTGGGTAAATTGGCTTTAAGAGGAAATTATACTTACATGTCATTCGGCTATTTATGCCAATATAGCCAATCAACTCTTAATAGCTATCCTCATCTTCCTGCGTTTCATGCTGGGGTAGACTTTCCCGCAACTGCTGGAAAGGCGGTCTATCCTGCGATTGCAGGTATCCTAAAAAAAAGCTCTACGCCCAATTCGGTCTTACTGGTGCCTGATGGAAAGATAGACGGGAAATCCATAAAGCTATTTTATACGCACATTGATCCGATCACCACAAAATATGGGTATGTAACACCAGAAGAGCAGATAGCTACGATTCAAAACATGTCAGGATCTCATTTACATGTAGAAGTCAGAACTGATTATAGTGGGGACTATCTTTTAGGAAAAAGTAGTTGTTCTGATGGAAACTGTGACACCAAAACTGAGGTGTCTTCTCTGACGGTGGATCCTGGTAAGATAGTTCTATTAGGCGGTGACAATAGCCCAAATTGGTATTTCACTGATGACTTCGAAAGATGGTTTACGGGAGGCGTGAATAGTAGCGAAATCAATTCAAATGGTTGGATAGTGTTGAACCCAGAAAACGACCCCAAACTAATCAGTCCTTACCTATCCATCGAAACTCATCCTACAGATCCAAACGAAACAGTAGATCTGATTCAAATATTCGGCCGCAACAATAGCCAAAACAACATCGGTGAAATTTTCATCAAGACAGATATCAATGGCAACTATGTTCCCGAAAATTCATTGACTTTTACATTTCCAAATGCCAACAGATGGCACCTCATTCAAATAAACGTCCATGATATCCCCGGTTGGGATGAAGCCAATTTCATCCACGGGATTCGAATAGACCCGATCCGTGCTGTAAGCGCTACGGAAGAAGAGGTTATTTACATTGATTACATTCGGTTAAGAAAAAAGAAAGCATCCACCAATGTTGCCGATAAGGACGTACGTTGGCATCCAGATGGCGCTTTTTTGAAATCTGCATCCAGCAGTAGTGTCTATTTGATTGAGGGCGGGAAGAAGCGCCCGATACCGGATGGGGCTGCTTTTGAAGCATACAACTATGACTGGACAAACATAATCACTGTCAGAGATGCGGAGCTTGCCTGCTACCCTGATGGTGCGCCCATACCCCCTCCCATGTCGATTGACAGAGTAATCAAACGAGTCGGAGTTGATGAGAATGGAAAGCCGCTGTACCCAAAAGTATATTTTGTAACTGGAAATGATGAAGTTAGGAGACATATTGCCAATGAAACAGTCGCCGGGGAATTGGGGATTAATTTGCTTTCTGATGTCCAAGAAATGAGTGAGACTGAACTGGCTTTATATGATGAAGGGCCTGAAATCACATCGATCTACCCGGAAGGGACACTCATAAAAGCGATGAATCTGCCCGGGTATTATATCATCAGCAATGGTGAAGCCAGACAGTTTTCAAGCCTTTTCGAGTTCGAAAAGCTTGGTTATTCCACCTCAGATGATGATGAAGACGGTTTGTGCGATTCTCTCATTGAGACCAAAAACCTGCCCCAGAGTATATCGGCCCATCCGGTGGATGCTTCCAGCATTTATCAATGTGGCGGAGAAGGAGGGTGTATTCCCGTTATCAACTGGCCGATAGGCGGCGAGATTTTCACTGGAGGTACGGCGCGTGAGACCAATTATACCATACTATGCCCGGATCAAGTCTCAAATGTCGTCTTTTCATGTACTACTGACGGATATGTGACTCAGCAGATCATCAACCAGGATGCCCCTAAAAATTCTGTTCAAACCTGGCACATTCCGGATGTGACAACAGAAAAGGCATCAGTAAAAATTACCGCATATGACTTGAATGGCCGGCCTTTTTCCGCAAGTCCCGAGCGCTACATCACCATTGAATCAAACGCTGTGCCTGGCCAGGATTATTTTGATATTTATAATGATGGCGGCATTGACCTTGAGGTTTCTTCGGTCACCCTTGAAAAGGGTTCAGCCTGGGCAATTCTCAACAGCAACAATCCTCTGCCTCCAGTCGCACCACCCCTGATCATTGGCGCCAACAGCAGTTTGCGAATACCGGCAGAGGTCAATAAAGCCGGACTTTCATCTGGATTATATACCGACACGATCCATATCGTGTCCAATGATGCGAACCACCCTGAAGCCACAGTTGAGATTGAATTAAATGTCAAGGCTGAAAACAGTGCTCCCGACGCTCCCATAGACTTAACTGCCATACCCGAAAACTGGTCAGGAGCGAACACACTGTCGATTCGATGGACTGATCCCGAGGACCCCTCAGGCATTATGGGTGGATACTACAAGATTGGTTCCGTACCCAATTACAGCACGGATGGCGTCTATTTTGACATTGGTGAAAAGCCGCTGCAGATACCCATGTTGTCAGATGGCATTTATGATGTATATGTCTGGCTCAATGATGGGGCCGACAATATCGACCATAACAACCATGCAATGGTCAGAGGCCTTAGAGATACAACGCCTCCACAAATCATTCAGCTATCCCCATCGGAAAACACCTCTCACGTACCCATCCATACTTCCATTTCCTGCTCCCTGAACGATGAATTCTCAGGTGTTGATCCAGGCAGCCTCACGATGATTGTGAATGGCACAACTGTCTCCCCCCAAGAGATTTCAGTGAATGGCAAGAATGTGTGGGTGCAGTATCAGCCGGATACCAACTTCAATTTTAATCAAACGGTCACCGTTTATTTGAAAATAAGCGATGGCTCGGATCCAATCAATTACATTGAAAAAGAATACACCTTCAACACATTCAGCTCCGATGACGATGCGGATGGTGATGGTCTGACCAATGGGGATGAATACAACCACGGCACCGACCCTCTGAATTCCGACAGTGATTTTGATGGCATGCCCGATGGGTGGGAGGTGGAAAATGGCCTAAATCCCAATTCATCGGATGGTGTGGATGGTGCCGAGGGGGATATCGACGGAGACGGGCTGAGCAATATTCAAGAGTATTTGGTTGGGTTATACTACTCGGCCGAATCTGCCATCATTTTGGATGCGCCAACAGGCTCGGTGCAGGTCAACAGTTTCACCATACACATTGGTGGAAACGGCGTTGTGGCTTATAAGTATCGCCTTAACGCCGGTTCATGGCAGGCCGAGGCACCTGTCACCACCGCCATCGAGTTGTCTGATCTGGCCGATGGCCCACACCAACTTTATGTCATTGGAAAAGACCAAAATGGGTACTGGCAGAGTCAAAACTCCCCCACCACTGCTGTATGGACCGTAGACACTAACGCTGAAAGATATTCGTTATCCAACAGTTACATCTATTTGTCAGGGACCGATGGATATATTGATCATTTGCAGGTTGACCCCACTGGAAGCGGCAATTACGGACAGAACATTATCCATGCGAATGGCAAGGTAGACTGGGAAATTGACGGTGGTACTTTTTCAAATCCCAATACTACGGTTCAGGATCAAGAGGCGGACAGGCTTATCCTTAACAACCAGGCTGGGGCGTTGTGGGATATCGGTTTGAATGGGAATCAGTTTTCCAGTTCTCTCAACCTTGTCTACACGCCCGGTCATGTTGAATTGCATCTTGATATGCCGTATGAGGATTCAGGGTATTTTGATTATGCACAGCGGTACCATTGGGAACTGGGGAATAATCATGACGCATCTGAAATTCCTTTCAAGACCTTCTACAGCCAGACTGGCAACTCCCGAACTATCGAGTACTTTATGCGAAATGACGATGACGGTCATTATATGAAATTCCGCACAAACTCCCTTGATGACACCCAACATGAACCAACATCTGGTAGTAACCGGCTGATCGCCATAGGTACAGGAAGCTTTGACATCGACTTCGAAAACCTGCCTTCTCATGAAATATGGATGGAAAAGACAGGTAACATGCTGACCCTATGTTCAGGTCAAGACACAAATGAACAGACGATCAACTTTGATTTTAAGGTAACCCAAGTCGATGAATTTGAGGGTATTGACGTCAATGAAAACGGCGACAAGATGCCGTATTTTTACACCTCAGCTAATGAAACCATAACGAACGTATATGGAGGGACATATACATTTGATGAACTTCTGAATCGCTTTTACCGTCAATCCGCATTTTATTACACGGATGTGGGGCTCAATATCTGGTGGAACTGGGCATCGCAGTACACAGGGTTTGTGAACAACTGGTATCGAAATAAACTAAAGGCTAACTTGGCGACCTGGGAGCAGGGCGATGATGGTTACGGACACAACGGCTATATGTGGAGCTGGCCCGGAAACAGGGAATGGCCTATGGGCGATCTCTATTTGACATACGATTTTCGGTTTCTAAATACGAATGCTCTGTTTATTCAGGCTGTATGGAATTACTACGCATGGACCGGCGATGGCGCCTTTCTGAGTGGGCAGCTTCAGCGTCTGAGAGATGCAATGGCATATCAGTTAGACTGGCTCGGCGGCAACAGCGAGTACCTGATTAATGGTCATAATACCTATGATACGGATCACGGAGGCATACACAATGAAGACGTGGGGACCAATTATTGGGATATTATGCCTTTTGGCGGAAAGGATGCTTATTGCTCTATAGATTTCTATAAATCGCTGAATTCTATGGCACAGATAGAATACGCAGTAGGCAACATGGCCGAGGGTGATTCCTATGTTGCACTGGCCGACCAGGCAGAAACTGCTTACAACGATACCTTCTGGTCTGTAACGACCAACCGATATGTTGGGGCCATTGACCGACTGGCGGATGTCCATGACTTCGGTTTTACCTTTGTCAACATCGAAGCTGTGGCTGCCGGTATTGCCGATTCAGGTAAAGTGAACCAGATTTTCAGTTGGTTGGATTCTGGAGATATATACAGTAAGTGGAAATTTGCACCACGGACCAATACAGCCAGCACAAAGGATCTGTGGCGGATTCTCAACAATAATACTTATGAATGGGGAGCCCAATTGCAGGATGGCGGAGCCAATCTTTATGTATCAGGCTATGATGTAATTGCGCGGGCAAAGAATGTCGGTGCCGACGATGCCTATGGCAGGCTCAAAGCGATTCTCAGCAGATACAGCGAACCAGATAAGCTGACTGGCGGGTCTCCCACCATATTTGATGAGACGATTCAGGGAGGAACGGTTAAGTCTGGATCCCTGGGTCTAATGAGCCACGAATTTCCGGAATCGGGTGTGGCCGGCTCGGCATTTCTATATGCTTTCATTGGTCTGGAGCCTAAATGGGACGGGTTACACATTGAACCTAAGCTCCCTGCAGGTCAAAATTATATCGGTGCCAAGAATATTAACTACCACGGAATGAACCTCAATTTTCACATCACAGCCAATACCATCCGGATTGAGTGCACCAAAAACGAGAATATTGGAGACAGCTTTTATGTGATCAACGGCCAGCGGAAACAATTCCCAACAGGAACATTCGTGAGAGATGAGAACTATGGTGATGATACTGAAGGCCCATCCCTATCCATCACCAGCCACAGTAATAATGACACTGTTTACACAGCCACCATTACGCTTGAGGGGACGGCCAGTGATGGGGGAAACGGCGACAACGGCATCCAGCAGGTGACTATCAATGGCGTAAGGGCCAGTAATGATACAGCAGCCGGGAGCGGCACGGCAACCTGGGGCAAGGATATATCATTAGATTCTGGCGATAATGAGATCATTGTTATTGCCTATGACGACAGCCCCGCCAACAATCCCACATCGAGTACAATGAACGTGACCTATACTCCTCCTGCAGTCGCTGAAATAGCTCTAAGCCTTACATCACTCTCCAATACCTGCTACCAGCACCAGAATGCCCCTGATCAGACATTTGAGGTGTGGAACTCAGGTGAAGGCACCCTGAACTATTCTGTCAGCACGGATGCGCCCTGGGTTTCCTGTGTTCCCTTAAACGGAGCCTCTACCGGGGAGCATGACTCGATCACGGTCATATACACAACCTCGGGCCTCGTCCCAGGGCAACATTTCGCCACCATCACAATCACCGATCCGGGGGCGAGCAATTCCCCCCAGACAATCGCAGTGACCCTGACCGTTGCTTCGGGAGTGCCGGGAGCTCCTATCCCTGATACGGGCCAAACCTCGAACTATACCGGCACATTCGGAGAAGATTCAGACTACCTCATCAACGCACCCTCTTACACCAAGCTGGATGTCAATGGTAACGAACTGCCGGATTCAGCTATAGAATGGGTCATGGTGCGGGACAATGTGACAGGGCTGATCTGGGAGGTAAAGCAGAACAAGGATGACGTAGCCAACTACGATGATCCCCATGATGCGGACAACGAGTACACCTGGTATGACAGCAATCCCGCAACCAACGGGGCGAGTGCCGGAACACCGGGGGATGGCACGGACACGGAGGATTTTATTGCTGATCTGAATACGGCCAATTTCGGGGGCCATTCTGACTGGCGGATTCCCACCATCAAGGAGTTGGAATCCATTTTAAACTTGGAGTTCTCGATCCCTGCCATAGACAGGGACTACTTTCCAAATACGATGTCTGAAAATCATTGGTCATCCACTCCCTACGAAAACTCAACGACCCATGCCTGGTATATCTCTTTTTACTACGGCCTCGACAGCACCCGCAATATGACTTATGGGCATTATGTCCGTGCGGTTCGGGGTGAAGTGAGAAACACAGTATTTATTGATAACAGCGACGGCACGGTCACGGATACGAGTACCGGTCTCATGTGGCAGCAATCCATAGCCGGCCCAATGAACTGGGAGGCCGCGATTTCCCACTGTGAAGGCGATTCATTGGAAGGATATGAAGACTGGCGCCTTCCGACCAGCAGGGAACTCCGCTCCATTGTGGATTATTCAATAAGTAACCCTGCTATAGACCCCAATCCTTTTCCAGACACACTGCCGAACCAATACTGGTCGTCAACTACGCGGGTCAGCAATGATGCTTATGCCTGGAACATCGATTGGCTTAAGGGTAATGGTCCCAGCAACGAGAAGTCAAACAATTATTATGTACGCGCCGTTCGCGGCGGCCAAAATGAAATGCCGGGCCATCTGTTCATTCAAAGTCCGTCTCAGGCCTCAAAGTGGGAAATCGGCAGCTCAATGCCCATAAGATGGGATACGCAAGAAATCCTTGGAAATGTGGAAATATTGATCTCTCGCCAGGGTGGCAAAGATGGCACGTTTGAACCCATCGAAGAGACGACCGAAAACGATGGTTTATACGATTGGACCGTAACGGGTTCTCAGACTGTGAACTGCATGATCAAGATAGCGCCTATCAATGAACCGGGCAAAGGAACCGTACAAGAAATTTTCACCATTTCCTTAACCACACGGCCAACTGCCACCATTTCCGGTGTCCCACAGAATCCAGCTAATACAACGAGTGCGACGCTTACCATAGGCGGAGAGGGAGTCACCCATTACAAATACAGCCTTAACCAGGGGGCCTACAGCGATCAAATACCTATAGCAACGGCCATTGAGTTGACAGGACTTGAGGATGGAGGCTATACGGTCAATGTGTTTGGAATAGATGCCCTTGGAAACTGGCAGAGCGACGCCACAACCGCTTCCTGGACTGTCGATACCACAGCTCCGACAGTCACGATATCGGGCCATCCGCCGTCACCTACCAACTCAGACGCAGCAAGCCTAACCATCGGTGGGGAAGGCGTAACGCATTATAAATCTAAATTAGACGACGAAGCCTATGGGAACGAGATAACTGTAGCAACCCCAATCAACTTGACCGAGCTGAGTGACGGAAGTCATACGGTCTCCGTCATAGGCCGGGATGAAGCGGGCAATTGGCAGGCAGAGGCAAGCGCTACCACAACAACCTGGATTGTAGATACAACGACAC
>Ga0207996_1002490_pt1 | contig 11113 bp, 9 predicted proteins | sample AntAceMetag02UKG_FD_184773 | JGI IMG/M metagenome (GOLD analysis project Ga0207996, IMG submission 184773) | Saline lake microbial communities from Ace Lake, Antarctica - Antarctic Ace Lake Metagenome 02UKG (SPAdes) (version 2) | ecosystem: Environmental > Aquatic > Non-marine Saline and Alkaline... | reverse complement strand
CTCAACTCTTACAACTCAGACTTAGGTATCTCTCAGGCTTCGCCTGAGACTCTGTCAAAGAACAATTGTTAATTAAAAAACAAAACCAATATACAATTACACGGATTACTCTGATTGATCCCCTCGCCTCGGCCCCTTTTTTGTCCACTAATTACACTAATTTACACTAATTGCTTCCCTCGTAGCGAAGCGGAAACATCGAACATTTATGTGAGATGCCTTGCCTCCCCCCCTTCAATATCCAACAACCAACAAGGAATATCCAATATCCAAGTACTTGTGATTGCATCCCAATTCATTCGCGGCGCCCCAAACTTGTTTCTGGGTTAGGAGTTGCTTTCCTTGGTCATTGGATATTCCTTGTTGGATATTGGATATTCGGGTTCTTGAACCAGGGCTGTCTCCCATTCCCCACTCCCCACTCCCCATTCTATTGTAATTTCAGCGCTCCCAGCCCAATCAGCGCGCAGATAATGGCGCAAATCCAGAACCGGACAGTTATCTTGGTCTCCGGGAGCTTCTTCATCTCAAAATGATGATGGAGCGGGGCCATCCTGAATACCCGCCGGCCCGTCGTTTTAAAGGATACGACCTGAATTATCACAGATAGTGCTTCGAGAACAAAGACCCCGCCGATCAATACCAGGAAGAGCTCTTTCTTAATCAAGACCGCCACCGTGCCGATGGCCCCGCCGCAAGCCAGAGCTCCGGTATCTCCCATGAAGATCTCGGCGGGGTAAGCGTTAAACCAGAGAAATCCCAGGGCCGCCCCGGCCAAGGCGGAACAGAATACCGCCAGCTCTCCAGCGCCGGGAATATAGAGGATCTGGAGATAACGGGCAAACTGAAGATGACCGCTAACGTAAGCCAGGGCTGCAAAAGCCAGCGCGGCAATCCCCAGGCACCCTATCGCCAATCCATCCAGACCATCGGTCAAATTAACCGCGTTGGTGCTTCCCACCAGAACCAGGATCGTAAAGATAACGGAAAATATCCCTATCTCCCAGGCGACATCCTTGAAGAACGGAAGCCGGAGATGTCCGGCATAAGGACCGGTCTCCGGGTTATAAAAAAGGTAAAGCCCGATGGCGAGTCCGAGAATTATCTGTCCCGCCAGCTTGACTCTCCCGGGCAACCCTCTCCGCCCGATCTGCTTGAGTTTAATCCAATCGTCAATGAATCCGATCAGACCCAGCCACAATGTTGAAATTACGACAACCTGAATCTGCAGGGTCCCCACCCGGGACCAAAGGAAAGTGGAGAGCAATACCGCGATGAGGATAATCAAGCCTCCCATCGTCGGTGTGCCTTCCTTCCCTCCATGGCGTTTATGAAGCTCCTCGTAGTATTTACCGCTCCGGATCTTCTCCCCGACTTTCATCGATTTCAGCTTGGCAATAATTGGTTTCCCGAAGATCATAGTAAATAAAAACGCGAATATCGCGGCCATCGCGGCCCGGAAAGTAATGTATTTAAATACATTGAACCCGAACCAGATATCCCGGAGTGGAAAGAAAATGTAATAAAGCATTTTTAAACCCCTAAATAGACCTTACTTGAAAAGGTATTTTATAATTTGTTGTTCTTATAAAACTATATATTCACCACGAAGATCACGAAGAACACGAAGAAAAACAGAAAGAAACTTTGTAATAATTTCTGATTTTTTCATAATTCCTTCGTGATCTTCGTGTCCTTCGTGGTTTTAATATAATCTGTTTTGTGGGATAAGTTTTCAGAATTGGGAATATCTGATTCTCGGAGAATAGTAACTATCTCTCCCATCTTCATATCATTTGACCCTTTGATAAGAACACTATCCCCCGGTGCAATCAAACTTAAGAGCAGTTCAGCGGCAGCGGTGGAATCTTCCACGGAGAATATTCTCCGTCTGGAAAAACCTTCTTCAACTGCTGCCCGATATGACTCCTTAGAGCGGGAACCAACAAATACCAGAAAATACAGCTTAGACTTCCCCAGTATCTTCCCCCACTCCTGATGCTCCTTCACGGAGAAAACTCCCAGCTCATTCATATCCCCGCTAACCATTATCCTCCGGCCGCGGGCGCCCAGCCGCTGCCAGGCGGAGAGGGCCTCCCTCATCGATGCCGGATTGGCATTATAGGCGTCATTGATAAGCTCAACTCCTCCGACCATATCCATCTCCATTCTCTCAGAAGGAAGCACGGCGGAACGAACCGATTCCGCCATCCGGTCCGATGATATCCCCAGATATTCCCCGACCGCCAGCGCTGCCAGCAAATTATAAACATTATGCCGCCCGGGAAGTGGGGAGCTGATCCTCATCTTCTTCCCGGCGAGCTGGAGATCAAAACTAACCCCATCTCCTCCGTAGCTCGGGTTCGAGGCGCGGACTTCCGCCTCGGGACCGAACCCGAACCCGACCACCGGACCCGGTGGCGAGCGGACTATCTCCCTGACCCTGTAATCATCAGCGTTAAAGAATATTATCTTCTCCCCTTCCAGCTTCTCCAGAATTTCACTTTTTGCCGCGGCGATCGCTTCAATACTTCCCAGGTTCCCGATATGAGCCGGCCCGATGTTGGTAATCACCGCCATCCGAGGGCGACAGATATCCGCTAATTCCAGAATCTCGCCCTGATGGTTCATTCCCAATTCAAATACGGCCGCCCGGTGTCTTCTCTCCAGGAGAAGGATCGTCAGAGAGAGACCGATTAAATTGTTATAGCTGGCCGGAGCAACCAGTATCTCCATCTCCGCGTTCAGTAACTGGCCGATCAAATCCTTGGTCGTGGTCTTGCCATTACTGCCGGTCACTGCGACCGCCTCAATCTCGAAAAGCTCCCGGTATCCCCTGGCAATCTTCGCCAGAGCAGCGAGTGTATCTTGCACGACAATCAGGCGGCGATCAGGCCAGCGATCAGTAAAATCTCTGATCGGACTGTTCACAACCGCGCCAGAGGCACCGCGCTCCAATGCCGCCTCAACAAATCCATGACCATCAAACCGTTCTCCGGTAAGTGCCAGGAATAACTCTCCCGCCTGAACTGAGCGGCTATCGGTACTGATCCCGGAGACCATTCCGGATGGATTTCCGTTCGACAACTTCCCTCCGGACCATTCTGTAATTACCTGTAACTTCTGCGGATCCATGAAGAACTCCGTTCTGAAGTGCCTAAAGTTTGAAATGCGCTTCAGCCAAAGGCTGATCCGCCTCCGGCGGAAAAGTGCCTTCCGCCTTCGCTAAAGCTATGGCGGATAAGAAAAGTTATTCGCCTTCACCCAGCTTTACAGGCTTTAGAATCCCGCTCAAGCTAGACCATACTCGAAAAGGTATTTTCAACTATTTGTGCCAAAAAACTAAATATTCACCACGAAGATCACGAAGAACACGAAGAAAAACAAATATAACTATGTAATTTTTCCTGTTGATTAAAATTCCTTCGTGAACTTCGTGTTCTTCGTGGTTATTAAAAATGCTGACATATTACATATTTACCAATATTTCCTTTGATACTTCCCGATCACTGAAGGGAATAATCGTGTCGCGGAATATCTGCTTCCGTTCATGTCCCTTCCCCGCTATCAATACAACATCACCGCGTTTGGCCTGATTACAAGCTTCTTCAATAGCTACACGGCGATCAACGATTGCCGTCACGCGATTATCGACCCGGATGATTCCGCTCAAAATATCATTAATGATCTTCTCCGGATCCTCCGACCGGGGATTATCGGAAGTTACAATCACTCTATCGGCCAGCCGCGCGGCTACCTCTCCCATCAGGGGTCTTTTTGTTTCATCCCGGTCACCGCCGCAGCCGAAGACTACAATTATCCTCCGGTAACCTATCTCCCGGAGCGCCCCCAGAACATTTTCCAGTCCATCGGGGGTATGGGCATAATCAATGAAGAGATCAAAACCCCGGCCGGTATCAACCTGCTCCAGACGACCACTGATCCCGCGGATCTTCTGGAGAGAATTAATAATATCCGGCAGTTCAATTCCCTCACTCAATCCCAGCCCAATTGCCGCCAGAGCATTATAGATATTATGACGCCCCGGCAGAGCAATCAGGACTTTATAAACTGAATCCTTCCAGTGGAGATCAAAAGAAGATCCACCCCGCGAAAGAGATATATCCGACGCGAATAGATCCGAAGGGGTACGCAGTCCATAAGAGATCACCGGGGTTTCAATCACCTGAAGGATCTTCCGGCTCAGGGGATCATCATGATTAATAATAACCGTCTTCTCTCCCACCGCTATCTTCCCCCGGGAGAAGTCTTGAAAAAAACTGGTCTTAACCGCCCCATACTCCTCCATCGTCCGGTGGTAATCAAGATGGTCCCGGGAAAGATTGGTGAAGACCGCGGTCTGAAAATCTATCCCCTCTAATCGGTGCTGGGCTATAGCATGGGATGAAACCTCCATAATCACCCGGGAAGAGCTCGCTCTCTTCATCTCGGCCAATAACTCCTGCAGCCGGGGAGGTGCGGGGGTAGTAAGCTCAGCCGGTAGGCGCCTTTGCCCGATCCCGTAATAGTTGGTTCCGATAAGACCGGTATAAATCCCGGCGGACTCGAATATTGATCGGGCCAGATGGGTTACTGTTGTCTTCCCGTTAGTGCCGACTACCCCGATCATCTTCATGCTGTCAGAGGGATGACAGAAAATCGCATTAGCAAGAATAGCCAGCGCCCGGCGCGGATCGGAGACTCTTATCTGGGCCAGGTTGCTGTTGACCGAACTGGAGAACTCCCGTAATACTATCCCTACCGCACCGCGATCCCTGGCCTGGGGTATATATTCCGTTCCGCTATCCTCTCTGCCGTGGATAGCAACAAATATATACCCGGGCTGGATCCGGCGGGAATCCGCCTCGATCCCTTTCACTTCAACCATAGTCTTACCCACCACCGCCTCCGGCCGGAGCTCTTCGATTAACCGATTCAATTTCATGTCTCTTCTGTCACCTCCGGCGCTTCTAAATCCAGATAGCGAATTATCCTTTCGGCTACCTCCTTAAAGACCGGAGCGGATACCACACCTCCGTAATAGTATGGATGAGGTTCATCTACCACCACCAGGATAGCTAATCTGGGGTTACTGGCCGGAAGCATCCCCATAAAGAGAGCCCGAAATAGCGTATGAGAATAACCTCCGTTCGGGTCCAGTTTCTGAGCGGTACCGGTCTTGCCGGCTACTTCATATCCGGATATGTACGCCCGGCGCCCGGTTCCACCCTCCATCACAACTTTCTGGAGAATTTCCATCATCACTCCGGCGGTATCACTTGATACAACCGCTCCTTTCTCTTTCCTGTCATAACGATAGATAACTTCGCCTGAAGGGCTTTCAATCCGGTCGACGATCCGGGGCTGAAGAAGAACTCCGTGATTTCCCAGAGCCGAGAAGGCGGTCAGAAGCGCCAGTGGAGAGAGCGACACTTCATGCCCCATAGTTATGCTCCGCAGTGACAGCTTACTCCAGCGATGCGGCGGCCGGAGAATCCCATCCGCCTCCCCCGGCAGTTCGATGCCGGTCCGTCTTCCGATCCCGAATTTGCAAAGCAGTTTATAGAGGTCCCCGCGCCCCAGAAGCATACCCACTTTTGCCATGCCGATATTACTGGATTTCTGGATAATCTCATCAAATCGGAGAACCCCGTGAGGATGGCTGTCACGAAGTATCCTCCCCCCGATTTTAAAAGCGCCATCTTCGCAGTAAAATTCGGTCTCCGGAGCTACCAACCCCTCATCCAGAACACCGGCGGCCGGGAATACCTTAAAAGTAGATCCGGGTTCAATAAGATCGGAGACCGAGTGATTCCGGCGCTGATCGGCATCAGAGCTGGAATAATTGTTTGGATCGTAGGTGGGGCGATTGGCCATAGCCAATATCCTCCCGGTCGATGGTTCTATCACCAGCACCGATGCCCACTTAGCTCCGTACTCCAGATATACCTTATCAATTTCCTCCTCGGCAATAGCCTGGACAACCTCATCGATAGTCAAAAATAGATTACACCCATCGATAGGAGAGACATTATCGGAACGGAACCACGATGCTTCACGCTGCTTGCTGTCCTTCTCCGTTACCATCCATCCGGGGTGACCTCGAAGCTGACGATCAAACTTCCACTCGAGCCCCTCCAGACCATTTCCGTCAATATCGGTAAAACCTATAACCTGACTGAGCAGACTCCCTTTGGGATATACCCTCTTCATCTCCTGTTTCAAGTTCAGACCGGGTAGATCCAATCCCCTGATTTCCGCGGCGGTATTTTCTCTCAGATGCCTCTTCAGCCATACGAACCACCCTGAACCGGACATCCGCCGGCACAACCGATCCTCATCAACCCCGATTATCGGTGAGATAGCAGCGGCAATTTTCGTGACCTCTTCGTCAGCTATCAGCCTGGGTATACAGTAAAGGGAGAAACTGGGCACACTGGCAGCCAGCATATTTCCCCGGCAATCATAGATCCGGCCACGTTGGGGAGGAATAAAATTTGTACTCTGATGCTGGTTCCTGGCCCGAAGACTGTAACGAGAGTGCTGGAGACACTGAAGAGAGAAGAGCCTGACCAGGAGAAGACAGGAAAAACAAAGGAAGAGGCCGACTATTATCCATGATCTGGTGTTATGCGCTCTTCCAAACATAAGTTATCGCCTGCGGCGCTAACTTAGCGGAGTTACACTTAAATTAACACCATTTTACGAGGCTATCGGGCTATACTCAGAATAATATCCTGCGGAGGTCGGATACGAGGTTCCTTGCGGGGAGTGACACGACCTTCTCCCTGAACCCGGACAAGCTGTTCAGGATATGGATCGACCAGGGCGATCTGGAACTCCTCCAGGCGACTGTTGATAACCGATGGAGTCTGCAGATATTCCAGCTTACTCTCAAGGGATATGCTCCGGTCCCGGAGATGACTCATCTTGCGCTCAAACAATTCGACCGTATTACTGGTATCCACAATGAGAGAATACAACCAGAGATATGACATCCCGGAAAAAAATGCGACCGCGAGCAAAATCCAGCATCTCTTTATAAAAAACCGGCCGGCAAAATGATCACTCTTATCCTGATAATAGTAGCTATTCATTGTCCATACCTCCTCATAGTTTCTCCGCCGCCCTTAATTTAGCACTCCGGGATCGGGGGTTTCTCCGAACCTCCTCAATCCCGGGACGAACCGGCTTCCGGGTTAAAATCCGGAGCATACCTTCCTGACGATCCCATCGTCTGAATTCATATTTAACAATTCTGTCTTCCAGCGAATGGAATGAGATAACGCAGATCCGACCTCCGGATTTAAGCATTGAGATCGCTTCGGGGAGTGCCTGCTCCAGAGCATCAAGTTCCCCGTTAAGATATATCCTTATGGCCTGGAAAGTCCTGGTAGCCGGATGAATCTTTCCTCTTCCCGGCAGAGCTTCCGCAACTATTTGAGCCAGTCGAACGGTGCTGAGAATTGGCTGAGATGATCGCTCCTCCACAATCCGGCGGCTTATCCGACCGGCAAAGCGCTCCTCTCCATATTCCCTGATGATCCATTCCAGTTCTTTCCGTCCGAGTCTATTGACAAGATCAGAGGCTTGACTATCCTCCCGGTTATCCATCCTCATATCCAGAGGCCCATCAAGCCGGAAACTAAAACCACGACCGGGATCCTGAAGTTGAGAAGAATTAACCCCGAGATCAAATAGAATGCCGTCGAGTTTCTCTATTCCCCTTCTTTCCAGCACCTCTCTTAGATCACGGAAGTTTGCCTGCTCTATTTTAATACTTTCGCCAAATATATTAAGCTTGCGGCGGGCGGCTTCAATCGCCTCTCCATCCCGGTCTATACCTATCAAGCATCCCCCGGGAGAGACCTTCGAGGCCAGAAGGGAGGCATGCCCCCCCTCCCCCAGTGTACAATCAAGAATAATCTGACCCGGCTGGCAGTTGAGGTAGTGGCCCACTTCTTCCGGCATCACCGGAATGTGATGAGTGATTCGGTTGTTACCTTCCGCTACCACGCCGTTTCTTCTTCGGAACCCTTAATCGTACACTTAACTTCCGGGCGGGCTTCAAACTCTTATTCATACTCAAAAGATCGATCAATGTCCTCGAACTGCTTTTCATAGGCTATCCTCTTCTTATCACGCAATCCTGATTTATTGCGCCAGGTTCTCGGCTAATTCCTCATACCGTTCACTTACCTCACGCTGGTATAGATCCCAACGTTCTATATCCCATATTTCAAAATGATCAGAGACTCCAACTATCATTACTTCTTTGTCTATCTTAGCTTTCTGGATTAGGAGGTGCGGAAGATTGATCCTTCCCTGCTTATCACATATCCCCTCGGTCGCATTGGCGAAAGTAAGTCGTTTGAAGGCACGGGCATCTTTCTTCAACATATCCAGCTCATTGATCCTCTCCTGATAGACTGACCACCCTTCTTCGGTAAAGACAGAGAGACCTCCATCCAGTCCCAGATTGACAAAGAACCGCTGGTTCTCCACGGAGCGAAAGCGCGCCGGGATGAAGACCCGACCCTTGCTGTCAACCGAATGTTGATATTCTCCCAGGAACATGATAGTTCTCCTTATTCACCACTTTTACCCACTTTCCACCACTTGAGTACAATATACTACCACCTACGGAGAACTGTCAACAGAAAATGCAAATATTTTTAAAAAACTTTTCGGGGGAGAATTGGGGATAATTACACCTACCCGGGTGGCGGTGCAGAAATATATCTTATTGCTATATAGTGCTTTACAACTATGCCCTCTTCAGTCTCTGATAGATTTTCCCGGTTTATCCAGGAGCGGGGGAAGAGAGCAAAAAAAAGAAAATCTCCATTTTTTCAAGAAAAACAGAAAAAATGGAGATTTTATTGATAAAACGCAGGTGATGGGAATAAGCCGAATTCTGTCTCCCCAAGGTGTCGCGTCTTGACATTTAACTTAACGCTTATCTTACTAATTGAATCACATAAATTAAATTTTTAAGCGTTAAGTTAAATGTAAAGACGCAACACCTATAGAGGATGATGATCATCTATCTGGGCCTCCGGTTGCCCTCGGGCTCAATGCAGCCTACCCTGATCTCAGACGGTGCGGGCAGCACCTCGATCTATATTTGGCCTTGCTCCGGACGGGGTTTACCATGCGGCTTCGATTACTCTCAGCCCGGTGCGCTCTTACCGCGCCTTTTCACCCTTACCCCGCATACAAAAGTGCCTAAAGTTGGAAGTGCCTTAAGTGCCTTCCGCCTTCGCTAAAGCCCCGAATCAAGTTCGGGATGCAAGCACTATGGCGGATAATAAAAGTTATTCGCTTTCACCTGGAGTTTCAGGCCTAAACACTTGGAAAAACCGGTGCCGGGGGCTCGTAGAGGCGACCTTTAGGTCGCCATCTTATGGCAGCCTGAAGGCTGCCGCTACGAGATAAATCTGCGTTCATCCCCAGGTGAGATCAGAATCACCGTTAAACAACACCAACGATTTCAGTTGTATGGGGGGCGGTATATTTTCTGTGGCACTTTCCGTATCCCCGAGCTTTCGACCGGGAACCCCCCGATATTCTCGGGGCGCCCTGCCCTGTGGAGTTCGGACTTTCCTCCCCCCATCACTCAGGTGTCGCGTCTTGACATTTGACATAACGTCTACAACCAAATTTATTGATTAAACCAATTAGGGGAGTGTGATGTCAAATGTCAAGACGCGACACCTGAGTGATGGGGGGCGATCATCTACCCACCACCTGCGTTGTCAAAGATCAAATTGTTTCTAAAAAGAAACAAAAATGGTGTTAGCTTCAGTGTTTTTTCACTAAGTTAGCGCCAAGGGCGCTAACTTATAAGTAGATAAACCTACCGCAGGTCTCACACTGATTAATACTATCCCCACGGTAAAGATCATTAAGTACCTGCGCGCGCAACACCATATTACACCCCCCGCAGGTATCATTACTCACTTGAACGACCGCGCGATCCGATTTCCGGGAAAATATTAGTTCATAAGTCTCGTATATATCAGGATCCAGCTGGGAGACCTCTTCATCCTTCTCTCTCTCTCTTGCCTCTATCTCCTCCCCCAGTTGAACCAGCAGAATCCTTGATTTTACTTCCATCTCCCGGATCTTTTTTTGAGCAACTTCAAGATCGGATCGGACTCCATCCAGTGTTCGGTCTTCCACCTCCGCTTCTTCCATATACTCCAGCATCCGATCTTCCAGAACCCTGATATCAGCCTCTTGTTTTGATATCTCATGGAGGAGCGCCGTGTACTCCTTATTATTCTTTACCTTAAATTGCTGCTCCTGGTATTTAATAATATGATTCTTTTTTTCCGCGATCTCCAGATCCAGTTCCTTGATATGTACGCGGCTTCCCATCAGACGATTTTTCTCATCCTCGATGGCTTTCTCATCATTATCAACTTCATTACGAAGTACTTCCAGTTCGCGAACCGCCTCCATCTTCCGCTCTGCCAGATCCCGGATCTTAACATCCAGTTCTTGAACAATAAGTAACTGTTTTATATCTTCTCTCATATAATCTAGCGCCTATGGCGCTAACTTAGTTTTGAACCAAGACCGATATAAATATACCAAGTCAGCGCCGACAATTATTTTAGTATATTTTATCAGTACCTTCTGTGGAAAGAATTTTATTTTTCCGCATAAAATAAATATTATATAATGGGTACTCCGATGTATTTATTATGGGCGATACTGGGTTTGAACCAGTGACCCCCTGGTTGTGATCCAGGTGCTCTACCACTGAGCTAATCGCCCTGACTGATAATCGCGTAATATATGTCACTCTCTTTGAATTGTCAACAAGACTGTACGGTATTGCAATATTGCTGCTCACTTTTCCACTCGATCCAATTCACCGCTGCGGTCCCGTGAGAAATCAATTTCCTCCAGGCTGTCACTATCACCCGGCAAAACCAGGAGGAACTCATTACAGCTATCAACCTCTCCTACACCGGCGATAATTTCACAATCAAGGATATGCCCAGCCTGCATTAGATCGTCACTGATAAAATGACAATGATAGCCGGGCACATTAACACCTTTTACAAACGGCGGCGACCGGAAACCAACAATGGTACCCTTT
>Ga0207996_1002489_pt1 | contig 11119 bp, 10 predicted proteins | sample AntAceMetag02UKG_FD_184773 | JGI IMG/M metagenome (GOLD analysis project Ga0207996, IMG submission 184773) | Saline lake microbial communities from Ace Lake, Antarctica - Antarctic Ace Lake Metagenome 02UKG (SPAdes) (version 2) | ecosystem: Environmental > Aquatic > Non-marine Saline and... | reverse complement strand
AGTCCAGGTCCCGGACCATGTTGACAAACTGGTAGACCAGTTGCTTGTATTGGTTGACCTGGTGAGATAGAGCATCCGCCCTGGAGAGGGTGGGCTTGATGTACATGTACCAGAAGGTCCGGATCAACTCGTTAAGGGGCGGCTTCTCTCCCCGGCGGATCCGCTCGCGAACCTGCCAGATGATATTGCGCATTAAGCAGGCTACGTTGACCGGGTACTTGGAAGATCCCTTCCGGAAGTTCTTGATCAGCCACTCTTGGGATTGATCGTGGATCAGGACGTCGAAATGTCGGATCCCGGCGGCCTTAAGTCGATCGTCAAGCGCTGTTTTCATTTTCTAATGGTTTGACCCGGATAAGGACAAAAACGGCTTTAAAGCCGTTTTGCGGCCTCTAATTCCAGGGTTTCTATCAAGTAGAGCAGAAAAAAGATAAGATAACAGATTGAAGCCGTGAAGGGTAGGAAATACTCGGCTTTCGAGGGTTTATTTAGAGACTGCTCCACTGCCATAAAGGGTTGTTATCGCTTCGGCAGAGAGGACGCTATCATAGAGCCTAACTTCATCTATTACCCCACCATAGCCACTACTTGTATATCCCTTTGCGATTTTAACGGGATAGCTGTTTGCGGAAGGAATCTGATTCGGTCTTTATGACCCTGTTTCTTCAGCTAACATACATACTTTTTTTAATACGTATTACTACTCCCTCGGCAGACAACCTCACAATTCGTACATACCAGCCGTGTGACCGAGGTTTACGTGGCAAGCTATAATAAAGAATAATCCCAGTACATTTCTCTTGTGAATTTTCACTTAGATCCGGGTACCATATTTTTTCATCATGGCCAACATAATCAACTATTTTAAGAGTTCTTCCGTCGGCATCATATATAACACGCAAAGGGGTGCCCAATATTCCTATGACCTGTTCATAATTCGTCCCAACTTTTACCGAATTGAATTTAATTTCAGAATAATTTTCTGCGTATTCAGTACTTTGCAATATATAGAAGATAGTATCATCTAACTTTTCAAGACCCCATCTCTCAATACCAAGATTGTCCCAATAAAGCACCTCAATAATAAGGATTATTACGATTAAATACAGCAATAGCGGAATCAATTTTCGTACGGTTATTCGCATATAGTCCACCTTTGATATGGCCAATATTCTCCGCTATATGGATTAGGCCAATTCTTATAGTCCCCTTCACTTAATGTTTCTGGGCCAACTATTTTTGGTCGATATTTGCTTGTCAATTTCCATAGTGCCTTACCCAACCCATACGGATAGTATCTGGCATATACATAAAGTTGGCCATCTCTATTTATCACAGCTCTTGCATTATTTGGAATCTTTACAACAATCGGGTTAACAGTCCCCGCAGGACTATATATGCCATCAGCGTCTACAGTTTCTCCCGGTTCTGCAATACTTGGTGGCTTATGATCCACTCCTTCAGGTTTATATGGGACTGGCCTTCCAGAATTATTTGTGCATGGGGCAAATCCAATCGGATCAATTAAGTTCACGGGGGAATTTCTTGCATACCTATATAGATTTGGGCCATCCAAATAACCAAGCGGATCAGTCTGCAGAAACCTCCCAATCTCTGCCGAATACATTCTGGCCCGGTAATAATAGAGTCCCGTCTCCTCGTCAAACCTCCTCCCCGTGAAATAGTACGGATTCCCGGCAGAGGAAGCAGATATTTCACTCCAGGACGAGTTATAAATCTTAAGCTTCCCGTAGGGCGAATACCGACAATGTTCGACCACGTTCCCCTGATCGTCTGTTATCTCCGTGACTGAGCCGAGGCCGTCTCTTTGATAAAAGTATGTTTTCGCTGCTTGGGCATCATACATTGTGAGTGGTTCATCAATTCCTGGGCCATATACAAACCTATTCTCCAGCTCAAAGTCCCCGTTACGCTCTTCAATGACCTGGACACCATCATAAAGATAGTTTGCCACGGTCGTGCCATTATCCGTGATCTTTTTCGCCCTTCTTCCAAATGGATCGTAGCGATACTCAGCCAGTGTCTGCCCATCGGAGTTTCGGACGGCCCTGGTCAAACGGCTCTCCAGGTCGTAGTAATAAGTCTGGACGTCGTCATCAGCAAGATTGCCATTTTCGTCGTAAGAATACTCAATATCATCTACCCCATCGTACTGATTTAACTCATTGGGGTCATAAATCTCACTCTGTCCGGAGAATGTAACCTTAAGACGATTCCCCATGCTGTCGTAGGTAAACGTAGTATCACTGTATGCCGCGAATTGTGGTACATCAACTTCGGTTAACTGGTAGATGTCGTCGTAATCGTAGTCATGCTCTCCGGTCTGAGATTCCCAGGCCGGGCCGACTTCCATTGAGAGGCGGTTTCCTTCTACATCGTAAGTGTAGTTGAAAGTGGAGATAGCAATATCTGTCCCGGCTTTCCAGTTAGAGAGTGTGATCAGGTGGTCGGGCTTATCATTGGCATCATCGTAGGTATAACTCGTGAAGGTAACTTCCGTTCCGGCATTGAAAAGAGTCACGCCGGTTCTCCGCATGGCATCATAGTCATAGTCAGCCAGGAGTTTATCATCCGGGTCCTTGATCTGATTGAGGCGATTCAGGTCGTCATAGGTGGCGGATATTTCATAGCCGGATGGGTAAGTTAATGCCGTCCGGTTTCCCTCGGCGTCGTATTCGTACTCCACCTTATAACCTTCCCCGATATCCTTATCGGTGCAGGAGAACCACTCCACCCGACTGATTTCGTCATACTCATAGTGTAGGGCATAATAATAATTCTCTATATCGGTGAGGCGGCCCAGGTCGTCGTAATCGTAATCAACCGTGGTGATGTCCGGATAAGTCTTAATGGTGAGGCGATTAAGGCTATCGTAGTCGTATTCGATTATGCTCCCGTCTAGGAGTGTTTTCGAGGTGATATTATCAGCAGCGTCATAAGTAAATGCCTCGAAAGAGGAGTCGGGATAGATGGTCCTGGTCAGACGATTAACTGCGTCATACTCATATGATGTTATATTGGTATTAGCGTCCCGGATTGTCTCTAGGTTTTCATTCTCATCATAAGTAAACTCAGTGATATTCCCTATAGCATCGATCAATTTTTTGAGCTGAGATTTACCGTCATACTCCGGAAATCCGGCGACGTACCCGTTTCGGTCGGTGATCGATATGATCCTTTTATAATTCCGGCTGAACTCGGTGAAAGTTCCATCCGGATAGTCAACCCTAGTTAAAGGGTTACAGGCACACCCGTCAAGATATGAGTACTCAGTAAAAAATCAGGGTCAAGCCTCGATTCCTGACAGATAAGCACGAATTTAGCCTGAGAAGTGCCCAAAATATAACTTCGACAAGGGATTGATATCCCCTTGATAACCCTGATTATCTCCCCTATATATCTTCTTCTTGGTCTTCTAAATTTTATTTTTGCGCTTGATTCTGATTCCCGGGGAGTACTGGATTGTTGGAGTATTGAAATATTATTATTCAACGCATCTTTCCCAATAGTAAGAAACGATAGCCTCTTGATTATTTTATCATTATTTTTTTCCGCTTTTCAGCTTTTTAATGACATGGTCACCGGTAAGAAGTTTCATCTGTTGAATGGCAATGGCATTTAGCTTTACCAGGCGGTCTTTCTGGGAGAAGTCTTCATTAATAAAATGGGCATTTAGGTTTTCCAAGTTGGAGAGACATACCAATTGGGAGACATTAGCATAATCTCTGACATTACCTTTCTTTCCACGGTTGTTCTCGTGCCATTCCTTTGCAGTAATGCCGAACAAAGCTACATTCAGGATATCGGCTTCAATGGCGTAAATATTATTGATCTGTGTTTTGGTAACTTGCCGGGGGATCAAATTTTTCAGAATGGCGTCGGTGTGAATCCGGTAATTGACTTTTGCGAGATTACGCCGGATGTCCCAGCCAAACTGCTTTTGCTCTTTAGCCTTGAGCCGTTGGAACTCTTTGATCAAGTAGAGCTTGAATTCAACCGATATCCAGGAAGCAAACTCGAAGGCGATATCTTTGTGAGCATAAGTGCCTCCATAGCGCCCGGCTTTCGAGACAATTCCTATTGCCCCGGTTTTTTCAATCCACTGTTTTGGTGTCAGCACAAAGCTATTGAGCCCCGCTTGCATTCTAAACCCCTCGAATTCGAGGGGTTTAAAATCCGGATTATTGAGGCGCTCCCAGATGCCAAGAAATTCGACAGTATTTCGATTCCTCATCCAATTCTGGATGACCTGGGATGAACGCCCCGGTTCCTTATAGCTGGCGATGTCCGTTAAACAAATAAAGTCTTCTTGATTAATAGTCTGAAGCGAAATTTCCAGACTCATTACCGCTATTTTCCTGGTCTTACTCATTCGATATCTCCAGATGATAAAAAGAGGGTCGGACCTGCGTAACTGTTTGTAAATAAATGTATTAGGTTGATTTTTGGCCTCCAGAAGGCCTTAGAGTGCCAGTTTTACCCCCAAAACTGGCACTCTAAGACCGAGCATTTGGGGTGAAATTTTTAATCTTGACTATTTAGTCTTTCAAATTTTGGTAATCCCCGGGATATATTACTTGATTATTAATGATTTTCGCTTGTGAGGCTGCCGAATTATTTATGGTAGCCCAAGAATTATCCGCCCTGGATCCTTTAAAACTTCCCCTGAGTCCCCTTCAGAAAACAAAAACCCCGCCTATAGAAACGGGCGGGTAATTAAATTTAAACAAATTTTTTTTGTGAACCGATATTTCATATTTTAAGGAGCTTTCTGATCGGTTAAAAAGATTATCAGGAGAGGAGTAACTATATCTCCCCTCTCCATTTTTCGCAAGAGCAATCTGAACTTCATGCCAATATATTTGTCAAGTATATATGAAAAATAGGGGGCAAGGATGCCGAAGTTGTATCCGCGATCGTTGGCCGCGGAGAGAGGGGCGGCGGTCTTTATCCTGATAGGTTTATGGAGTCCAGATATCAGGTTTTCCCCATTTGTGCGAGATTCTGGGTGCTGAATATAAGGAAAATATAACTTCTGGCGGACAAAGGGCCGTATAAGACAAGTATACCGCGAAACCGGGGTAATACCCGGCTTTCACATGGTTGTTTAGGAACTGCTCTGGAAGCGGTTCTTCAGTTTTTTTGATTTCTCCCGGGATAATTCTGTGATATATTTTCAGTATTCCTGACATCTATAGCTTCCCTAAGATTATTTATACTGAAATAAATATCAAACTAAGATTATAGAATTTTTTGCTCAACTATCCGTTAGCTGAAAGCAAATTAAATGAAGCTTATCTCAAGAAATCTCCCACTTACTACACCACAAAAAGAAGAATTCTTTAGAGATCATGGCCATTTGTCTTATCGATATACCATGCTCTTGGCTCATAAAGAAAGAGTAGACAAAAAGAAGCCCATGGAATACGCCCTTCAGATTTGTGCTTTTGAAGCGGCCCTCATTGCTTGCCGGATGTTTATGAATTTTCTTGGTCTTGGGACAAGTTATAGCCCAAAGCTCATCTTAATTAAAAGACAAGACTATTTTAATCGTGAAGGAAAGACTGACGAAGTAAAAGTGGTTGATCTGGGTGGCGATTTTGTTGATTTAAATTCTCTCAGTGAAGATGAGAAGGATTTACTTGCCAAAGTTTATCATATGGCAAGTAAGTCTACCGCCCACTTCACGTATCGATCAGAACCGATTTCGAAACCTGAATATCTTGGCAAAGGAATTGAACTCATTGATAGATTATTAAAAAAGCATTTGTATGATGTCGTAAAACGCCCCATAAAAAAACATAGTTAATAATTCAACCTAATCGGAAGAATTATAGCATCAAACGAAAAGAGGTGAGATACAATATGAAATACTAATACAAAGTTATAGAAGACTGATTGATTAAATAATTTAGGATCCATAAAAGGCGGACTACAATGAAACATCTATATTTTTTGTTAATTGGTACAACTATAGTTATGGCCGGATGTGCAACAAGTAAAAAAGTCGGAACTCCGACATATTCGCCGAAGCCTTCATCGGAATCTTCGCAGAAATCTTCTTCCTCATATTCTTCGAAATCATCGTTGGAATCTTCTGGGAGATCTTCAACTTCTACTGAAACTGTGTATGAAAGAAATCAAAAAGATATCGAGCATATTGAGAAAGTGACTGGACATCGAATGACCCATGCTGAATATGAGCAATTTAAATTAGATCATCCAGCTGCTTATGAACAAATCCGTTGGGAGCGTAATCACGGATTTGACAAATAATAACACCTTCAAGACCTATCAAATCTCTCAAACAGTCCAGAAGAACTGGTCCATTTATCAAACATTTTCATTTCGCCGGAGTTTTCTATAAATACCACAGATTTAGAGTAGGCCCCCTTCCGGTAGTTTAGCTTTACGTTATGCAAAAAAACGACCCAGCAACGAAAATGAATAAAGCCATAGATGAACTCCAGAAAAGCCTTGCTTCTGTGGATTCATATACAAAGAAACACAACCAGCATGACTTCAATGAATTTTTAGTCTTAAAATTTCAAAATACAAAAATAAAGATGTATCAAGAGATTGGACATAAACAACCACATATACATATAGATTATGGGAATTCAAATCATGTGGCTAGTTATGCCGTTGATAATTCTTCTCGTATCTCAGGAAATCTTGACAGAAAATACGATAAAAAAATCAAAAATTGGATAAACAACAACAGAAGAATGTTAATACACCTTTGGGAGCAAGCGAACTCAGGCAAGGATATTAAAGAACTCCTTATAGGGTTCAAAAATGCATAAACCGCTTACGCAGACCGGGAGGGTTAATCCAGCTGTAAAACATCTTATTCATGCCTTTTTGAATGAGGTTATTTTTATCTGGCTACCGGGGTGTCTGAACTTCCACCGAAATAAACTCGGGTCACCCCAGAAATCGCCCACAACCCAGAAGTCCCCCGGTAGATCCCAATATCATCTTTCCCGTCGCCCTTATAGTCCCCCGGAACCAGTTGATCTACACCACTCCCGAAATAACTCCTGGTCACTCCCCGGATAGCCCATAGACCAGAGGTCTCCCGGAAGATCCCGGTTTCCCAGGGTCCATCCCCGTTATAGTCACCGGGCACGATCTTGTCTCCTGAAGATCCAAAGTAAATCCTACTGATCCCTTTAATGGCCCAGAGTCCTGAGCTACTACGAAAAATCCCCATATCCTTAGTAGAGTCACTATTGTAATAACCAGGTGCTGGAGAGTCTGATAATCCTCCGAAATATGAACGAGTAATTCCTTTAATCGCCCACAGACCTGAACTATTACGAAAGATCCCCATATCACAGTTACCGTCCCCATTATAGTCACCGGGGATTGCCGTGTCTGATGAAGAACCGAAGTAGGCCCTCGTAACTCCTTTAATTGCCCATAAACCTGAACTGCTCCGATATACGCCGATATCGGTGGTATTGTTGCCGTTGTAATCTCCGGGAACCGGGAGATCGCCCGAGGAGCCGAAATATTCCCGAGTTATTCCCCGTACTGCCCAGAGACCGGAACTTTCTCGAAAAACTGCAATATCCGAGGTGCCATCGCCGTTATAATCATAAATCCATGAACGTGTTGAAAAGGATGAATAGTGGAAAATAATTCCGGACGGTCCCACAACGAATACATCGTTTCCCGAACTCCCCCAAACTCCATAGAAGTGATTACCAAAACTACTTAATATGGTAGACCAAGAATATCCGTCATAATGAAGCACCTTTCCAAAGCGTCCCACAGCGAAAACATCACTTCCAGAACTTCCCCAAACTCCATAAAGTTCATAAGAAAAACCGCTGGGCATCTCTACCCATGATGTACCATCATAGTGGATAATTATTCCAGAATAACCTACAGCGAAGACATCACTTTCAGAACTTCCCCAAATGTCGTAAAGAGCATAACTTCCACTACCCGCTACCACCGCCCAGTCGGTTCCATTGTAGTGATGTATCCATCCTGATGAATCAACAACATAAATGTCATCCCCTGAGCTCCCCCAAATACCAGTAGGCCCATTAGCGGGGTGATTCGGCATAGTTGCCCAAGAAATCCCATCATAATGCAACATTTTCCCTCCGCCACCGACAACAAAAACATCAGTCCCGGAACTTCCCCAAACTCCGTTGAATTCATAACTTCCGCCGACAGTCATCTCTGTCCAAGATGTACCTTCATAATGGAGAATATTGCCCATGTAACCGTAACCCACAGCGAAGACATCAGTACCGGAACTCCCCCAGACATCATTTAAAAAAATATTACTAGGGATAGTTTGCCCCGCCCAAGAAGTTCCATCGTAATGGAGGCAGGCCTGATTACCAACAGCAAAAACATCACTATTAGATCTTCCCCAGACAGCTTGGAGATGGCCATAAGTACAATGTGCCGTATCTGTCCAAGAAATACCATCATAGTGAAGCATTGTTCCTGAATCACCTACTGCAAAGACATCACTCCCAGAACTCCCCCAGATTCCCTGGAATTTATAATCTATATTGTTTATCATCTCCGTCCATGAATTACCGTCATAACGAAAGATTGATCCGTATTTCCCTACAGCAAAGACATTGTCTCCAGAATCCCCCCATACCCCTGTGAGGTTAATGCCATATGTCATTCCCGTCCAATTGACTCCATCGTAGTGTGCAATATGTGATCCAACGACGAAGATATTATTTTCTGAACTTCCCCAAACTTTACGGCATCCACAAAAAAGTGGATCACGAGACAATACTGACCATGAGATACCATCATAGTGAAATATCTCATATTCTCCCCCAGCATAAACATTGCTCCCCGAACTACCCCAAACTCCATATAAATCATAAATCCCTGAAGTCATAGTCATCTCAGACCATGATATTCCGTCATAGTGAAGAATTATCCCAGATTCCCCTACAGCGAAAACATCGTTTCCCGAGCTCCCCCAAACTCCATAAAGATTATTACCATGAGATATATCCGAAGTCATCTCCGACCATGATATCCCATCATAGTGAAGAATCGTCAACCCAATCCCCACGGCGAAAACATTATCCTCCGAACTCCCCCAAATATCATTTAAGGTACCAGCAAATCCACTGGACATCTCTGACCATGTAGTCCCATGGTAGTAAAAGATAGTTCCCCAATCCCCCACAATAAAGATGTCACTACTGGAACTCCCCCAAACTCCATTTATGTTCTTAGTTGTCGGATATGGGTTTTGCAATTCCCAATCTGCAATTCCTTTGATAGGGAATATAGCAAGCAATCCAACAAGACCAAATGCCCCAAACAATACTTTCAATTTTTTCATCTTTCTCCCTTTATTAATTTTATGGTTTTTGATCAACGCATAGATGCCCACCCTTTTCGATAAAGATTGCCGAGTCTAATTCAGGGAGAATAGCGTATAGTGTTGCGCCGGGAGCATGTAGATATGTTTTATGATTGAAAAGCCTCATACAATCGGATGCACTATTCAAAAAACCTCTCGGTATACGGCCAATTCTATAAAGCTCTTGATAGAGAGCATAGATATCGTCAAACGGGATTACCTTTGTATTACCACTTTTATATTTAATGGTGTAAGTTCTGGCAATTCTATCCAAGGTGGGAATCGTGTATCTATTTCCCCGTACGGCTGAATAAAACTCACCTTTTTCCTGATAAAGACGGCAAAGACTATCCCAAAGCTTATTCTTTGTTAACCGCGGAGTAGGCATGATTATCCTCTCTTGTTAGAAGATTTATATAGAAAAACCCCGGCCGGATACAAACTCCAGGGGCGGGCAGTAGACAAAATTCTATTGTAACTCAAAATTTTCATATCCTTGAAAGAGTAGAGTTTATACCAAGATTAAAAATATACCGTATACTCTGTTATTATTCAAGAATAATCATAATTAACCTTCCTTGTTTCCTATTCTACAGTAACCAAAAAAATCTTCACCGCCACCGGCTCCACCCTGGTCTTCAAAGATTTAATCCCTAAATCAGAACCATCCATCCCCAGTACAGGGATAAATTTACTCCAGAAGCTACTCCCCTTCAAAACCGGTTGCATCCGCTTCGGATTACGTAATAAGAGAAATGGTCCGGCTCAAATAAACACTCAACCAAGGAGGTAACAAATTTTCTGACAATCAGTACTGAATGGCTTGACCGTCTTACTTCATTGACAAACGTACGTTGTAGTTCTTATGTACGTTGTAATCAGTAACCTTCCCCATTTCATAATCGAGTTGATTTGGGATGAGGAACTTAACAAAAAGACGGGGTCTCCTAATTTTGATCATTTCTTCAATCTTTCATGCTTTTACCGTCTTTGTCGCGGTCTATACCCTTTTTCCAATTATGATTATGACTGGAGTTGATGGGGCATTCAGAAGATCCCCAAGAATCCGCTATTCTCTTCTTTTTCGGGTTCTACATTTGGAGATAGGGGAACCGTGGCGAACGGTACGGGTGTCGGCTTTTCCTCTGCCTGTGCCGGTTCCTGTTTCATCTTCTCCAACCGGACGTTGATTGCCTTCATCTACTATGCCAGAGTCTGGATTCCTGCGCTCTGAACTCTTAATATTTCCTGAGCAGAGGCTTACTTCCCTCTCCGGATCCCCAGGTCGGACCGATTCCGGAGAATCGATCGAAAACGGGGCTCTCAGATCGTTTCTCAGGCATTTTCTTTCCCGGAATCGACGTTGTACCCTCCCATAAATCGCAGTTTCAGGTCTTCCTTGTAAACAAATTATCCCGGATATCGCCCCTGTTTTTCTCTCTGATTATGGTACTGATAATTAACATTTTTGGTACCATACAAAACCGGTCATTTATACCGACGCGGCCTTCGCCACCAGCTTGGCAACTTCACCGCCCCGATCCTGCCGGTTGTCATCATAGAATCGGAGAACCTCATAGCTCTTGTGCCGGGAGAAGTCCCGGACGGCGGCCAGATTGCCGTTGGTGAGCTCCAGGGCCTCGGTGATCGCGGTATGTCGGAAGCCGTGGGGCCTGGTCTTTATTCCGGCCCGGGCCGCTACGGTCAAGACAATCTTATAGATTCCGTCATAGG
>Ga0207996_1002484_pt1 | contig 11137 bp, 10 predicted proteins | sample AntAceMetag02UKG_FD_184773 | JGI IMG/M metagenome (GOLD analysis project Ga0207996, IMG submission 184773) | Saline lake microbial communities from Ace Lake, Antarctica - Antarctic Ace Lake Metagenome 02UKG (SPAdes) (version 2) | ecosystem: Environmental > Aquatic > Non-marine Saline and... | reverse complement strand
TTTTGTTTTGGATAACAAAACTTCATTAGGATTTTTTCCATCCCTCGCCCTGACGGGACGGGGAATTTCTAGCGGATTATTAAAAAAAGGACTCAAAAAACTAAGTAACGAATTTGGAATCCGTGGTCCATTTCTTTGGGGTAATGTTAATATCAGCTATGATTTTAAAAACGTAAGCAATAGCATTCCAAAGATAAGAACTGCATTTGAAAAAATAAAAACAGATTATCCAGACATTCTCAATGATCTGAAAGATATTAAACTCATCGTCTCTTACGATGGCAGTGTCGGTTTTGTACAAAGTAAAGCAGGAAATGCCTGTATAGAATTCGATTACAACAAAACTTCTGACGAGATCGCTCAAGATATCCTGGACGGAGTGGCAAAATGGCAAGAAGAACAGAAAAAAGAAAATGAAGAAAGATACAACCCCTTGGAAATGTCTGCAGAAGAAATTGCACAAGCGATTGATTTTAAAGTTATACTTCCTCAAAAAAAAGGGGAATCTTTGATCCTTGAATGGAATCCACTAAAAACTCTCCCTTTGTCAAAGGCGAACATAGGTATACTTCCTTTAATAAATGGCGAGGGATACGGTCTTCGTCTAAATACAGGAAGATTAGAATATAGTTATGATCAACTTTTGTTGAGTTTTTCAGGAAGCTCACAAGTAGCTTTTTCAGCAACAGAAACATTTACACTTAAGTTTTTTATAGACGATGGACTCGGAGACGGGAGCGAAGATTTTATTACTCAATATACTTTTCCAAATTCGTTTTTGGAAGCGTTGAAAATAGATTTAAAGGAGAAATACGCCCCGAAAACATCTACCGAATAAATTATAGAAGCGATTGATTTCAAAGTTAGATTCTCTCAAAAAATTTTCAGCTATGTCAGAGCGGGTATGTCAGTATACCACCCGATCCATGGCGTTTCATGTTGTCAGTGTAAACATTGCGGAACCGGTCAGAGACCAGTTCCGACTTTTAAGCTCTTTTTTTATATCTTTATTTTCCCCGGCAGGTTCAGGGCTGTGTCCTGAACCCAATGTTTGAAAATACGCCCATCATTTGTACTAAATTTAAACATGAGGAGCAAGACATAGCCTTGCTCCTGCTTTTGTCATCTCCACTGCCAAAAAACAGACAACCACAAGGGATTGCCTCTACAAAAAATCTACGACATTAGGAAATGTCGCCTGCATTACTATAAACTCTTAACTACTTCATCGCCTTCTTAAACTTCTCATAAAAATTCTCTCTCGAATCAATCACTAAAAATACAATTTTCTTTTTTTCCTTATTAACAGTGTAGGCAATCCGATACGAATTTCCCTTATTATCAAAACTTTTCTTGCGAACTTCATACTTTCGAAACGGATGTTCCAAAATTTGTCCCTTTAAGGAATCACTAATAATTTCATCAATATGTTCTTTTGACAGATCCATTACGGTTCTATCTCGGAGTCTCTTGAGGAACTTTTTACAACGATGATGAAAAATAACTTTCATGCTCCAAAGAGTTCATCATACGGTACAAAATTTTTTCCATTCTCATAATCCATCAATGCCTCCAGAATTTTCTGATCAAACTCTGCATCAACAGGCTCTATTTTAAAAATAGGCTTTGATCGTTTTACAATGGTTATTGAAACTCCTTTTTCAACAAATTTTTGATACTTTGGAAAATTTTTCCGAAAGTCTTTAGAAGAAACAATAAATGTATTCATGTAAAATAAAGTTGTACTAAAAGTATGTATTCAAATATTCTAAAAGTCAATCTTTAATTCATATGGCAATCGCCTGCCCTCAGGTGACGTCATCTCCACTGCCAAAAAACAGACAACCACAAGGGATTGCCTCTACAAAAAATCCCGGCAGGTTCAGGGCTGTGTCCTGAACCCAATGTTTGAAAATACGCCCCTCATTTGTACTAAATTTAAGCATGAGGAACAAGACATAGCCTTGCTCCTGCTTTTACTTGAAGAAAAAAATAGAATTTAGGAAAAAAGACTCATCCAGCTCAGGAAGTTCAACTTTCTTTTGTGTTTAATGTTCACCTCCCTTCTCTTTCTCTTTCATTTCATTTCAGTGAAAAAGAAGGGTTTGTTGTTTTTATAGTTTTAGCAAGTTTGAAATAGAGAATCTAAAAAACCTTCTTTTAGGACGAAGTCCCAAGAGAAGGTGGTGAATATCTTACTTTATAATTTCATCTTTTGTGCAGAGCCGGATGAGTCTTTTGTGAACATCAAGATACATATCCCTGTCTCCTCATTCACAAACGCAGAGCGGATGATTCTCACAAACTTTTTAAACGGAGAAGAGGCGACATCGTTTCATCGCCACTGCCAAAAAACAGACAACCACAAGGAATTGTCCCTACAAAAAACTTCAAAAAAAGTCTACGACATTAGGGAATGTCGCCTCCATTACTCTAAACTATAAACTGTTAACTATGAACTGTTCACTAACTCAAAATATCACTCCCCACAGCGCGTTCAACAATCTTTGAAAGTCGCTTTGAACCAAATTTCGAATCCTTAGAATCAGGAGACGGAACCGGAACTACCGCTGGAAGTGCTTTTTGGGCAAGTTTGGTCAACAAATCGTCTGGAAGTTTCTTGTAAAAGTTCTCTTCTACAAAGACCACCGCAAACTCTGGTGTTTGAGCTTCATCTCCCAAATGCCTCGCCGCGATATCACGCAAGATCTCCTGCGCTTCATCGGAAGACGCAACTGGGTATGTTTCAGCTCCAAAGGCTTTAAAGAGCAAAATTGAGCTCTCTGTACCTACCACCGCAAGTTTAAAGTTCTGTTCTTCCATCTAGAGTTGTTTGAGCGTTTTATAAAGAGTGTCTGAATCCATTCCGTGGAATTTCGCAAACATGATGAATTTTATCATCTTCGCATTCTGCAATCGTCGTTCGAAATACGCGAGTGGTACTTGAATAGTATCAATCGCGCCAAATTGTGCATCGTGCAAGAATTCGTTCATGATTCCATCGAGCGCTTTCTCGATAAGAATTACTTTGTCTTCTCCGGTATCAGTTTCTTTGAATTGCGCTAACAATTCGTAGAACCGAGTATCGTGTGCCCATTTCCACAAAACTTCTTCTGTTTGAATTTTAGTAACATCTTCCCATTTGAATGATCCATACGGGATAAATGTGCCTTCATTCAAAGGTTCTTCCAAAATCAATACTGATCGGAGAAGTGTTCTGAAGTTTGTAGAATCGACGGTAAGGTTGAAAAGGTTCCTCATGAATGAAGATCTTGATCGCGCTGTGAGTCGAGACAAAAATGCAAAATGTGCTTGGTCGAGTAAATCCTCAACCACGCGGAATGATTCTGCTTGTTCATAGACGGCTGGAATATTTTTAACCGCTTTCGCGTATTCTTTTGGAAGTGTTTCAATCTCTTTGTTTTGGAAAACAAGATTCTCTAACTCTTCAGCAGAAATTTCTCCTAAAGCACAAAATCCATTTTCTTCGGTAAAGTCGCCGAGTTCTTCTTTATTCTCAAGAAGTTTTAATTTGTACGCGCGCTTCAGGTTGTTGAGATCGAATCGTTTCCAAATGAAACGAAGTCCTGAACAATTGTCCGTTCCTTTTACCACCAAGTCTTTCGTTTCTAAAAGTCCTTGTTCAATGATTGCGGAAAAATCCTGAGGCTTTACCGCTTCATCGAAGTACTGTGCGTACTGCAATTCCACCAAGACACGAAATGCGTCTTCTGGAGTCGGCGCTCCCACCATACGATCAAGTCGTTCTGGCGAAAGGAGCTTGGATTCCAAGGCTCGGATTTGTCCGTTTACAAAAAGGAAGCTACTCATTAGATAAGTTTCAGTTGATCAGCAAAATATGAAGTAAGTGCGTCTTGAAATTCTGAGAAAACAAGACTGTGGAAAGAATTATCAACTTCTGTTCCGCCTGTGTGAAGGATAAATCCTCCAACGATGTTCTTGTGAGCAACAACGTCGAATCCAGGAGGGGCAAATTGAGAAGTAATTTCTAAACGTTTTGCCGGAGCAAACACTTTCCCTGAACGGAATGTAATCTTGGCAAACAATTTCTCTAAGATCTGTCCGTAGGTTTTGTCATCTGCGTTCTCTAGTTTATTCAGAAAGAGCTCCAATGACTTTGTGATAATGTTTCGTTTCGTGCGAAGCAAAGCTTGTGCATTTTCACGACGAGCCATAGAGGACATCTTCTTTTCTACCGATTGAAGTACCGCTTCAGTTTTGGCATCAAGCTTATCTTGATCTGCCTTTTCAATTTTTGCAGATTCCTCTGCCAAAATTTTCTTTTCTTTGTCGGTGTCCACCTCGATATTTTTGATTTCGGCTGACGCCTCATCGAGAATACGTTTGAGAATATCTTGCAATGACATGATTAATAATGATTAAAAAATTTTCAATTTCCAATTTCCAATTTGCAATTTTTTATTGCGAGAATTTTCAGTATTTTTTTATTTGAAAATTGACATTTGAAAATGGAAAATGGTTTTACAATTGAATTGAATTCACAACCAAGAGGGCAACCAAAAGACCAAAAATAGCGTATGTTTCGATAATAACCGAAAGTACAATCGCTTTACCAGCAACAGATCCGTCTTTCCCAACAGCTCCAATACCGGCTGCTGCAACACGGCCTTGAAGAACTCCTGAAAAGAGCCCAGCAAGTCCCATCAAAATACCAGCCCAAAGGATTTGGTATCCTGCAATAAGAGATACTTCGGCACCTCCACTGAAGAGACCGATTTTTGCCAATGCGAGAATCGCAATAAGCAAACCGTACACACCTTGTGATCCTGGCAACGCAGTAATAACAAGAAGTTTACCGAAAAGGTCAGGCTTTTCAGCAAGTACACCAGCAGCTTTTGATCCGGCCATGTAGACACCGAATCCCGATCCAATACCGGCTAAGAAAGCAGCAATAACTGCTCCAATGATTGAGAGGACGATTCCTGATTCAAACATAGTAATAAGGGGTTAAAAATAAAAAATAAAAAATAAAAAATAAACTAATTACGAAAGAAAAGATATTTCTTTTCCCGTATAAATGGTTCGAACTTCCTCCCGCCTCCTTCGTAAAATTTTCCGAAGAATTCGATAAATTGCAAACGACCCGAATGGACGAATGCGCTTAAAAGAGAAAGTGCAAAATTAAGTCCGTGCCCACACACCACAATGATGACAGCCACAACAAATCCAAGTACTGGATGAGGCATCATGCCTCCTAGAATTCCAGCTGTTAGATTCATAGCAAATCCGATCACTCCTGTCGCTAATCCCAAGGCCATAATACGAGAGTAACTTAAAAGATCGGAAACATACGCGGTAATATTATACAATCCCAAAATCCCAGAAAGGGGTTTAAGAATCCAAATTTTCTGTTTTCGTCCTTGTGTAATCACCAAAATTCCAGTAGCAATGAGCACCATTGTCTGGAATAGACTTTCGCTGACGAATCCTGTTGTTTTTCCAAGAAGCCAAAAAACAATCATGAGCAACAAGAAGAACCATGCAAGCGGATCGCAAACTGCATCCATATAGTTCCCATTTTTCATTTGTCGGTAGAAATCCAAAAAGACTCCTGTTAGCAACTGAAGCATCCCCAATCCCATTGCGAGTCCCAAGAAAAGAATCGGTCCCTGTCCTGCCATTGGATCGAGCAGTTGTCCTATGAAAGGCGTCACACCTTCAACTCCTGCTACAAAGTCTGAATTGAGCAAGAAGCTCGGTGCTTGCTCTGGTGTCATCCCAAAGTATCCCCCCAGGATAATCCCCCCAAGCGTTGCTCCTAATCCACAGAACACAAGCAAAAGAAGTCCATCTTTCGCTGTTCGTGAAAATTTTCCAAAAAGCAAAAACCAAAGTGATACAAACATAAGAATCAATCCGTATCCTACGTCTGATAAACAGAGTCCGAAGAAGATAAAGAAAAATGGTGCCAAATAAGCCGTTGGATCAATATCTTTTGCTCCTGGCAATGCAAACATTTCTGTAATCGGTTCAAATGACGCAAACCCTCGTTTGTTTTTAATCAAAACAGGAGCCTCTTCTCCCTCACTTGCTTCTACTTTTTCAATAGAAACTTCACCCGCAAATGCGTTCTGAAGCCATACTGAGAAAGTGTCGAAAGATTTCTTTGGCATCCATGCCTCAAAAGCAAAGAGGTTCTTTGTCTTGAGCATTTTATGTTGAATATCGTTTTTTGTTTTTCTCCATGCGTTGTAATCGCAGAGAATTCGCAGATCGTCTAAGTGCACGGCAAGTTCCCTTACCCGAACCTCAAGACTCGCTCGTTTTTCTACGAGTTCTGTTTCTTCTTTTTCAAATGCATACAATACTTCTCGTGGTTTCTTTCCGTAACAATCTGAGAACTCCATTGAGAAATCATATTCTTCAAATCGCATCTCATTTAATGTGTCTGCCACAAATGATTCCATGCTCTTGTCTGCTGTCACTCGGAAGTACACATTTCCGCTTCCTTCTGCAAAGATATCAATATCAATAAGATTTGATTCTCCCAAAAGATCTTCCATCAATGTTTTTTGTTGTGCTTTCGCAACAGACCCAACCCATGATTTCGTTGTCTCGGTAGAATAATCTTTTTCAATAGACATTTTGAAGAGTCTGAATGGTTCCAGCTCTGCTCGTCTCTTTTGAATTTTTGCTACTTCGTTTTCATATCGCACCAAGTTTTCTTCTGCTTCTTCTGCTTCTTGGAGAATGTCTGCTGACTTTACTCCAAAATCTTTCACTCGTGCTTTTGCGTCGTCTTCACTCATAACCAATTTTCCTCCAGACAACATTGAGTCGGCTTGAGTTTTTACAGTTTCATATGGTTTAAGGAATGTAATCACTCCATCTATACGTGCTAAATCATACGCTCCAAAGTGATCTTCTGTTTCTACTTCTCCCGTATTGAGATCAGAGGTGTCAACAATTTCCAAGAGTCCGCTCCGATGCAATTCTTGCATCAAGATTTTGTAGTGTGTTCGGAATCCTGTCACCAATACCTTTTGAAGTGCTACCTTAGCCATGGTTTAAATAAGTTCGTTAGTAAAAAACAAAAATGCGCTTGATTGCACTTTATCCATCTTTTTGTCTGCTTCTCCTTCTAATGCTTGTGATTCTTTCTTTCCCTCTGTTACGAGTTGGTCGTAAACTCCTCGCATTTCTTTTTGTTTCTCTACGAGTTTCTCCTTTGCTTTCGCTCGGGATTTTTCTAAATTTTTAGTTCGTGTTTCTGCTAATCGTTGGTGTTCTTTCTGAAGTTCGTTTTTCTTTTTTTCAAGCGCTTTTTCAATCAATTGTTGCGCTTCTTCTTCAGACTTTTGAATGCGGGCTAGGAAATCGTCGCTCATATATATGTGTAAAAATTTATCGTGCGTAGTTTCACAAAGTTTTAAATATTGTCAACTGAAAAAATAAGAAAATAAAGGAGGATTTCAGATTGCGGATTTTCGATTTCAGATTTTAAAAATCCCAAATCCCAAATCTGAAATTGAAAATTTCTATCCGTCCCCTATAATTCTCTTCGAAATGAAAAAACGAACTTTTTGGTGGCTTTCGGCAGGACTTACAGTGTTAATCGTTGCTTCTGTGCTTTGGGTTTTTGCAGAACCGATTCAACACTTCTTTACATATCAGGTTTCTTCTGTGGGAACAAAAAAACTCGAAGGCGTAAAACGACGAACCTCTTATCAAGGACGATTGCGTGAAACACAAACACTTATCGATCATGAGTATTTCTCGCTCGCGACGATCGAGCTTTCAACAGCGATTCAAGAACAACCTGACGTTATTGACCCCTATTTATTATTAGGAGAAATTTATATCCGAACCAGAGATACTAATAAATTAGGGAATCTTATCGCGCAGTTGAAGAAAGATTTTCCCGACAGCCCGGATGTTCCCGTACTTGAAGGACGAAAACTTATAGCAGAAGAAGCGTTCTCTGAAGCATTGATATTTTTTGAGAAAGAAGACAATGAGTTGAGCCCTGAATTAAAATTTTACCACGCAATTCTCCTTTCATTGCAAAATGATCACAATGGAGCAAAAGCAATACTCGAGAAACTTCGATTTCTTCCTGCGCGATCGAACGATTGGACCGACTCTCCTACGAAACGAGAACAGGCACTTACCTCTTTTGGAGAGAAGGTGGAATCGGTGCATACTGCTTACAACGAATTTGAAAATCTAAATGAAGGAAAGAATCCTCACCTTTTTGGACTTATTGGAAAAGTACTCGCGGAACATAATGAAAATATTTTGGCGCACAAGTTTGCAGAAATTGCTATCAAAGAAGATATTAATTATGTGGATGCATGGATCGTTCGCGGGTTTGCTAATCTGCAACTCGGGGAAAACGAGGTGGCGTTGCAAGACTTGCGACACGCGTATGAACTCGATTCGATTCGTCCGCAAACACATTACTTCCTCGCGCTCGCATTGCACAAGGTTGGAGAAGACGACGAAGCAATTCTTTTCTTTGAGAAATCACTCGAACACGACTTTGAATTTAGTGACGAAGTCCGTTGGAAGTTGGTAGAACTCTTCACCGCACAAAAGAACTATGACCGTGTGATTGAATTGTACACAGACCTCCTCGATACTGATTCCAAACCGCAGAAATTTGTTTCTGCGATTCACACCGCTGTTGATATCCTACAGAAGCCTGAGCTCGCTTTGGAGTTTGCAGAACGACTTATTCAAGATGATCCTGAAAGTTCTTTTGCCTTAAATATGTATGGCTGGGCACTGGTCGTAAACAAGCAGTTCATTCAGGCCGAGAAGATTCTTACAAAAGCTGAACGAATTGATCCTGAAAATCCTCGAACCTTTCTCAATCTTGGGCTTCTGAACGAAGAACAAGCAGAATTTGCAAAAGCAAAAGAGCTCTACAAAAAGAGTTATGATCTCGGGAAGGATCTAGAAGGCGAAGCGGCAACCGCTGTTACAAATCTTGCCGCAGGAAAGTACAATGAACTTCTGGCGCGCACAGAAAAACCTGAAGAACAAGAAGCACCCATCAACCCGAAGAATTCGCCGTAGAGGAAAGTCTAAGAGTTTAAAAGTTGTAGGGGCAATCCCTTGTGGTTGCCCTTTTTTATACAACGCAGAAGAGACGACACCGTCTCTTCTGCGTTTTCTATTATTCCAAAATTCCGTAGAAGCGTGGGATTTTTTTGATTTCGGATACGTATCCTGGGAACTTTGTGAACAAGGGGTTTAAACCCCTTGTTCACAAAGGATGGATCGATAATTCAAATAGGAGTCGACGACATTAGGAAATGTCGCCTGCAATATTTTATTGCGAGGATTTGTTTGCAATGAGAATCAAGCAGGTTCAGGGCTGTGTCCTGAACCTCATGTTTAAAATTACATCCTGTTTGTACGAAAAGAAGTAAGACAGAGCCTTGCTCCTGCAAAAAGATGTTTAGTTAAAACAACAACAAGAATCCCAAGCGCCTATTGCTTCATAATCACAACCGGGTACAGGATTTTCCCTTATGTTTATTGCAATAGCTCCTGCTTTTTCACATGGATTCTGATTTCCGACCCCACTTCCTCCGCTCAAACACATTCCTTTTGTGAATCCTTGATCTTCACATCGGTTATTACATTCATCTTTTGTGAGAGAACAACCGCTTATAAAAATACCGATTGTCAGGATTATCCCAGTGATGAGGAAATTAATTTTCATATGAGGAGGGTCGTGATTGAGGGAGAGAATAGCATATTTAAGTATAACCGTTCGTTTTTTTAGATAGTATTCCTTTACGCCTGCCGTCTTTTAGAAAGAAGTAAAATTCCGCCACCCGCGAGTACCGCAATAATGATGGGCCAAAAAGGAGCTGTTCCTCCTGATTTTTCAAGTTCATCTGGTTCTGGTGCCACTGAATGCATTGTCGATCCGGCAGTCATTGCAAAGACCTTTTCGCTTATCGGACTTTCATTCCCCATCTCATCAATCGCAATTACTTGGAAAAAATATTCTTTATCGTCCGACAACCCATCAATATACCATTGTGTTCGGTTGTCAGGAACTATATTAAAGTCTCCTTCACCCGTTTCGGCATCTCCAAATTCAACACGGTAATTCGCAATCCCTGAATCATCTTTCGCTGGTGACCAAAAGAGCGTCACTTTCCCGTCTCCGCTTTCAGCAGAAACATTGGTAGCAGTTGTCGGAGCCACTAAATCATCTCCTACGATAATGATAGCCACCCTTGGGAAATCTGTTTGATTCCCTGAAAGATTGATCGCCTTCACATCAAGCGGAAATCTTCCAGCTGTTTGTGGAGCATTAAGTGTTGCTACAAATGCATCCCCTTCTCTATGGTATGCCGTTAAATATCCTTGAAAAACAGAATCCGCACTAGACAAAGGTTCTGTTGCCGTAATTGTAACAGTAAACGGTTGTCCTTTTTTCAATCTTCCTGTTGGAGTAATATCGACTGAAATATTCGAATAAGCAATAGCATTTTCTTCCCCTCCCACAATAATAATATCCGCATTTGGAAAGTCTATTTGATTCCCAAGAATATCTGCTGCATTGACATCAAGTGGGTATTCTCCACTTTCTTTCGGAGCTGTAAGTGTTGCCACAAAGGCATCTCCTTGCATTTCGTGTGCCGTTAAGATTCCTTGAAAAATAGAATTTGCTCCCGACAAAGGTTCGTCGGCCGTAATCGTCACCGTAAACGGTTGTCCTTTTTCCAAATATCCTTCTGGTGCAATCATAACCGAAATATTTTGCGGTGGAGATTGGTCTACTCGAATAATAATTTCATTTGAAACGAGTTGATCATTTGCAGTAGAAGCTGCTTTAAATATATGCATTCCATCTCCGAGTCTAGGCGTCTGATATAAAAAATTTCCCCTTACGTCGACTTTTAGTCCTTCGACAAGCAGTGTTGGTCCGTCAGTAATCGTAATAGCATCTATTTTTTGAGCTTCCCCTGTAATCGTCACTCGTTCCGAACGATACGTTCCTGGGCGTGGTGTAATCAATGAAATTGATTCTTCTCCCTGTGGAATTGTGATACTGCCACCTCCCAACGTTACCTTAAGTTCGATTTCTCCCGCTCGCCTGAGATCTTCTAATGCGTGTACTGCCAGTGAT
>Ga0207996_1002483_pt1 | contig 11142 bp, 23 predicted proteins | sample AntAceMetag02UKG_FD_184773 | JGI IMG/M metagenome (GOLD analysis project Ga0207996, IMG submission 184773) | Saline lake microbial communities from Ace Lake, Antarctica - Antarctic Ace Lake Metagenome 02UKG (SPAdes) (version 2) | ecosystem: Environmental > Aquatic > Non-marine Saline and... | reverse complement strand
ATAGCTCCGATAGCAATGGAAGAAGGGTTGAGATTTGCGATAAGAGAGGGAGGTAAGACAGTGGGTGCTGGTGTTGTATCTAAAATTATTAAGTGAATGGAATAAATTAGGTAGTATTTTGGGATAACAAAATGTCAAAAGAAAAGATAAGAGTAAGTTTGAAAGCTAATGACCACAGATTGCTTGACCAATCTGTTAAGGAGATAGTTAAGACGGTTGAGAAAACAGGTGCTGTTATTATAGGGCCTATTCCATTACCAACAAGAAAAGAAAGATTTACAGTACTGAGATCTCCTCATGTTGACAAAAAATCGCGTGAACAGTTTGAAATAAGAACACACAAAAGACTGATAGATATTGTAGATCCAACTCCTAAGACTGTGGATGCATTGATGAAGCTTGACTTACCGTCTGGAGTTGATGTTGAAGTTAAATTATAGGAAATCATAATGTTCTCAGGACTAATAGGTAAAAAAGTAGGAATGACACAGATTTTTGGGGAGAAGGGAGAAGTTATCCCTGTTACTTTAATTGAAGCCGGGCCCTGTGTTGTTTTGCAAAAAAAGACATCAGATAAAGAGGGGTATGAGGCCATTCAGTTGGGATATGAGGACACAAAAGAAAAGAAATTAACAAAAGCTTTAAAAGCTAAATTTAGTAAGATAAAAGTAAAACCCAAGAGATATGTAAGAGAATTCAGGGTAAGCAATCTTGGTGATTATGAAGTGGGACAGGAACTGAAGGTTGATATTTTTGAAGAAGGAAGCTTTATTGATGTATGCGGAACTTCCAAAGGAAAAGGGTTTGCTGGTGTAATAAAGCGATGGGGATTTAAAGGAGGGCCCGCGTCTCATGGCTCAAGGTTTCACAGAGCTCCCGGATCCATAGGCGCCAGCGCTTCTCCTTCACGTGTATTTAAGGGGCGGAAATTGCCGGGGCATATGGGAAACAAGAAAGTTACTATACAAAGCCTTGAAATTGTGAAGACGGATAAGGAGAAGAATTTATTAGTTGTAAAAGGGGCTATCCCCGGAGCGAGCAGAGGAATCGTGATAGTAGAAAAGGCTGAGAAGAAAAGTTAATTATTATGGTATCTATTAAAGTATATAGTATTGACAGGAAAGAATCAGAAGAACTGAAGCTAGACAATAAAATATTTGATAAAAAGGTTAATGAGCCAGTTATACAACAGGCAGTGAGAATGTATCTGGCAAATAAGAGAAAGGGTTCTGCTAATACGAAGACAAGGGCTGAAGTTAGAGGAGGAGGTGCAAAACCTTGGAAACAGAAAGGGACAGGCAGAGCTCGCGCAGGGAGTAATTCCTCTCCTCTATGGAGGAAAGGCGGCGTTACTTTTGGCCCGAAGCCAAGAGACTTTCATTACTCTATCCCGAAAAAAGTAAAGGATTTGGCTTTAAGGTCTGCAGTGAATGTTAAGTATAGGGATAATCAAATAATGTTGATAGATAGTCTTGTTATTAAAAGCGGAAAGACGAAGGATGCAGCCAGTATTTTCTCTAAGTTTTGTCCTTTGAAAAGAGTTTTGGTTGTAAAAGATAAGATGGATGAGAATACAGCCAGAGCTATAAGAAATTTGCCGGATGTAAGAGTAGTGAGTTCAGCGAATGTTAATACATATGATATTTTAGCGCATAATATTTTGTTTAGCGACAAAGATAGCTTTGCTAATTTCTCAAACAGGATGACTAATAAGGTATGAAAAGCATATACGAAGTTATAAAGAGTCCATGGATTACGGAAAAAGGCACTGAGCTTGGCGAGAAACAGAACAAATATGTTTTTAAAGTATGTCTTAATGCAAATAAAATTGAAATTAGAAACGCAATAGAGAAGATATTTAACGTAAAGATAAAGAAAGTTAATACTGTAAAACTACAGGGTAAAAAGAAAAAGGTAAGACTTGTTGAGGGAAAAACACCTGATTGGAAGAAGGCTGTTATAACACTTAAGGAAGGCAATAAAATAGAGTTTATTTAGAGAGTAATAATGGCAGTAAAAAAACATAAACCAACAACTAAAAGCAGAAGATTTGCAGTGCTACCGGCATTTGATGAGATTACAAAAGGTAAGCCGGAAAAGAGCCTAACTGTGTCATTGAATAAAAAGGGTGGGCGTAATGTTAGAGGTAAGATTACTGTAAGACACAGAGGCGGTGGACATAAACGGAAGTACCGCATTATTGATTTTATAAGAAGCAAAAAAGATATAGAGGGGAAAATAGTTTCAATTGAGTACGATCCGAATAGAACAAGCAGAATTGCTCTAACTCAGTATCCTGATGGTGAAAAGAACTATATAATCGCACCAGCAGAAGTTAAGGTTGGTGACAAGATTATATCCTGTAAAAAGGGAGAAATAAAAACAGGTAATAATTTGCCTTTAAGAAATATACCTGCAGGGACTTTAATTCATAATGTGCAATTATATAAGAATAAAGCTGGTCAATTAGCGCGTAGTGCTGGAGCCAGTGCTCAGTTAATGGCAAAAGAGGGAAACTATGCCCATGTAAAACTTCCATCAGGGGAGGTTAGAGCTATTTTCCTAGATTGTATGGCTACTATTGGGCAGGTTGGCAATATTGACCATGAAAGCATATCAAGTGGTAAAGCTGGTCGAAAACGCTGGTTAGGTCGACGTCCAAAGGTACGAGGTGTTGCTATGAATCCTGTTGATCATCCTCTTGGAGGCGGAGAGGGAAAGAGCTCAGGAGGAAGGCATCCTGTTTCCCCGTGGGGACAGCCGGCTAAAGGATTTAAAACAAGAAAAAAACATAAAGAGTCGGATAAATATATAATAAAACATAGGAATAAAACATAGTAATGTCTAGATCAATTAAAAAAGGACCATATTTAGACCAAAGGCTGGTAAAGAAAATAGAAGAAGCTAAAAGATCTGGCAATAAAAAGATTATTCAAACATGGTCACGTAATTGTACTATTATCCCTGATTTTGTTGGTCAGAGCATTGGTATACATAACGGAATGAAATTTATACCAGTGTACATAACAGAAAATATGGTGGGACACAAGCTGGGTGAATTTTCCCATACACGGACATTTCGCGCACATAGTGGACAAAGAACTAAAGTGGAAAAAGAAGAAAAAGGATTGAAGAAGGATTGAAGAAGGGATAATAAAGACATCATGTATGCAAAAGCAAAAGCACGGTTTATCCATGCATCTCCAAGGAAGTTAAGGGATGTAGTAAATCTTATTAGAGGCAGGGACGTAACTAATGCACTTAGTACGCTTAAACTTATCTCAAGAACATCTACTATACCTATTGAAAAAGTTTTACGCTCAGCAGTAGCAAATGCTGTGCAACTGACAGATGTAAACGAGGAAGATTTATATATTTCCAAGATTACAGTTGATACAGGGCCTGTTATGAAGAGATTTAGGGCTGCATCAATGGGACGGGCGGTCAAAATAAGAAAAAGGACGAGTCATATTAATATAGTATTGCAGGATAAAATTAAAAAGAAAGTATCAGTATTACAGAATAAGCAATCTAAGGAAACTAAAGAGTCAGAAAAGGGAGTACAGAATGGGACAAAAGGTTCATCCGGTAGGGTTTAGATTAGGAGGGATAAAAACCTCTCAGTCATGTTGGATTGTGAAGAAGAATTATGCGTCCCTTATTGTAGAGGATGTACATATCCGTAAATATATCGAGAAGAATTTAGAACATGCAGGTGTAGCTGATATAGAAATTCGCAGGTCGTTAGGAAAGGCAACTATAAATCTTCATACTGCAAGACCAGGAGTTATTATTGGGAGAAAAGGCGCTGAAATTGATCGATTAAGAGAGAGCTTGGAAAAAATGACAAACAAGCAGATTGTTATAAACATTATAGAAATTGAGAAACCAGCTATAAATGCACAATTAGTTGCAGCAGGGGTAACTGTACAGTTGGTAAAGAGGGTTCCGTTCAGAAGAGCAATGAGAAAAGCTGTCAGTTTAGCAATGCAGTTTGGGGCACAAGGCATGAAAATAGTTTGTTCCGGGCGTCTAGGGGGAGCTGAAATAGCACGAAGGGAATCAATGAAGGATGGTAAGATACCTCTGCATACCTTAAGAGCTGATATAGATTATGGGTTTGCAGAAGCACATACTACATATGGGATAATAGGTGTGAAGGTGTGGGTATACAAAGGGGAGATTATATAAGATGGCATTAATTCCAAAACGCGTCAAATATAGAAAGACGCACAGAGGACGTATGCAGGGAATCTCCAGTAGGGGACATAATACAAGTTTTGGAGAATATGGTTTAAAAGCTTTAGAATGTGCATGGATAACCAGTCGTCAGCTTGAAGCTGCAAGAGTTGCAATGACAAGATATATTAAACGTGGTGGAAAGGTTTGGATAAGAGTAGTTGCTGATAAGCCTGTAACAAAGAAACCAGCTGAGACTAGAATGGGAAAGGGAAAAGGAGCGCCTGAGTATTGGGTTTCAGTGATCAAACCTGGTAGAGTTTTGTTTGAACTAGGCGGTATTTCAGAAGATTTAGCACGTGAGGCTATGAAACTTGCAGCAACAAAGCTGCCTATAAAAACACGGTTTATAGTCAGAGGAAAATTAGGGGTAACATCATAATGAAGATTAGTAAGTTTAGAGATATGACGAATACAGAATTAGATCAAGACCTTGTTAATCAGAAACAGGAAATATTTAATTTGAATGTTCGTTCAGCTACAGGGCAATTGGAAGATCCAAAAAGGATTGGACGATTAAGAAAAGATATAGCAAGAATTAAGACTGTGCTAAGAGAGAGACAGATAGAGGAAGAGAAAAGTGAGAGAGATTCAAAAGAGAAAGACTAAAGTAGGTATTGTGGTTAGCGATAAAATGGATAAGACAGTTGTCGTTTTAGTAGAAAGACTAGTTTTACATTCAGTTTATAAGCGAAGAGTAAAAAAATTTAGTAGGTTTAAGGCACACGATAAAGATAATTCTGCATGTATAGAAGATAAAGTGGAAATTAAGGAAACCAGGCCGCTAAGTAAAGATAAAAGATGGTATATTTCGAAAATTATAGAGCGAGCTAGTAAACTAACATGATACAAGCGCAAACGGTTCTTAATGTGGCTGATAATTCAGGAGCAAAAAGGTTGATGTGTTTTAAGGTATTAGGCGGCACACGTAGAAGATATGCCAGAATAGGTGATATTGTAGTAGCATCTGTAAAAGAGTCAGCTTCCGAGGGTGCTGTTAAAAAGGGTGACGTAGTAAAAGTTGTTATTGTGCGAACGAAGAAAGAGATTAGAAGGGAAGATGGTTCCTATATAAAGTTTGATAAGAACGCTGGTGTTATAATTGATGCTCAGAGAAATCCAATTGGAACAAGAATTTTTGGTCCAGTTGCCAGAGAATTACGAGATAAAGGTTTTTCTAAGATTATCTCATTAGCTCCGGAGGTTATTTAAAAGGGAAAGTGAAAAATAAAATGGCTAAAGAACATAATTATATTAAAAAAGGTGATCAGGTTGTGGTCATATCTGGGAAGGAGAAGGGGAAGGCAGGGCGTGTTTTGCGTGTGTTCCCACAAAAACACAGAGTTATTGTAGAGAGGGTGAATTTTTTTAAGAAACATACAAAACCTTCACAGAAGAATCAAAAAGGTGGAATAATAGAAAGAGAAGCACCTTTGCATGTGTCTAATTTATTATTATATTGCATGCGATGTGAAAAAGGGGCAAGGATTGGATTCAAAATGCTGGAAAATAAAACCAAGGTGAGATATTGCAAACGTTGCAATGAGCTAATGGATAAGAGTTAGATGATAACCCGCTTGGAAAAAAAATATAAAGAAGACGTAGTATCCAAGATGATACAGAAATTTGGATATAAAAATAGACTGCAGGTCCCAATGTTAGAAAAGATTGTGCTCAATACCTGTCTAAAAGAAGCTATAGAGAATAAGAAAATTTTAGATGGCGCATGTCTAGAACTGAAAGCAATAACAGGGCAAAAGCCAATTGCTACAAAGGCAAAGAAATCTATTGCAGGATTTAAGCTTAGAGCAGGAATGTCAATAGGAGCCAAAGTAACTTTACGGCAGGATAGGATGTACGAATTCCTTGATCGCTTATTAAATATAACCTTGCCGCGTATAAGGGATTTCAGAGGAGTTTCTCCAAAGTCTTTTGATGTTGGAGGAAATTATACATTGGGCGTTAAGGAACAAATTATATTTCCAGAGATAGACGTTGATAAAACAGATAAAGTTCATGGTTTAGATATTACAATTGTCACCAGTGCGAGAACTTCTGATGAAGGAAGAGAGTTGTTAAGATTGCTGGGTATGCCGTTTGCCAGAGATGATGCATGAAAATGACAAAAAGTTTTAGGATTTAAGGGAAAGAAGATATGGCAAGAAAAGCACTTATAGTAAAAGCCAGAAGAGAGCCAAAGTACAAAGTACGAAAGTATAATAGGTGTAGTTTGTGCGGAAGACCACGGGGATACCTAAGAAAGTTTGGATTATGCAGAATATGTTTTAGAAAATTAGCTCTGAGTGGGAAACTTCCCGGGGTTATAAAAGCTAGTTGGTAATTTAGGAGAATAAAGATGCCTGTAACAGATCCAATATCAGATATGCTTACATCGATTAGAAACGCTTACATAGCTCATCATAGAAATTTAGCTATGCCAGGTTCAAGTTTGAAGATAGAGATAATAGATGTCTTAAAAAAAGAGGGGTTTATTAAGGATTATAAAGTTGTTGTCAATAGCAACCATAAAATCATAGAAATAGATTTGCGCTATGATAAAAAAGAACCTATGACAAGAGGTTTAGAAAGAGTAAGCAAACCAGGTCTGCGTGTATATGTACCTGCTTCTAAAATCCCTAGAGTAAAGAGAGGGGCAGGAATAGCTGTCTTATCTACTTCAGAAGGTATAAGGACTGATAAAGAATGTCGGAAAAAGAAAATTGGAGGCGAGGTTATTTGTTATGCATGGTAGGAGGGAATGGTGTCTAGAATAGGATTTATGCCAATAGGTATCCTGGATGGTGTTAAGGTGCAAATAGATGGAAAGCTAGTTAAGGTTAGTGGACCTAAAGGCGCTCTGGAACATAGATTAGATGCAGAGGTGTCTGCAGTTGTAGAAAATAACAAGATTATTGTAAAGAGAGGGTCGGATAGAAAATCAGCAAGGGCAAAACATGGATTAAATAGAGCTTTAATCTCCAATATAGTGATAGGAGTAACTACTGGGTTTGAAAAAATTCTGGAAATCAAAGGAGTTGGATACAGAGCTCAAGTACAGGGGCAGAAGCTACAGCTACAATTAGGGTTTTCGCATCCCGTAACATATGAGATTCCATCAAATATAGAAATTGAAGTAAAAAAAAATAATCAGATTGTGGTGAAAGGGATTGATAAACAGTTGGTAGGCGAGGTGGCTGTCGCAATTAGGAATATGAGGAAGCCTGAGCCATATAAGGGAAAGGGAATTCGCTATTTAGGCGAGTACGTTAAACACAAGGTTGGTAAGACAGCTACAACTAGTGTTGAGACATAAAGGATGCTGCTGATGAAGTTAGAAGGTAGAGCTAAAAGACATAAAAGAGTAAGAAAAAAAGTTATTGGTACAGCTCAAAGGCCAAGGTTGAGTGTGTTTAGAAGCCTGAAGCACATATATGTTCAATTAGTTGATGATGAGAATAAGAATACAATACTTTCAGTATCAACTCGTTCAAAAGACTGTAGGGGGAAAATAAAATATGGAGGAAACATAGTAGCAGCAGGAGTTGTCGGAAAGATGCTGGGAGAGATTGCATTAAATAATAAGATTACAAATGTTGTATTTGATAAGGGTGGATATTTATATCATGGTCGCATAAAAGCTCTAGCAGACGCAGCCAGAGAGGCTGGGATTAAGTTTTAGTGTAAGGAGGGAAACAAGTTTGGTAGAAAGCAGAAAAGAAGAGGAAGTAGACGTTAAGGAACTAGTAGAACGAGTTGTGAATGTAAATAGAGTTGGTAAGGTTGTAAAAGGAGGAAGAAGATTTGGCTTTAGTAGTCTTGCTGTAGTAGGTAATGGAAACGGAAGAGTGGGATATGGCATAGGTAAGTCAAATGCAGTACCTGAGTCAATAAAAAAGGCGGTCGAATCAGCAAAGAAGAATATGACGGATGTTTTAATTATAGATACAACAATCCCGTTTGAAATAGTAGGGCATTATGATGCAGCAAGAATTATGTTGAAACCTGCTTCAAAGGGAACTGGTGTAATTGCAGGAAGCGCGGTTAGGGCTGTGTTAGAAGCGGTTGGTATCCAAAATGCTTTAACAAAATGTCTGGGATCTAATAATCCGATAAATGTTGTTAGAGCAACAATCGAGGGTTTGAAAAACATATCAGAGATTTATGAATTATCAAAGAAAAGGCGCAGATAAATGATATTAGGCAATTTGAAAGTTCCGACGGGTGCCATGAAGAGGAAGAAAATAGTTGGACGTGGTGATGGTTCTGGCCATGGGAAAACTGCTTGTAGGGGGAGTAAGGGGCAGAGATCAAGATCTGGCGGTAAGGTTCGACGTGGTTTTGAAGGTGGTCAAATGCCTCTGTATCGCAGAGTGCCAAAAAGAGGATTTACAAGTCGCTCAAGGGAGAAAATAGTAGTTATAAATGTGGAGAAACTAAATTGTTTTAAGGGCGGTTCGGTTGTGAGTCTTGAGCATCTTATAGAGAAAGGGTTGCTAAAGTCTCAGAATGCTTTAATTAAAATTTTAGGCAGGGGAGAGTTAAAGAAAGAGTTAAAGGTAAAAGTGCATAGCTTTAGCAAGGGCGCTACCCAGAAGATTACAGATGCTGGAGGAACTGTAGAGGTTATATAATGCTATCAGGATTTCGAGATATATTTAGAATACCAGAATTGAAGAAAAGGGTTCTGTTTACTTTAGCTATTATAGCTGTTTTTAGAATAGGCGCCTTTGTCCCGACACCAGGCATAGATACTAATGCGTTAGTTAAATATTTTGCCAGTATGCAGGGAACTCTCTTCGGAATGGCAGATCTGTTTTCAGGAGGTGCCCTGCGAAAACTGTCTATATTTGCCTTGGGCATAATGCCATATATCAGCGCGTCAATCATAATGCAGTTATTGACTCCAGTTATCCCCTATTTAGAAAAATTGTCAAAAGAAGGAGATTTTGGACGAAAGAAGATAACTCAGTATACCAGATATGGGACGATAGTAGTGAGCATAATTCAGTCTATTGGTATTAGCTTGTGGCTCTCTAATCCGCATAGCTTTGGGGGTTTAAGAATAGTTCCTAACCCTGGAATTTATTTTCATTTCATAGTTGTAGTAACTCTTACTACAGGAACAGTATTTATTATGTGGCTGGGAGAACAAATAACTGAACGCGGGATAGGCAATGGAATATCGCTTATAATTTTTGCGGGAATTGTTGCTGGAATGCCTGGAGATCTAGGGCGAACTTGGAGATTGTTTGATACCGGGCAGATGAGGTTTTTTTCATTAATATTTCTCGTGGCAATTATGATTGCAGTTATAGCAGCAGTGGTCTTAATTACGCAAGGATATAGAAAGATACCTGTTCAATATGCGAAGCGTATTGTTGGAAGAAAAATGTATGGGGGACAGAGTACGCACATTCCTTTGCGTGTAAACCAGGCAGGAGTGATTCCGATTATATTTGCAGTTTCTATTATGATGTTTCCACAGACAATAATGACCTTTTTACCAGGTAAAAGTTCTATAATTGGGACAATTGTTTCCTATTTTTCGATGAATCAATGGCCTGGTATGATGATGTATGTTGTTTTAATTATATTATTTACGTACTTTTACACAGCTATTACTTTTAATCCTGTAGAAATGGCTGATAATATGAAAAAGTATGGTGGATTTGTTCCTGGTATAAGACCCGGCAAACCAACTGCTGAATATTTTGACAGGATAATGACAAAAATTGCTTTTGCAGGAGGTATGTTTTTAGGGGCTATAGCAATCCTACCGACCTTGCTGACAAAGTGGCTGAATATTCCGTTTTATTTTGGAGGAACTTCGCTTTTAATAGTTGTCGGGGTTGCTCTGGATACAATGAAGCAGGTAGAATCGCACCTGTTAATGAGGCATTATGAAGGGTTTATGAAAAAGGGAAGGCTGAGAGCACGATATTAGAGAGGTAATAAGGAGAGTATGTATATAATTCTATTAGGGGCTCCGGGGGCAGGGAAAGGAACACTGGCAAAAATGATCGAGGGGAAATTTGACATACCCCATCTATCTACAGGGGATATTCTTAGAGATAATGTTAATAGAAAAACTTGTGTGGGAAATCAAGCTATGGAGTATATGAATAATGGGAAACTGGTTCCTGATGATATTATGATACAAATTGTAAAGGGAAGAGTTCTTGAAGAAGATTGTAAAGCAGGTTTTGTATTGGATGGGTTCCCAAGAACTATAAAACAAGCAGAAGCCTTGGGATTGATATTTGATGAGCTTGATATAAAAATTGATGCTATTTTTAATTTGGAAGCGTCTCCAAAGACAATTATAGAAAGACTTTCTGGGAGAAGGACGTGTGGAAATTGTGGGGCAATTTATCATATTAATAACATTCCTTCTAAGGTTGAGGGCAAGTGTGATAAGTGTGGTGATAGATTATATCAGCGTGACGATGATAAAAAAGATGTTGTGAAAGAGAGATTGATAGTGTATAAGGCACAAACAAAAAAACTAATCTCATATTATGAAAAACAAGGTTCACTCTGTGAGATTAATGCTAATAGAAAAGCTGATGAAATGTTTATGGAAGTCTGTAAAAGCTTAGGAAGGGTGATCAAAAGTGGGTAAAGAAGAAGCAATAGAAGTAAGAGGCAAAGTAGTAGATACGTTGCCTAATACAATGTTCAGAGTGGAATTAGAAAACGGGCATAAAGTACTGGCTCATCTTGGGGGTAAGATGAGGGTACGGTATATAAAAATTCTTTCAGGAGACGAAGTAACTGTTGAACTTTCCCCTTATGATTTGACAAGAGGACGAATCGTATACAGGTTTAAATAATTATGAAAGTAAGAGTTTCAGTTAAGAGAATGTGTGACAAGTGTAAGGTAGTAAAAAGAGGTCGTGTTCT
>Ga0207996_1002479_pt1 | contig 11152 bp, 11 predicted proteins | sample AntAceMetag02UKG_FD_184773 | JGI IMG/M metagenome (GOLD analysis project Ga0207996, IMG submission 184773) | Saline lake microbial communities from Ace Lake, Antarctica - Antarctic Ace Lake Metagenome 02UKG (SPAdes) (version 2) | ecosystem: Environmental > Aquatic > Non-marine Saline and... | reverse complement strand
ACCATATACCACCCGGATCAATCAACAAGAAGCAGGCGGCCATTGTTCATGGCTTCGGTTTCAGCAGGGTTTCCTTCCCCCGCGGAGGATTACATCGAAGGCAAGCTGGATCTGAACAAACATCTTGTCAAACACCCTGCCGCGACGTTCTTTGTTAAGGTGACAGGAAATTCTATGATCGATGCGGGGATACACGATAAAGATATGCTGATTGTGGATCGTTCTATTAAACCAGTCGATAAGAAGGTTGTAATAGCGGTAGTTAATGGCGAGTTAACAGTGAGAAGGATTCGAGTAACAAAGGGTAAGATTCTTTTGATGCCCGAAAACAGAGATTATAAACCCCTTCAGGTCGAGGAGGAAATGGGCTTTGAGGTATGGGGTGTTGTAACAAATGTAATCCATCCCCTGTAATTCTATAGGATTTATAATGTCCCCCACATTTGCGCTTGTAGATTGTAATAATTTTTATGTTTCCTGTGAGCAGGTATTTAATCCCGGTCTTGTCGGGAAACCTGTAGTGGTCCTCTCCAATAATGATGGCTGCGTTATTGCCAGATCAAATGAGGCCAAGGCCATTGGTATCCAGATGGGCATTCCTGTATTCAAGATACGTGATGTGATCAAGGCACACAAGGTTCATGTTTACTCATCCAATTATGCCCTCTATGGTGATATGTCACGGAGGATAATAAAAACCCTCTCGGAATTTACTCCCGATATTGAAGCATATTCTATCGGCGAAGCCTTTCTGGACCTGTCCGGACTCAAGAGATGCAATCTGAATGATTATGGACATTCCATAAGGTCCAAACTGAGAAAATGGACAGGCATTTGTGTCTCTGTTGGTATCGCCCAAACCAAGACACTTGCCAAGATTGCCAACCGCATAGCCAAAAAGTCTGAAAAGGCGGACGGCGTACTGGATTTGACCGGTTCACACTATAAGAAATGATCAAAGCAGACAGCAAGAGAAATATAATAGAAGTCCAATACAATCAGCTATCCGCCGAAACCTTTGAAGCCCTTGTTATGGAATTTGTTGTGCGTGACGGCACGGACTATGGAGAGGCTGAGGTTTCCCTTGAACAAAAGACAGCGCAGGTAAAGAAACAGATTCAGTCCGGCAAGGCCATTATCGTATTCGATGAATCAACTCAGACCTGCAATATTGTACCAAAGGCTGATATTCCCGGGAAACAGCGCTGAACTATTGAGGAAAATAGTCGCTGCCGCCATCCCCCCTTTCCCCCCATTACTCCAGTGATGGAGTTTCACTGACAGGACTTTACTTTTTTACAATACCAACTTCCTCATACATACCTATTTCCGGAGCGCCATCGAGGCAGGAGGCGAAGGCGTTCAACATTTTTTTGAAATGCTCGGTCGAACTGTGTGCGTTGAGAGCGTCTTCGTCCGTGTATTTTTCATAAAAAACAAACTCTGTGGGATCCGTAAGTGAACGATTAAACGCATAAACCAGTGTGCCTTCCTCCTGTTCCACATTGGGAAGCGCATCTAAAACAGCCTTTTTAAGTTCATCTTCCTTGCCGCTTTTCGCTTTCAGCTTTGCAATAATAATCATTCGATTCCTCCTCTGGTGTTAATGGCGTTATTCTTAACGGCAACAGAAAAGATAAATAGTCTGGAAATAAACTGCGTCCGACCTGTTTTTATCCTCTATCGCAGCGCCTCTTTGTTAAAGGTCGAATTTCTCAGATTCCTGTTATATTCCAGCTTATTAATCTTGAGCTCTGTCTTTCCCTTTTTGTTTGCCAGGGTCATGATTGTGCTGAAGGGGGTCAGTATGCCCTGCACTGTTCTTATGTCATGATTTTCGAGATATTTATCGAATTTGTCTTTTTTGTAGAAGTCGATTCTTGTAGTGAAATAGTCCGCTTTACGCACATAGAGTATCGTCTTGCTGTAAACTTTTTTACCGATTTTCTTGACCGCTTCCACCGCAAAGCAGTCAGAACCTGCGACCGCCGTGTCACTCAGCAGCTTGTATGTGTAATCATCAATACTCCGGGAGCCGATATCTTCATAGTAAAAGTGTGAATTTACGAAAGGCTTTCCCTTATCGGAGGAGGCGATCCTCTTTACCTTTCCCGACGAAAGTCTGAGCCACTGGTCATCGTCTTTACCCTTGTGCGCGTGGGTCAGCAGCTTTATCTGAGTCGGTTTTGTGAAGGCTATAAGGATCTTGTCTTCGTCGTTTTCAAATTTCTTTGTCCTGCTCTCGAATGCCTTTTCCACGATCCTTCCGCCTTTATGTATCAGCATCGATACACTGCTCACAGCGGTCTTTGCCTCGGGAAGGGCATCGTTTTTCTCCATAACCTCTCTTCCTGTAAGTGCGAACAGTGGATTCGTTAGAAAAAGGACAAGAAAAATTATCAGAAAGAATTTTGTTTTCATCTGCGACTCCTTTTTATAATCTTGTCAGTCATTTTGTTTCATTGTGAGGAATTTGTCAATATTCAAATGTCTGCCTATCCAGGAACTGGACTGCGGTTTATCAAGATTGATTCCGGTGGCCTTGATAACCGATGGGAGAACAAGAAGCGCTCCTATGGTTGTGTTTATCATTGTGGTGGCGGTCAGTATGCCGAATAAGGCTATAGGCAGAAAATTGGAAGTGATAAGTACCGAGAATCCAAAAATCAGAGCGAGAGATGTAAAGAGTATCGCCTTTCCGGAGACGGCAAGCGTGCGCCGTATCGTCTCGTCAATGCTCAATCCCCGCGCCCTGTTGTGGCGGAATGTGTTGAGAAAATGTATGGTGTCATCCACGCCGATTCCTATGGTGATTGCGGCGATAACGGATGTGGCCATATCCAGGTTGATCTGCAGCCATCCCATAATACCAAAATTAACTATAACGGCAACACTCATGGGTATCAGCGCAAGTGGCCCCGCCTTGATCTGCTGGAACAGCAACGCGACGATAAGTCCCACGACGAGGAGCGAGAGGAAAAGGCTCTGCATCTGCCCCCCGATTATATAATGGACCAGTTTGACGTTCATCATCGGGAATCCGCTGATGGTGTAAGAGATGCCTTCCGGAAGGTTTTTGTCGAGATAATCCGCTATGTCGTCGGCAATTATTTTTATCTTTGTCGTTCCCACGTTATAGTCTTCTTTTTCGCAAAGCCTGGCAAGCAGGTTGCATGTTCTGAAATCAATATCGACGAAGGATTCAAATTCGTCAATTCGGCCATCTGAATTCTCGTCATCTCCGGAATATATTTCAAGGTAATCCATGATATCAGAACTGTTTTCGGGAATTTTATAGAAGGATAGATCATCATTATTCATGGCCATATGCATGGCCTTGATGAAGTCCGAGAAAGACTCCGTTCTCCCGATATTGAGATGGGGATTCATATCGGACACCAGCCATGTTCGAAAGTCTTCAATCGCGACAAGAAATTCGGAATCCTTTACCCCATCGGTTTTACCGGAATCAATAAGGATATCGTAACACCATCCGCCGCCGAATTTGTTGCCGACATTCCGTGTATCAACCCTCACAGGGTCATTTTCTTTGAAATAGTTCAGGAACGCAGTTTCAATATTGATCCTGAAAATTCCTGCTATTGATATCGCGATAATAATGGCGACAACGATAAGCACCTTGTCGTAGTACACAATGGCGCCCTTCGTCATTAGTGCGATGATCCTGTCGACAATTGTTTTTCTGCTCTTATCATCCTGAAACAATATGGAAGGTCTTGTCCTCGGAAGAAGCACAAGACACGCCGGTATCAGGGAAGAGGAAATAAACACGGCGAACATGACGCCGATGGCAGAGGCAATGCCCCATTCACGCACGGCCGAAACCTGGCTGGATGTCAACGTTATGAAGGCCACAAAGGTTGTCAGTCCGGCCAGAAGCACCGTCAGAGATATATGAGACATGGATTCATATAACCCTGTTATCTTATCCTCCCTCATAATGTTATTGAAATCGGAATAATACTGATTGAGTATATGAATAGAGTAAGAGCTTCCCACTGCGATTATCAGCGGTGGAATGGATATGCCGACAGGGGTAATCTTGAATCCGATATATCCCATAAGACCAAGGACCCACAACTCTGCCAGTCCAAGCGTAAGGAAAGGCAGCAGCACGCCCCGAATTGATCGGAAATTGAAATAGAACACGATAACAACAACCAGCAGAACAAGGGGGATGTTTCTGAACAGGTCCGCGTGCATATACTTGTTCATCCACATATTTACGACAGGAACGCCCGATGATACGATAGTAAGATTGTCGCTGTGACTGTCGATTACCTCCATCATCTCGCGCACAACCGGGTCCTGATCATCGAGATTGATAAACTTCACGACAACACAGAAATCGGTTATTTCCCCGGTCTGAGAATCTCTGCTGTACAGACCTTTGTCGAAGGAAGGATTATGTCCCAGTCGTTGCCTGAATTCATCGATCTCTTTATCAGATGAGGGGAGTATACGCTTCCCGTCATCATCTTTTTCGATTAGATCGTATGTTTCGAGTGTATCGTTTTTGCCTGTTATATCTGCTGACGTCAGTGGAGAGATAATCGCGTCTACGGTCTCTTTTCTCTTGAAATCCATGGAGCGGAGTATCTGTTCTCGCAGTATTTTCAGATCGCTCCCGCTGAACATCTTTTTTTTACTGAAGACTTTTTCGATCTTTCTTTCAAGCAGCCTACTAAAGCCTGGATCATCGCTAAAGGCTGCCATAAGATCATCATATCGGACGGTTTTCTGTGATATTATCGAATCAAATTCCTTTAAACGGGAATTCTCTTTCTCCTCGTCAAAGTCTTTATATTCTTCCAGGTCGGCAAGGAAAACATCGAGTTTTCGAAAAGTCTCGACGTTCCACAGATCATCATCGGAAACAGCCATGATGATGAATCTGCCGTTATCGCCGTAGATCTCTTTCAGTCCGGTGTAATAAATATACTCATGGTCACTTTTGGGCATGAAGGATTCAACAGAGTTGTCGAATTTCAGCATGGTCATTCCGGGGACAAGCACCGCTGTGAAAATGACAAGCATGATCAGTATGTGCACGGGCCTTCGCAGGACGAGCTTGATATATTTGTTCATGGAAAAAACCTGACAGTGAAATTTTAGTCTATTGCAGACGCGAATCAGATGGAGTATATGCATCCTGTTATAATGTCAAATAAATTCTTGAACTAAACCAGGCAGAGGAACAGGAAATGAAGATAAGCAGCGTAGCACAAATGAGGGGTCTGGACAGGACAGCCATAGAGAAGTTTGGAATAGAAGACAAGCTGCTGATGGAAAACGCGGGGTTTGCTGTATGCGATGCCATTCAGAGCGAGATCGGTGTTGCCGGAAGAAGATTCGCTGTCTTCTGTGGCGTAGGGAACAACGGTGGTGACGGGTGTGTTGTCGCGAGAAAACTGCACTCAAACGGCGGAGATGTGAAGGTCCTGATTGTTGGTAATCCGAACCGGTTCGCGGATTCCGCGAGGATGAACTTTAATATTATCAAAAAGCTTCCCATAGAGATCAGAGAGATTGCCGATGCGGACTCCGTGAAGGCATGTCTGCTCGAGTCCGACGTGATTATAGATGCAATCTTCGGGACAGGCCTTGCACGGGACATCGAGGGTTTGTACCTCTCTGCTATAGAAATGATAAATAACAGCGGAAAGCCGGTCTTCAGTGTCGACATCCCCTCGGGCGTCAACGGCGACACGGGGATGGTCATGGGCGCGGCGGTGAAGGCGGATTATACCGTTACATTCGGTTTGCCCAAGGCGGGAAACATGCTCTACCCGGGATATGGTCTGTGCGGAAAACTGTATGTAACACACATATCCTTTCCACCTTCGCACTACGACGATGATTCAATAAAGGTCGAAATAAATATCACGCCGGAGATCCCGCCGAGGAACACGGATGCCCATAAGGGAGATCTTGGCGATGTCCTCTTTATAGCGGGCGCCGCCGGTTATTTCGGTGCCCCATATTTCGCGGCATTTTCATTCATGAAGGCTGGAGGTGGCTACTCGCGCCTTGCGTCTCCACGATCCATTACGCCATTCATAGCAGGCAGGGGGGGTGAGATTGTTTTTGTCCCCCAGGAAGAGACAACCGCCGGGACTCTTGCACTCAAAAACAAAGACGCCCTCCTCGAACTTTCTAATAAGGCGGATATGGTCGTCCTGGGACCGGGTCTGTCGCTTGACGAAGAGACGCAGGAACTCGTGCGGGAACTCGCCCGCGGGATAAAAGGACCCCTGCTGATAGATGGAGACGGAATTACAGCCCTGTCTTCCGACCTGAAAATTATACGGGAGAGAAAGGCGCCTGCCATCCTGACACCCCACCTGGGTGAAATGTCCAAACTTACCGGTGTTTCCGTGGAAGATATACGGGCGAACAGAATAGTGGTACTGCAGGGCGCCGCGAGTGACCTGAACGCGATCATAGTAATGAAGGGCGCCCACTCACTGATAGGATATCCCGACGGGAGGGTCTTTATCAACCTCAGCGGGAATCCGGGGATGGCGACGGCCGGATCGGGCGATGTGCTCACCGGTACGATTGCAGCCATGCTCGGTCTGGGGCTGCCCCTTGATGATGCCGTCAGAAAGGGCGTATTCATGCACGGATTCGCCGGCGACCTTGCTGCCGAATATGAAGGCGAAGACGGCATAACCGCTCAGGATATTATTGATTATCTGCCCCTTGCGGTGAAGCTGGATCGTGAAGGACTGGACGATGACCTTAGTGCAAAGTATGAGGGAATGGTACTGATATAAGAAGGGCCTATCCGGGGATTTCGATGTTGAGAGCATACTGGAGTACTACGTAGATTACATACACACCGAGCAGCCATACCCCCTGCCACCGCTTGAACCATCCTCCTTTGTTCATAAAGATGAATGTCCTGAACGAGTAGAGGATAATCAGCATCGCTGGAAAATGGAAGGTGAAGAAGTTCGGCGGTATGGACAGGGGCCTGACCGCCGCCGATGCGCCGATGACAAAGAGGCAGTTGAGAACGTCGGCCCCCACGATATTTCCAACCATGATCTCCGGGTGACCCTTCCGGATAGATGCCAGGGCGGTCATAAGTTCCGGCAATGAAGTGCCCAGGGCCACCATCGTGGCGGCAATGACATCATCGGGTACACCTATTCGTAGCGCGATTTCCGCCGCCGCCGGGACAAGTATACGCGCTCCGGCGACCACCAGAACCAATCCCCCCGCAATCATTGCCAGACAGATGCCAGTATTGGTAATCTGGGCATCAATCTGGTTCTCATCACTCGATCCCGGGTCCTGTCTGGACCACCTGCAGGTCATGTACATGTAGCCCGCGAGGAGTATCAGAAAGAAGCCCCCCACCCATCTGTGCAGCACCGGTTCCCCGGTCATTGAAACGAGGGCGTAAACGGAAATAATGACAAGCAGCGTGGCGACCCCGACCTGTACCCAGCCTGTCCTGTTCAGGATAAAACGGTTGACCGGGATGGGCGCCAGAATGCAGGCAAGGCCAAGGATCAGCCCGGTGTCGGCAATTATGGAACCGACGCCGTTTCCCAGAGCGAGGCCCGGGTTTCCCATCCATGCCGCCATTACGGACACGAACGCCTCCGGCATTGTTGTGCCGAGAGAGATAATGGTTGCGCCGATTACAATCTTTGGAATACCGGTCCGTTGCGCCAGCCCGACAACACCGTCCACCATCCAGTCCGCGCCCTTCGACAGGAGCGCTATGCAGGCAATAATAACAATCAAAATGAGAAGGGCAGGGGCCCCAGCCATCAGATCGTGAAGGGCATCTGTGTCCCACAGCCAGTGAAGATATTCCATGTGATCGCCTGTTTCCTTAAAGGTGGATAGCCGGACTGTCAGAGCATGGTGGCCGGTTTTGCCTTGTCACCGACTCAGATTCCCCAAATTCTCTGAAACATCCCTTTCATATTTTCTCGCGATACCTCAACAAAAAAAGATCTACAGCCTGCAGCCCTGTATTTTCCTGAACAAAAGGCGCTCAGCCGTAACTGATTGTCCGGCCTGAATTTTTTCTTGTTTTCCATGAAAGCATGATATACTTTAACAAGACGGGAAAATCAATGGGTTGTTTTTCGCTTATGTGCTGTAAACATAAGAATAAATGGAATTTTTTCAGTGCTATAATGGCAAGATCATGTAAAATATTCCATTTATTGACACTGTTATAACTCAAGGAAAGTATGTACATACCCAAGCATTTTGAAGTAACTGACAATAAAAAGATATTTGCTTTTATCGAAGAAAATGCTTTTGGCCAACTAATTTCTAACGTTGAAGGTAGGCCCTTCTCTACACATTTGCCATTTTGGGTGTCAGAAGATAGAACTCACATATTTGCTCATTTGGCGAGGACGAATCCCCAGCATATTGAAATTGAAGCGCAAGAAGCACTTATCATATTCGAAGGTCCACATGATTACATCTCTCCGTCATGGTATAGCGGGCCAGGTGTTCCTACTTGGAATTACCAAGCAGTTCATATTTACGGTAAGTGTAAAGTTTTTAATGATCCAAACAGGCTTAAGAATTTGGTTGATAGTCTCACCAATAAATACGAGTCTGGCTTTGAAAAGCCATGGCAACCAGAGTACAAAGCTACGATGCTTGGGGCAATTGTTGGCGTTGAAATTTCCATCAATGAAGTACAGTGTAAATACAAATTAAGTCAAAATCGTCCAACTAAGGATCAAGAACAAGTCATTCAAAAACTGAAAAGTGCTGGTTCTAACAGGTTGGCTGAGGCTATGGAACATAATGAGTTATAACCAGGCAATGGTTCGGAGTTTTAAAAGCTCTGGCCAAAAAACGGCCTCCACTTTTAAAATCCGCACATCACGGCGTTAGGCTTCATAAGAACGAGGAATAAACCTGCTAATGAAATTAAAAATTGAAAAATTGTGAAGACTTGACCCCTTGCTCCTTCGGGAAGTGTCCCTAGTTTTTCAAAAAAGAATAGACGTATGAACGAGTAACTTAAATTTTTTGGATGGATTCAGATAAATGAAACTTCTTAAAAGTTGGAAACAAACTGCAATTCATAATAAGGCTTTGGTCTTGACAGGCGTAATTGTAGCCTTTGGAACACTATTTTATGCCGCCGCTGCGATTTTTCAAATTTACCTGATGGATTCCGCAGCAAAAAATTCTACTGATCAGACCGAAAAATTGATAGTTGAAATGAAACGGCAAAGTCAATCCATGAAGGATGTTGCTGAGGCAAATAAGAAAGCAGTTGAGTTGGCTGTACAGAGCATCAAAGCCACTCAAGAGCAATTTAGATTAGATCAAAGGGCGTGGATTAGTGTAGCAAAAGGAAGTTTTGATGCTAAGAGAATTTCCATTAAGTATATTTTCAAGAATAGCGGTAAGACTCCGGCTCTACGCGTAAGAGTCAACCATAAATCATGGTTTAAATCTGCTACGGGTCAAATTTTAGACAAAGTTGAAAGCGAAAGCATTCATAATCGTGGAATTTCTTATGGTCCTGGAGATGAACACCCTACCATTTTTATTTTGAAAAAACCACTTACTCCGCAGCAAATTGACGACCTGCAATCGGGAAGGGTAATTTTTTTTGTTGAAGTCGAATGTATATATTTTGACATCTATGACGCTAAAAAACCGCACCATACACGAGCCTGTTTTTACAACAATTCCAAAGCCGAGGGGGGGCTGGCGTATTGCAAAAATGGATCTAATTATATGGATTAGTTAAATCCATAGTCACATAACTTGCCATTTCACCGTAGCGCAATCGCGCCCAGGAAATAGAGGGACACTTCCCGTATTTTACTAAAGGATTTTTGTTGAATAATCGCAAAAACCCGAGAAGGGCAAAACGGGCGGAAAAGAAAAATATAAATTAATACGGGAAGTGTCCCTAGTTTTTCTTGTTTTCCATTATTACTTGATATACTTTAACAAGACGGGAAAATCAATGGGTTGTTTTTCGCTTATGTGCTGTAAACATAAGAATAGATGGAATCTTTTCAGTGCTATAATGGCAATGTAATGTAAAATATTCCAATTATTGACACTGTTGGATTTAAACAGCATTACGACAAAAACAAATGAATATATTAAAAAGATTAAAGGCTAGTTTAGCATTTAGTAAGGGCGTAATGCTTTATGATCAAGGAAACAAACAACTAGCACTGGAAAAATTTAGAGAAGCAATTGAATATAATCCATCTCATGTCAATGCACTGTATAATCTTGGTCTAATACTGGAAAAAGATTTTAATAAAATAGAAGAAGCAATTGAAAATTATCAAGAGGTTATTAAATACAAGTCTGACTATCCAGAAGCATGGAATAATTGGGGCCTTGCGTTAGTTAGGCTTAAAAAATACGAAGAAGCAATTGAAAAATATAAAGAGGCCGTTAGATATAAACCCGATTATTCAGAAGTATGGAATAATTGGGGCCTCGCATTGGCAAGACTCGAGAAATATGAAGAAGCGATTGGAAAATTTAAAGAATCGATTAAGCTCAGGGAGGACTACTTAGATGCTCACAATAATCTAGCAACCACTTTGCAAATAACATCTGGTATGGCATCTAAAGAATCAGTAAAATTTACTCGTCCTTAACAATGTTTATATGAATAAAGCTTAACAAATAGTTGCAGAGGAAACAAGAGTCCTGCGTAGCTTTTGATATTTTTTTATTGTCCGTTGTTATTGTTCAGTACTCTTGTTCCTTGGCTCTGTGTTAGGAGTTACGTCATGACAGATGCAGATATCGAAAAATATTATTTCTATAGGCTCTATTCCATAGATTTAGATTCAACAAAGTATTCACTTCGCGTCCTAAAACGATATCGTCGCAAAGATGTTCGACATTGTCTCCTTAGGGATGTTGTTGTGTCTTATGTTCGCCCCTTCTCAGGTAATAAGGGGCAAGTTATTCCCAAACATAAACTGACAAAGAAGGTGGTTCCAAGAAGGGGGAAATGGGGTCAAGTCAGAGGGGGTCTGGGAAAATTGGACAGGTGCATAAGTGGTAAAGTTGCTCTATAATGAGTTTCAGGGGGATAAGTATATGAGCAAAAGACCAAGAAGGAATCATGCACCGGTATTCAAGGCAAAAG
>Ga0207996_1002478_pt1 | contig 11158 bp, 9 predicted proteins | sample AntAceMetag02UKG_FD_184773 | JGI IMG/M metagenome (GOLD analysis project Ga0207996, IMG submission 184773) | Saline lake microbial communities from Ace Lake, Antarctica - Antarctic Ace Lake Metagenome 02UKG (SPAdes) (version 2) | ecosystem: Environmental > Aquatic > Non-marine Saline and Alkaline... | reverse complement strand
AGGTACTCAAAGGCACGCAAATGCAGCAATAAGAATGATTACCGATAAAGGAGAGCCTATACCTATATATTTTAAAAAAGGTGCTCCTAGAGTGATAAGAGAGGTTGTGGCACCAGTAAAGCCGATAAAACCGGCCCCAAAACCTATTCTGGATAAAAAAACTCAATGCAATAAATTTACTTTTGATGCCACTAAATCCTATGATCTCGATAAGCAAAAACTTAATTTTCTCTGGGATTTTGGTGACGGCATTACCAGTACAGAGCCTATTGTAATTCATACATACGAAAAGGGCGGTGAATACACAGTAACTCTCACTGTTAACAATGATTCCGGGCTACCCTGCGATACTTCAACAACTTCCCAACAGATATCAGTTAATACTCCTCCAATAGCTAGCTTCAGCTCGCCTGAGCTTGTCTGTTTATCAGATACAGTATACTTTGACGCTAGTAGAACTTTTGATGACAATCCGGAAAATTTAACTTATGCCTGGGATTTTGGTGACGGATCCAGCAGTAATGGTAAGAAGGTAAGCCATATATATAACAAGGGCGGCAGCTACGATGTAACACTAACCGTAGACGATAATTCAGATACATCCTGTAATCTTAGCAGTATAAAGAAAGTTATGAAGGTTAATACTCCACCTATAGCTAACTCCGGTTACAACGTCAATCTCTGTCTTAAATCTCCAGATGAGAAATATACTGTAACTCTAGACGGCTCTAAATCAAAAAATCCCAACGGCACACCGCTTACCTACACCTGGAACCTAGGGGATGGAGTCATTTTGAATGGCGAAAGAGTAGAGCACACTTACAAAACCAGCGGTATTTATACGGTCACTCTTGTCGTAGATGACGGCATGGGTCTCTCTTGCAGTAAAGCCTCAGATACTATTACTGTAAATTTAAATAGACCGCCCGTAGCTGCTGCAGGCGACGACAAGATACTATGCGTCGGTCAAACTGTCAGTTTGGATGGTTCAGCCTCTAAAGCCGAATCGGGAGAAAAACTCAGCTATAAATGGGATTTTGGTGACGGCAATGAGGCAACCGGAGCAAGAGTTAGCCATGTTTATGAAAAAGGCGGCAAATATTCGGCTACTCTTACCGTAAATGATAACATGAATACAGTATGTTCTATCGATATGGATACTGCTTCTCTGCATATAAACTCCAAGCCTTCGGTAACCATTGCCGAAGTTAACGATAGCTGTGTAGGTAAAGAGATTTATTTCAATGCTTCAGGTTCTAATGATCCTGACGGTGACATCCTTAGCTACACTTGGGACTTCGGAGATGGTGTCACTGAGAAGAGGGCATCTTCTAGAATAGTCCATACTTATGAGAAAGGTGGTTCTTATGCTGTTTCAGTGACAGTTGATGATGGCAGCAAATCTGCCTGTTCTTCTGCTTCTGATTCTCGCAGAATCAATATAAATACTCCGCCAGTTGCAAAGCTTGATATGACTAGTCTTTGCTGCGTAGGCATGGAACAGAAGTTTGATGGTTCAGAATCCTTTGATGCCGATGGCGACACCCTTAGTTACACCTGGTATTTAGATGATGGTACTATAACCAAGGGAGCCAAAATATCTCATATCTATGATGAACCCGGAACATATAGAGTGATTCTTGAGATTAATGATGGTTCAGAAACCGATTGCAGCTCCAGCTCTATAGCACAGACTATCAAAGTCAGCGGCAGTCCTGTTTCAATAATTGAAATAAGGTAGTAGAGAAAAACATAAGAGCTTAGAGCGGGATTACGACTAAGAGTATCGTTTTTAGTTTTATATAGTTAATATGAAAATCATACTGCTCATTTTGTTATCACTTCTATTGCCTACCTATGTTTATGGACAAAATGCACCTGCAATAGAAGTAATAGACTCTCCTTGGGATTTTGGCCAAGTTAAAAGAGGTGAAATAAGCGAAAAATCATTCTTTATTATTAATAGTGGAGAGGAGACGTTATTAATTGAAGGTATCAGCTCCTGCTGTGGATACCTCATAGTGGATCTATCTTTATGGGCAATAGTCTCCGGGGAGAAGTCGAAGATAACAATATCCTGCAATAGCAGGCTGAAAAATCTCGGGCAAGATGAAAAATATTTTACCATCAAATCCAATGATCCTGCCAACCCAGAGCTTAAAGCTCCGATTATATCCTATATTATTGAATAAAACCAATTATTAGTAGGTCTCAAGGTATTATCTTCTTAAATCATTAAATAGGCACATCCCGGTTTTTGAAATTCCAATTGTGTAACACTTAGCATTGCACAAGCCACGCTTCTTTACGCCAATCAGAACATTTTACTCACACTATCTCTTCTGCTATAATACTTAACGATGAAGCTTGCTATTCCTGTGAATAATACTTTAAGGAAGAGAAGGAATATTGTTTTGACAGCTCTATTTTTGAGCCTGCTTTTATTTTCAAGCAGCTCTCATGCTCAAATGCTTTCGGATTGGGAGTTTAATGTCTATTATGATTTTATAGATAGATTTTTAGACATGGACGATTGGACAGAAGAGAATGAGGATAAAGTATCTAGAGAAATTGCAAGTAAATATAACTTAACCTACGAACAGGTAAATGAGATCGTGGATAGAGCCTTTAAACGAGAGATTTCTGACTGGGAATGGGATATAGGCGAGGAAATCTATGAGAGGTTTTCTTCTGTACCTGAAGAACTTCAGACCGACAATGAGCGTGAAAGAATATTCAGGGAATTCGGAAATAAATACGACATCTCTCGCAACTACCTCAATGATATCCTCTATAGGACTATATGGGATATTATGATGTGGGATTACTTTGATTAACAGAGTTAAATTCTTAAAGATTTTTACAATTGATCAAGTTTATATGTGCATACTGTGTCTTTCCTAAGGCATCGGATATCTGCGTCTAAACCTTAAAACAATAAAATGGCTATAAAGACACAACAGATGATGCTGGGTGATATTTGCATAGATGTACTTCATAAAAACATCAAGAATCTATGCCTGAGCATTTATCCTCCTACAGGCAGAGTAAGAATATCAGCTCCTAAAAGAATGAGTCTTAGAACAATCAGAATATTTGCTATTTCAAAGTTAGAATGGATAAAAAAACATCGGGCAAAATTCTTGCAGCAAGAAATAGAGCCACCCATTAAATACTTAAGCCATGAAAGCCATTATTTTAAAGGGAAACGTTATCTTCTAAATGTGATTAATCATAATGCTCCTCCAAAAGTAGAGCTACGCAAAGAAGCTTATATCGATCTCTACATAAGAAAAGGAAGTAATTTAGAGCATAGAAAAAAAGCTATAACTGAGTGGTATCGAAAGCAATTAAAAGATAGCATCCCAGACTTAATTGAGAAGTGGCAGAAAATTATGGATGTTGAGATTAAAGACTGGGGCATCAAGCAGATGAAGACCAGATGGGGCACGTGCAACATCAAGGCGCACCGCATTTGGCTTAATCTCGAATTAATTAAAAAACCGGAATATTGCCTGGAATATATAGTTGTTCATGAGATATTACATCTGTTAGAACGTAGACATGATATCCGATACAAATCCTATATGGATAAATTTATACCTCAATGGCGAATCTACGAAAAAGAACTAAACCGTCTTAAACCGTAAGCATAGAAAGGAATAAAAGCAATTCTCACTTGTCTATTTTGGTATTTTAATTGTTATAGTTTTTCTTATGCAACATTGACTATCATTGTATCGCAACGTATAATGTTGCAAGTAAGCAGAGAGCACATTTAGTTTGGACAAAGCTAACACATAAATAAGGAGAAGAACAATGGGTGATAAAGGCCAGAAAGATAAGGATAAACACAGCAAGCAAACAAACAAAGCAAAGAACGCAAAAAACGAAGCAAAAAAGAAAAAACAAGAAAAAGTACGTTAGTAGAAAAAGTATTTTTGGATTATAGGGCTTTCTGATATCTTTTGATCTCACCAAGGAGATACAAATGATTAAAACAAAAATAAAAACCATTGGCTATCTTTTATGCATTGTATCTCTACTTTTTATTGCCTCTAGAGACTCTTGGGGGGAGGATAAGCTAAAAAAGACCTTACCTTCTGTAATAACTCTTAAGATAGAGACCAAAGACAGCCGAACATTCAATGCAATGGCTTTTATGGCTATCGAAAATGGAGTAGCAGTAACATCCTGGCAAGTAGTAAGTAACGCTAAAAGAGTTGTAGCCAGGTTTCCTAATGGAGAAGAATTTGAATCGCAAGGTCTTATAGATAAAGATCTCAAACGTAATCTGGCTTTGATTAAGGTAAAAATCTTCGGACGCCCCTTATTAAGCTGTGATCCGGCTGAACCAGCAGCTGGAAGCAAAGCATATTTCTGGGACATGAAAGATCCAAACCTTAATATCAGTGAAACCACTATAGATAGGGTAGAGGTAGCTAAAGGCATAAAGATCTACTATCTATCTTCTCTATTATCACGTGAAAATACCGGCGGACCTCTACTTAATGCTAAAGGCAAAGTTATAGGTGTATTAGGATTAATTGCGGGCCAGGATGATCAGAAGCTCAGCATAGGGCTTCCTTCGGCCTATGTACTCGGCCTTGATCCTGCTCTTCCTGTACAAGTCTGGCAAACACTTAAATCAGAGGCATCTTCAAGTGCTCAACAAAACGATGTAATAGATAAACAACTCGCAGAGGCTCTAATTCAGATTCATGATCATTATACTATAATTACTTGGCTAGGAAACTATACGCACGGCCAGGGATACCAGCGAGGTATTCCACAGCTAATATACAAAAATATGGAAGAGTTAAAGATGGAGCTCTCTAACACCTCTACGCTGCGCTCTGCAGATCCTTTAAGAGCACGGCTATTGCAGAATACAACACGTGCTTTAAGAGCCTACCTGCAAGCTACTGAGTTCTTTATTAAAGCTGTTGTTGTAGCACGAGGTTCATCTCAAGGATGGGGAGCTCAGTCAAAAGATCTATTTTCAAGAGCTGATGCACTGATGAGCAACTTTCCTGATGGATATGGAAATTTTGTAGCTGATGTAAAGCAGTTACTAGAATCATCGGATCAATTTAAAAGCTCATCACTTATAGAGTTGCAATATTGGCTTGGGGTAATAGAACTTCCAGCAGGATTTAGCTTCGGAATTCAAAACTTCGCACGAAATCCATTTCATCTTTTTCTCGTAAGATCATCAAGTCTGGCTGAGAATATTGGATTTCAATCTGGCGATACAATCATCTCATTAGGAGACCGAGAGTTCAAATTGACTGAAAGTATCGAGGACTTTAAGGTTCTGCTTAAATCTTATGTTGGTCAAAATGTAGAAGCAACGATTAAACGCTACGACAAGATCCAGACGATAACACTTAAGGTGCCTAAAACTTTATAGCACTAAAAAAGGGGCTACAAAATGGAATCTAAAAAAGGATTTACAGCTGACGAGGCAAGAAATATTGGGGAAATATTAGGAATAAAGTGGGATAAGTTTGATGTTGAGCAATTCCGCATGGGAATGGATATAGAGCTAGAACATGGCTTAATCGATCCAGCAACAAATGTTACTAATGACGATTCCTTGATAACTGGTAAAATTGCTCTTGCTCACCTTAACGAGTTTCAGGATTATTACACAAGATTAAAAAAAATGGAAGAAGAAGCAGAGAGGGGGAAGTTTTCCTGTGAATCCTGCGGAGAAGAGATAACCGAGGAAGAGTATAAAAAACATAATAGGATGTGTAAAAAGTGTTTTTTATAAAGTGAAATAAGCAAAATTTTATTATATACTAATAAAATTAAAGTTAAGCTGATCAAGAATACGGTCTGACTCAACAAAAAGCAAATCGCCTAATTAATCGTACTAATAATACCTATGGAATTAAACGACCAACAAAGAAAAGCAGCTGCATATAATGGTAGAGCAAAAAATATTCTTGTTACCGCAGGAGCTGGGTGCGGTAAAACTAGAACGATCATTGCAAGAGCTATACACTTACTGCAATCAGGTGCTGATGCTTCAAGAATATTGATGATGGTATTCACTAATCGTGCTGCAAAAGAGATAAAAGCACGATTAAATAGTGAGATTGGTTCGGCATCCAATCAGATACATGCTGGCACTTTTCATTCGTTCTGCCTAAGAACAATAAGCACAGCTCCAAATAGCTTTGGCGTTTCAGGTCTTAATATAATTGATTCTGACGACCAAAACTCCTTAATGACAATTGTTCGGGGCGGATACATAAGCAAGTATGAAAAAGAGCTGAATAAGGAATTCCCAAAATCATCCGCATTAGTCAGGTATTACTCATATAGCAGAAATACCTGCCAGGATCCAAGACAATATTTATCTAACAACACTGACTTAGGCGGACAATTCATAGAAATATGCTGCAAAATATTTAATGAATACCAAAAAACAAAAGAACTAAGGGGATATCTTGATTACGATGATTTGCTCAACCACTTCACAATATCATTAAGAAATAAACCGCAGTTAAGGAGTGCTATTGCGAAGCTATTTGATGAAGTGCTGGTTGATGAGGTGCAGGATACAAACCCCCTGCAGTTTGAAATATTGAAATGTTTTTCAGAAGAAGGTGTTCGGCTATTCTGCGTTGGTGATCCCGCTCAATCCATTTACAAATTTAGAGGTGCAGAGTTTCAACATGTATACAAATTCAATGAAATATTCAGTAACAGCACAACAATACCGCTCTCTTTAAATTACCGTAGTTACCAAGAAATACTCAATTTATCAAATTGGTTACTCAATCGATCACCACTAGATTATAGAAATAAATTAAAGGCTCATCGAGGAGCCTCTGATTCCTTGCCATTGTTATCAGACTTTGATAGCGCCCAAGAAGAGGCAAGCTGGATTGCTGATAAAATCCTTGAACGAAATAATTCCGACATTAATTTTAGAGACGTGATGGTCTTAGTTCGTTCTGGGTTAGATGCTAAACCAATTGAAGCAGAGTTTATTCAAAGAAATATACCATATTGTTTTATAGGCGGCACAAGCCTGACAAAATCAGCTCATGTTCGTGATGTATTATCACTCTTAAGAATTGTAAGAAACGACCAGGATGATTTAGCCTGGATGCGCTTTCTTAAACTATGGCCAAAGATTGGAGAAAGAACATCCGAGAAACTAATAAGTAATTTTTACGAACAAGCTGACATAAGTGCAATAAAAGTTTTATCTGAGAATATAGGAGAAAAACATAGTGCTATTTATGCATATAAACAGGTTGAATCTAAGCAAGAGACACCTAAGAAATGTGTTTATAAGGCGGTTCAACATCTTACTCCAATTTTAAAAGAGAGATATGACAAGTGGAATTTTCGTAGCCAAGATTTAGATCTACTAATTACTGTATCTGAAAAATATGAAACAATCAGTGATTTTATTGACGCTTTCACACTTGAGCCAATGACGAGCACAGAGGTGCAGAAGTTAGAAAATAGTGATGCTGTTTCATTGATTACAGTTCATAGCGCAAAAGGAACGGAAGCTCCGATCTGTTTTGTAGTAAACGCTAAGCAAGGCACATACCCTCATATCCGTAGCTATGGAGATATTAATTCAGAAGAGGAAGAGAGAAGAATACTATATGTAGCGCTTACAAGAGCACAGAATGAACTCTTTATCACTCGATCAGCAGGTCATAGTAATTTTTACATGCAGAACAAGCCAGCAGAAGGGGAAGAGTACTTTTTATCAGAGATACCTGAAAACCTGGTAATAAGTGAAATTCATGGCTGGAAGTCAGGTTATTCAAGCGGATTTATATCGCTTAAAGATGTGTATTAAAAAATTAGATATCTCTTAAATACGCTCTGAACATCTAAATGGCTGTAAATACTACCTCTTAGGAGCAATATTAACCCTAGACGTTGCAATTAGATCCTTCGATTTGTAATCCCCCTAATTATATGGCATACTTTATAAAGAGGGAGATTGGTGCAAAACATGGTAAATCTAAAGACTAAAGGGATTGTTTTATTTATAGTGGGGGCTATTTTGCTTTCTCCTCCTGCCTGTGCAAGGAGAGTGCATAATGTTGCTAATTTAGAGTTTCTAAACGAAATTGACTGGCAGAAGATTCAAACAGCCATAGACGAAGCTAAGGATAGGTTGTATGCAGAGTTTTCTGGAAGCAAGAGGTGGGTTTTTACCGAAGCCCTGCATGAATCGATGAGACCGGAAACAGAGGAGAAATCGTTCTTTGTCCTTGAGCAGATGCCTACGAATAAAGACTTAGAATATATTCGAGATTTAGAACTTGACCATGAAATCTCTATACTCTTTATCCCTTACATAGATACCTGGTTTCTCGTCCGTGGTAACGGCACACATGCTGAACTACCTGATAATTTGGATAAAATATACAGAGCAGGTCTCGTTGGAAGCTTTGGACACCTTCATTACTCTGATTTTTGGCCATTACCATCTCCAGTTGATGTAGATATGGCCATAACATACGGTGGATTTGAATGGGTTATTGCGGGGTCTGGGATCTGTATCTACGAAGCTGACGATATAACTAATCCTTTAACAGGAAACTCCTGGTTACTCAATCCTTATAAAATTAAAGATTTCTTACCCAAAATATCTACCTTAGAAACAGAAGATGAAGCTTTATCGGTTGTCAGCGAATTTTATAAAACTATAAATTTAGATTTTACAATACTGCTCTGGATTGAATTAGAAAATGATTCAATCGCAGGTATAGATGTCCTCCCGGATTTGGTAGAAAGCCTGCATAGTCCTGATGATATAACAAGAGCACGGGCTTTGGTAAACGTAGCCTCCTTACTAGATGAAGAGGCTTTGGTAATTTTAAAATCATTCTCCAATGATCCTTCAGTTTATATACGTACACTAGCCATAGAGTTAATTTCTAATATGGATTTAATAGATGCAAAAGAAGCAATTGATACTGCAGAAGCCTACTTAGATGATGCAGACTTCTCCATTAAGTCTGATGCCCTAGATATTGTTATTCAGTTATCCCAAAGCGAAGGATTGCTGGAAGAACTAAAGCCTGCAATTATAGACTGCTTGAAAAAGACTTTAAATACCGAACATTTCTTAAGTACTTTTAGAGAACTAAGCTCATTAAGAGGAGTTACAGACAATCCTGAACTTTTAGCTTCAGCTGTGTCGGAAATAGGCACAGAAGACACTATAAAAGATCTACATCTCATCGTAGATACAGCAGAGAGAGACTCAGAATCCCAGCTTGCATTATATTGTTTGGATTTTATAGACAATAGATTGCCTTTTGAAGAATCTTCTCATCAGGCAACAGCAAGAATGATTAATCCTCTAGAAGGAGCACGATTAACCTTCGATGATTGTCAAAAAATAAGCAACTTAGGTTCTGAGACAATTAAGGATGCTAATGACGGAAAATACTTAGATCTACAGATAGATTTAATCCTTAGAGATGGTGAACCCATATTTATTCAAACATCATTGCAAAACTCCTACGGTATTTTATACGAACAGAATGGCGAACTAATTGGATGCGGTTTTATTGAGCAAGAAAGAGACGGTTGGAACATAAAATCATTCTTTGTTGCACCTCAGATGCAAGGTAATGGCATAGGAACAAAAATAATAGAGGAACTTGAGAGAATAGCAATATCAAATGGAGCAACGAAGATTTATCTGGAAGCATACGATTTCCCTAACACAATCTCTTTTTATGAAAAAGCAGGATATACAATTACTGGTAGAACAAAACCTTTTCGTCGTTTTGATTTGGCAAGGGCTATTGATTTTATCTCTATGGAAAAAACTATAAACGATGAAAGAAGTGATTAAAATTAAAAATATTCTTTTAATTTTAACAACCATTATCCTTATCTCTAATACTTCTTATGCTAGAAGAGTAAAAGAAACAAGTATTACTCTCTCCACAGGCTTAGAAGTCCAAAAAATAGCTCCTAAAGAGGACTTTAAAAATCCATTCCAAGTTTTAATTGATGAAATGATTCTTCAGATTAAATGGCGAGGAAAAACAGAAAAAATAGTAGAAGACATAATAGCTGCAGCAGAACAATTTCTTAGGAATACATTCGAGATATCATCCCAGACTATTAAAGGTAATATTGTCCCATTCAGTCAATTAAGAAGACAACCGGCATTCAGTAAAACATATTCTTTTATGACAACTTTTCATAATCCAGACCAAGGGTATATCCAAATTTTTATAAACTCAGAGCTGCTACAAAAACATTCTGATGCAGAATTTGTCAGAGGCATTATACATGAAGTACTTACCTTTTCATTACAACCGGATGAGTTTTTCAGCTTGTCTAGAAAAGATCCAGAAGGTCTTTTCTATGCTACAGAAACAGGGGGATATAAATTGCTGATTGAAGGATTTGCAAATTTCTTTACCGAAGTTCCATTTACACTAGAAATGGCAAAAAGCTATGCCGATGCTTTAAAAGACGAATGCTTTGCTTCGTTATTCCCTGGTTTAGACGAAGATAGAATTGAATTAATTAAAGAACAAAGTTGGTATAGGAATGCCCACCCTTTAGGACTGATGATGTTTGATGTATTCTCAAGGATTAACCCTGAGGCAATGTGGGAATATGCGCTAACTTTTTATAGCCGCGTATTAGGTGGAGATATAAACTTGGTCAGCATTGCCAGCATTAATGTAAAAGAGATTCTTTATCAGGATTATGTTTCATTATGTCAGTTGGCAGGAGAAGAGCCATATCCAAGATATATATTTTTTAAAGATGAAAAATAAAAAAATACTTTTAATTTTAATATTTGTTACTTTGATATTATCCAATCCTGTATATGCAAGGAGAATTAATACTGTACTCACTTATAACGAGGAAGCAAGTTTTGATATTTCAAAAATTAATCAATCTCTTAACGAACTTGGCTATTCTCAATCTGAATTATTGACTCTTCAATTAATAGATTTATTTCCTAGCCTTCAGTACAATTTGTCAAAATTGAGTCAGGTTGAGAATCCACGAGAAAAAGCATCTCATCTAGCAATGTTTATAAAAGTTCTTATAGGTTTGGCAGTAGATGAAAACCAGTTTGAGCTATCCGACGTATTAAATAAAAGAAAAGCTAATTGTTATGGATTTG
>Ga0207996_1002477_pt1 | contig 11162 bp, 7 predicted proteins | sample AntAceMetag02UKG_FD_184773 | JGI IMG/M metagenome (GOLD analysis project Ga0207996, IMG submission 184773) | Saline lake microbial communities from Ace Lake, Antarctica - Antarctic Ace Lake Metagenome 02UKG (SPAdes) (version 2) | ecosystem: Environmental > Aquatic > Non-marine Saline and Alkaline... | reverse complement strand
CAGGGATGCCTATCAACGACGGGTGGTCAAAGAGGCTATCCATGAACTGGGACATACCTTCAATCTCCGGCACTGCCGCGATAGCGCGTGTATTATGCACTACTGCCATACTGTGGAAGATGTGGATAGAAAAACAGATCAGCTCTGCAGGTATTGCAAAGTTCTTCTTGAGGATGAATTAAAGATTTTTTCTAAGTCCTGAGGAAACGCTTAGCCAGCCTCCTCCAACCGATTTCCGGCATGCACCCATAGATATCATTGCCCAAAAAGCCTCCATCAACGGTAAGAGGGCCTGCATTATCCTCTATTATCCGGTAAAGGCTATCGATCTCTTTCCCTATGAAATCCTCTGTTTCGGTGTTGAGCATTAGATTTTTCAGATCCTGCCTGAGATCTTTGGCGTGAATCCTCATGATCCAGCCTTCGGAAAAAGGTTGTTCATTGGCTAAACTCCCCTGTTCTCTCAAAACGGGGTTGATGGCGGTGACCACTCCGCTCACCGGTGATATGACCTTTGCCAGATGATCTCCCCGGCTGACAGTGATATCTGCCTGTTCCTGTTTGACTTCCTTCCCAACAAGAGGGGCCTTAATGAAGTCGAGAGGACCCAAAAGACGTAGAGAAAAATCGTCCATTCCCACCCTGACAGTGGACCCTTCTTCTATTTTTGCCCAAGTGTGGCCCTTATGAAAGTAATAGCCCTGGGGAATCTTGAACCCCTCAATTTCCATCGTGTCAACCGGGGTCACAACCGCGTGCACTTGATGCTGGTCATCGAAGTATTGATCAAACTCACAATCCGCGCAATGGTATCCATGGGTGCACGCCCTGAAGTCTATCTTGCCTTTCATGGAGTGGAGGCATGGTTGCTTCCAGGGAGGGAGCGCCTTAAGTTTATCCTTCCAAAAAACGACCCTGCCCCGCTTTCCCTTGGGATGTGCCCCTTTTTGTTTAAGGCGGATGTTTGCCTCTGCAGTTCCTCTCAATGCCCTATCAAAGGAGCAGATCCCGCATTGATAATTGCTTCTACACGTTTTTTTTGCAACCACCCCCGCCTGCATCCACAAGCAGGGGGAGAGGTCGGGTTTGGAACTATGTTTTAGGCAGGTTGTTGCTCCCATTATTCTCAGTCCTCAGTGTTGCAGCAGATAAGTCTCTATCCTTAGGTCTTCAGAAAAGTCTTAGTCAAACTGTTCCATCCAAGTGAGGGGAGATTTCCATAGATATCCTCGGCGAGGAAACCACCATCCGCAGCCATTGGACCTGCTACATCTTCAATCATATTCTCCAACGTGGTTATTTCTCCGTTTATCCACTCAAGACTCTCCGCCTCTGCCATAAGCTTCTTGGCCGTGCCTTTGATGTTGGGCGTACGCACGGTAAAAAGCCAGCCTTCCCCGTATGGTTCCCGGTTGGCAATGTCGGGTCTTTCGCACAGCTTGGGATTTACATCAACTATGACCCCGTCCACAGGGGAGAGGACATCGGCCAGATTCTCTTTGCGTTTAAGACCCCATCCGGGATTGTTCTGACCCAACTCCTTGCCCATCAGCGGGAGATCGAATGCATCAGCTTTGCCTAAGAGTTTCAATGAAAAATCATCCATTCCCACACGGATATAACCCCCGCTTTCGATTCGTGCCCATGTGTGGCCGTTATGAAAATAATAACCCACCGGCATGTCGAACCCTTTCACTTGCTGTGTCTCATTAGGGATCGTTTTGGTCTTTGTGGACCACACATCCTCAAAGAACTGGTCGAAATCGCATGTGGAACATTCATAATCATATGCACAGGTCCTCTTGGCGATACGGTTGGTCAGACTGTGCCTGCAGGTCCTGTCCATGCTGGGTCTTTTTCTCATGGCATCCTGCCAACTGAGCTGTTTTCCGTTTTCCACCTTTTTATTCATGCCGAGATCATATTTGCACGTGGTGCAGTCATAAAAGTTGTTGCAGTTCTTGAATGCTACCACGCCCGACTCCATCCATAAGCAGGGATTGGCCGTTTTGGCATTCTTATCGGGTTTAACCATCCAGACCTGGCCTCCCAAAACCGTCCCGATTTCAGATTTGCGTCCCAGGTCCTGACTGCTCCCTCTCCTATAAGATGTCCCGATTCCTAATCTGTCCCGCTTGCTTTCATTCTCTGTTCTTGCCATTTTAGACCCTCCCTCTATTTTGGTTTTTTTTGGATTTTGATTTCACGATTTTACGCCTTAATACAGCAAGAGTGATGCCATTTAGGGGAATTGCTTTGAAAAAATATGCTGATTGATTTGGATTTAGAGCGAACAAGAGATCTGTACAGATACGATTTTGGTCCTGTTTTACGGGGTCGTATCGGTGCAATTAGGTTGAAACATGCTGCAATTTCAAAGAGTTGAAGTGTTGCATGGAAAAGCGGAAAGCCATATTTTGAGTTTTTCTGTGGGGCAACGAATAATTTGAAAATATTTTGATTTCTAACTGACTATCTGTCTTGATGAGTGTTTGGATGTAGGGGTTTGGGTGTAGTTTTATCCTACAGGGGGGCGTTACCCCACTCGGTTTTTTAGAGATAATGAATTATTTATGCAGTAGTTTAGGAGGGTTACGCTACTGTTGCGAAATACAACACATAAATCTTATTTTTCTACACAACAGAGATCGTCGAATAGTTGAGATAACTTCTTCATAAGTTTGGGTAAGTGCTTTGGTATGCCATATCTCTGGATTCCCGCTTTCGCGGGAATGACGTTATAGAGTCGCGGGAATGACGAAATAGAGCAAGTATCTGTCATTCCCGCGAAAGCGGGAATCCAGTTGATTCGCCCGAACTTATTGAGAAGTTACAACGAGGTCTGTTATCTGGTTGACACACCTTCCTTTTTTCCGTATTCTTCCTCTCAGACAGGAATCGTCAACCATTCAACGTAACATCTCAATAAGTAATGGTAACAGGTCCTGGATTCCCGCTTTCGCGGGAATGACGTTATAGAGTCGCGGGAATGACGTTATAGAGTCGCGGGAATGACGTTATAGGGTCACGGGAATGACGGTATAGGGTCGCGGGAATGACGTTATAGGGTCACGGGAATGACGAAATAGAGCAAGCATCTGTCATTCCCGCGAAAGCGGGAATCCAGAAAAATGGCACAGTAGAGGATTTACCCCGATTTATTGAGAAGATACCACTCAACGAGGTCTGTAATAAGGATACCGCATGACATTAAACGATCTGGATTTGGAAGTCCCGAAATTAGGAGAATGCCGTATAACCTCGCCAATGAGTTCAACAGATTTTGTTGACGATGAGGAACGTGTTCTCTTTGATTCAACTCTGAGGGAAGCCGAGGCCTTTCTCAAAACGGATAGAAAGCTGCAATGCTTCGAGATGGCCGGGCCAAGGGAGAAGATCTATTTCGATCCCTCAAAGCTCAAGTGCGGGATTGTCACGTGCGGGGGTATCTGTCCGGGTTTAAACGACGTGATCCGGGCGATTGTATTAAGCCTTCATCATCATTATGAAGTGGGAACGGTGTTTGGGTTTCGGTATGGGTATGAAGGCCTTTCGCCGGCATACCGACACCCGCCTGTGGAACTGGGTCTGAAAGAGGTGCACGATATTCACACGAAAGGGGGTACGATCTTAGGTTCATCCCGTGGTCCTCAGGATGTCGTGGAGATGGTCGACACCCTGGAACAGATGAATATAGGCATCCTTTTTACTATCGGGGGGGATGGCACCTTACGGGGGGGACAGGCTATTTATGAGGAGATTGGGCGGCGCGGTCTCAAGATCGGTGTGATCGGCATTCCAAAAACCATAGACAATGATATATCCTATGTGGACGAGTCATTTGGCTTTGAGACAGCGGTTGCAGAGACAAGGACCGCCATATACTCCGCGCATGTTGAGGCTGATGGGGCGAGGAACGGGATCGGTCTGGTGAAACTGATGGGGAGGGAGTCCGGTTTTATCGCGACACATGCGACTCTTGCCAGCAGTGATGTGAATTTCTGCCTGGTACCTGAGGTACCATTCAAACTTAACACGTTTTTTTCTTCCCTCAGGGAGCGGCTTGAAAAGCGGCGCCATGCCGTGATTGTAGTGGCCGAAGGGGCGGGACAGGACCTTTTAGAGGAAACCGGCAAGCGGGATGCATCCGGCAACCTCCGCTTCAAAGATATCGGTCTCTTTCTGAGAGATCAGATCAGGTCTTATTTCGAAGAAGTCGATCTGAAGATAATCCTGAAATATATTGATCCGAGCTATACGATCCGGAGCAGGCCCGCAAATCCTCATGACTCTGTATTCTGTCTGCTCTTAGGTCATTGTGCTGTTCATGCAGGGATGACCGGCAGGACAAATATGTTAGTGGGCTACTGGAACGGCGAGTATACTCACGTACCTATACCCCTGGCCGTTTCAAAGCGGAAGCACATTAATCCAGAAGGTCGGTTATGGAGCAGTGTATTGGAATCCACCGGACAACCGAGAGATATGGTTTGAAATTGAGTGTATGTGTGACGGTTGGGATTGCGTTTTTACACCGTGTAAAAAATATGGACAGGTAGATACCCCAATGCTGGTCTTTGTATCCCGGGCGATACCATATTCCCCTGTTATATCTGATACATAGCCTAACTTCAGAGTTTCCGTACCACTGGCATGGCCATTGCAGTTACTTTTTAGACTACTATATCTTTGAGATTTAAAACCCCGGATAAACGAAGAAAGGTGGGGGTGGTGGATACTGGTTTCTGGTCCCCTGCGCGGAGACCATAAGGATCGGAGAGAAATTAGAAACTGAAAACTGAAGGACGGGTCCTTTTACCTCGAATTTTGATGATCTCGTAAAAAGTCTCCAAGGCCGTCACTCCCGCGAACGCGGGAGTCCATAAGTGGTTGATTCTCCTGGATTCCCGCGTTCGCGGGAATGACGAAAACGGGTTATTTCTGACTTTTTACGAGTTTGTCAATTTTGAGTTTCAAACATCTTTGAATAGATTTCTTAGAGACTACAGTAAATATTTCAAACGAAATATCAAGAGCCAAACAGCAAATCCTGCAAGGCGGGAATGGATTCGGTTATTTTTACAATTCATCAATATTAACACCGTGTTATACATAATACCCATGATCGTGGTAAAAGGTTTTTATAGGCTGGAGATCTTTTTAAAAAACCGCAAGAATTTAATGTTCATTTTTTCTTGACAGCTATAAAAAATAACATATATAAAGAGAGCTTGTTACAAAATGCACAAGGGTTCTCTATGAGATAATTTAGGTGAAGGCGCTGATCTTGAGGAGTCAGAAGCATGAGTCCCCTATAAATTCTCAGCGCCATGAGACTGCTTATTCAAAAATTTAAAATCGGCGATCCGATGCCCCCCTGTCAGGACCGAAATCATTGCATAATACGTTGTTGATTCGGGCGGCAGAGGGTATCAGAAAGAAAGGAGGTGCAATCAGAGTAACGTTCCAGTTATTTTTTTGGACAATTGTTTAAAGCTTTAAAACCGTTAATTGTAGGAGGTATAATAATGCCAAGTTTTGTAATTACAGAAAAGTGCGATGGTTGCAAAGGGCTCGACAGGACAGCTTGTATGTACATCTGCCCCAACGACCTGATGTTCCTGGATACAGAGACGATGAAGGCATATAACCGTGATCCTTCCATGTGCTGGGAGTGCCAGTGTTGCGTTAAGATGTGCCCCCAGCAGGCCATGGATGTCCGCGGTTATGCAGACTTCATTCCTCTCGGAGCGAGCGTGGTACCGCTCAGGGGTTCAGAGGATATCATGTGGACGGTCAAATTCCGGGACGGCAGCCTCAAGAGGTTTAAGTTCCCCATCAGGACAACCGAAGAAGGCTCAGCAGATCCATTGGGGGGCTATGCAGCTCACGATGATCTTAACAGCGAAGCCTTAGCCACCGAACCCGAATCATTAGGGCTCGATGCAGTTCCCACAGTATAAAGAAAGGAGGTATTATAGATATGGCAAATTTTGAAACAGTAGAAGTTAGTACAGACCTCCTGATCGTTGGTGGGGGATTTGCAGCGTGTGGTGTGGCCACAGAGGCAGCTTACTGGGCCAAGAAAAACGGCCTGAAGGTGACTCTGGTCGATAAGGCGGCGTTGGATAGAAGTGGCGCCGTGGCCATGGGTCTTTCGGCAATCAACCAGTATGTGGGTGTCAGGGACGGTGAGAATACCTGCGAGGACTATGTCCGCTATGTTCGTCAGGACCTGATGGGTGTCTCGAGAGAAGACCTGGTTTATAACATCGCCCGTCACGTGGACTCTACCGTGCATCTCTTTGAGAAATGGGGTCTCAAGATCTGGACCGACGAAGAGGGCAAGTATGTGCATGAGGGTCGCTGGCAGCTCATGATCAATGGCGAATCCTACAAGGTCCTCATCGCCGAGGCAGCCAAGAACGCCATCGCAGATGCCGGCGGAGAGATCTTTGAGAGGGTCTTTATCGTAGAGCCGCTCTTAGACGGCAACAAGTGTGTGGGTGCTGTAGGCTTCAGCACGCGTGAAGAGAAATTCTATGTGTTCAAGGCAAAGGCCACGGCCATTGTCGCGGGCGGTGCGGTTCACGTGTTCCGGCCCAGGTCGGTTGGTGAAGGTTTTGGACGTTCCTGGTATCCGCCGTTTAATACCGGCACCAGCGCCTATTTCACCCTCAAGGCCGGCGCAGAGATGACCTGCCAGGAAGTCAGGTTCATTCCGGTCAGGTTCAAGGACGCCTATGGTCCTGTGGGCGCGTGGTTCCTCCTCTTCAAATCGAGGGCTGTCAGTTCTGGGGGCGGTGAGTATATGGCCGTCAGAAAAGAGGAGCTTAATAACTGGGCGCCTTACGGATTGGCCAAACCGATCCCGGCCAACCTGAGAAACTATCTCGGCATGTTGGATGTGGATGCCGGTTTAGGTCCTCTTTACATGGAGACCGATGAGGCCATTAATAAGATTGCTGATGCCTTTAAGGATGATCCCAAAGGCTACAAGAAAAAGATGAAGGAACTCGAGGCCGAGGCATGGGAAGACTTCTTGGATATGACCATCTCCCAGGCACATCTCTGGGCGGGTCTGAATATCAAGCCCGAAGAGAAGCACTCTGAAATCGCGGCCTGCGAGCCTTACTTCATCGGTTCCCACTCCGGTGCCTCCGGCGCCTGGGTGAGCGGTCCCGAGGATATGGATACCCCGTACAAATGGGGATATGCCAATATGTGCACGGTAGATGGGCTATTTGCGGCCGGTGATGCCTCTGGTGCATCCAGCCATAAGTTCTCGTCCGGTTCCCACGCGGAAGGCCGGATTGTTGGTAAGGCGGCCATCAAGTACATCGTGGAAAAGGGCGCAGAGCCCAATGTCGATGCGGCTAAGGTGGATGAGATCAAAGCCAAAATCTTCGCTCCGCTGGATCGCTATCAGGAATTTTGCAACGAGACCACCGATCCTACGATCAACCCCAACTACCTGCTGTGGCGACAGTTCATGGATCGTCTCCAGAAGATCATGGACGAGTATGCAGGCGGTGTGACCGCGGCCTTCAAAACCAGCAAGGCCAATCTTGAGAGGGCCATGGAGCTGTTTGTCTACTTGAAGGAGGACTCCGAGAAGTTAGGGGCCGAGGATATCTACGGTCTTGAAAGGATCTGGGAGAATATCCAAAGGATGTGGCAGGGCGAGGCCCATATCAGGACCATGCTCTTCCGCGAGGAGACCAGATGGCCGGGCTACTACTTCAGGTCTGACACACCGAAGATGGATGACGAAAACTGGCTCTGCTTTGCCAATTGCAAATGGGATCCGGCAAGCGGTGACTGGGAGATGTCAAAGAAAGATATCTGGAACATCCCCGGTGTATAACCTTTAACCTGAGATGAACATACTCCAGACATCGTTCTCGGTGTCTGGAGTATTTCTTTAAATGAGCGTATTTGGTCAATGAACATTTTCGCAATAATCAGTGATGCAAAAATGGATATTGACGAAATACGCTTTTTGTATTATTAGGGCACTTGAGTTTCCCACATAGATTTCAAAAACTACAACCGTGGAGGATACAATGGCAGATGTACAAACGACAAACCAGAGTATATTAGTGGTTGGCGGGGGCATGAGCGGAATTACAGCCGCATTGGAAGCGGCTGAAGCCGGTTATGAAGTGGTGCTGGTCGAAAAGAATCCATATTTAGGTGGTCGCGTCACCCAGTTATACCAGTATTTTCCCAAGCTTTGCCCGCCAAATTGCGGTCTGGAGATCAACTTCAGGCGTATGAGACAGAACCCCAAAGTTCGTTTTTTTACGATGGCTGAGGTAGCGGGCATTTCGGGGCAGGAAGGGGACTATGACGTCACCGTAAAGCTTTCCCCCCGGTATATTAATGAGAAATGTACCTGCTGCGGGAAATGCACTGAGGTGTGTGAGGTGGAGATAGACAACCCGTTTAATTACGGAATGGATAAGATCAAGGCGGCCTATCTCCCCCATGAATTTGCATTCCCCATGAGATATGTGCTGGATCCTTCCATCGCCGGGACCGATGAGGGAAAAAAATGCCTCGATGCCTGTGAATACGGCGCTATCGATCTGGAGATGGAAGAGACTTCCTTTGACCTGAAGGTCGGCGCTATTGTCTGGGCCGCGGGGTGGGATCCCTTCGATGCGGCCAAGGTTGATTATTATGGCTTTGGTGAATATAAAAACGTCATTACCAATGTAATGCTGGAGAGGATGGCAGCGCCTAACGGGCCAACAGAGGGGAAGATACTGCGGCCCTCTGACAATAAGGAGCCCAAGAATATCGCCTTCATCCAGTGCGCCGGGTCGCGGGATGAGAACTATCTCCCCTATTGCTCAGGAATATGCTGCCTCGCCTCTTTGAAGCATACTACATACGTGAGAGAACTGTATCCTGATTGCGATGTAACAATCTTCTTCATAGATATCAGGGCACTTGACAGGTTAGAGGACTTCTATGTCAAGGTTCAGGAAGACGAAAAGGTGGTCTTTATCAAGAGCAAGATAGCTAATATCACCGAGGATGAGGAGACAGGCGGCCTACTCCTTGAAGGAGAAAATACCAGGACGGGCGAACAGATCCTGATGAACTTTGACATGGTTGTTCTGGCGACAGGGATGGTGCCCAACAAGATCGAAATAGATGCTGCGCCCGATGTCTCTTATGATGAGTATGGGTTTTTAATAAATGACCCCGAGAAGACCGGAATTTACGGCGCCGGCTGTGTAAGAAGACCAACCGATGTCGCTTCATCTGTGCAAGACGCCACAGCAGGGGCCTTAAAGGCTATCCAATCAATCGCGAGGAGGTAACTCGATGGACAAAAAGACAGCAGTTTATATTTGCACCGGGTGCGGCATCGGAGATGCCTTAGATATTGAGCAGCTCAAAGAGGAGGGTACTGAGGATTTCAGCATAGATCTTACCAAGGATCATCCCTTTTTGTGCGGCCAGGAGGGTGTTGACCTTATAAAACAGGATATAGACGGTGAGGGGATAAATACCGTCATTATCGCCGGGTGTTCTCACAGGGTCAACTATGATGCCTTCAACTTTGGCCAGGGAGTCATAGTGCAAAGGGTCAATTTGAGAGAGCAGGTGGCCTGGAGTCAGCCTCCTAAAGAGGAAGACACCCAAATGTTGGCTGAAGACAACCTGCGGATCGGTTGTTCCCAGGCTAAAGACACCGAATTGACTGAGCCCTTTAAGGCAGAGGAAGAATATTCCAAAGACATCTTAGTCGTCGGAGGTGGGCTTGCCGGGATGACCGCAGCCTTAGAGACCGCCAAGGCCGGGTATCAGGCTATTTTAGTTGAAAAAGAGGAGAAATTAGGCGGTTTCCTCGGCAAGATGAAAAGTACGATCACCATGCCATACAAAGAACTCTCAGACCCCGGGGCTGAGGACTTGATTAAGGCGATTGAGGAAAATCCCAAGGTCAAGGTCTATACCTCCTCCACCGTAGAAAAGATCAGCGGGGGACCGGGTCTCTATACCGTTGATATCAAATCGAACGGAAATGGGGCGAGTGAAAGGGTAGGGGCAGTGGTCCAGGCAACGGGCTGGGTCCCCTATGATGCCAACAAATTGGGTCATTTGGGCTATGGCAAATTTAAGGATGTGATTACAAATGTGGAGATGGAAGAGATGGCTGCGGCCGGTAAGATCACCCGGCCCTCGGATGGGAGCGATGTCAAGAATGTCCTCTTTATCCAGTGTGCCGGATCCAGGGACCCTGAGCATCTTCCCTACTGCTCATCGGCCTGCTGCTTGGTTTCAATGAAGCAGGCAACTTATGTAAAAGAACAGGATGCCGAGGCAGTTAATTATATTCTCTATAAGGATGTGCGCACGGTTGGCCAGTCCGAGGACTTCTACCGGAAGGCCCAGGAAGACGGGAATATTTTCATTCGAGGCGAGGCTGCTAATGTGGGAGAGGCAGGTGGTAAGCTCTTTGTAGAAGCGGATGACGAGCTTTTGGGCGAGAGGGTTAAGATTGAAGAGCTGGATCTAATCGTATTGGCTGTTGGTATGGTCCCGGCCTCTATGCCTGAGACCACGCCCAAGATCAAGGCGCCCGCCGACGCAGAAGAAGCGGATGAAGACGGGATGATGGAGGTTATGGCTGACTCCGGGTTTTTTGCAAACAGCGCCCTCAATTTAGAGTATCGCCAGGGACCTGAACTGCCAACTCTGAAATATGGGTTTCCCGATTCCCATTTTATCTGCTTTCCCTATGAAACGAGACGAACGGGTGTTTATTCAGCCGGGTGTGTCAGGCGACCCATGGAGACGGCCAAGGCCATAGACGACGCGGTTGGCGCGGCCATGAAGGCCATCCAGTGCACCGAGGCAACGGCCGAGGGTAAGGCGGTTCATCCAAGGGCAGGGGATATGACATTCCCCGAGTTCAACATGCAGCGATGCACCCAGTGTAAACGGTGCACAGAGGAATGCCCATTCGGCGCCATCAACGAAGACGAAGAGGCCAATCCCTTACCGAACCCAACCCGGTGCCGACGATGCGGTATCTGTATGGGGGCCTGTCCTGAAAGGATTATTTCCTTTAAGAACTACTCCGTTGGTATGATCGGGAATATGATAAAGTCAATTAATGTGCCTGAGGAGGATGAGGAAAA
>Ga0207996_1002476_pt1 | contig 11162 bp, 2 predicted proteins | sample AntAceMetag02UKG_FD_184773 | JGI IMG/M metagenome (GOLD analysis project Ga0207996, IMG submission 184773) | Saline lake microbial communities from Ace Lake, Antarctica - Antarctic Ace Lake Metagenome 02UKG (SPAdes) (version 2) | ecosystem: Environmental > Aquatic > Non-marine Saline and Alkaline... | reverse complement strand
GTAACATAACCTTGTAGTAAACCTGGCTCAGGTGTTAATGAAAAATCAACTATTGTTGTTTCATTACTAAATACTTCAATTTCAGAAATGAATTCCTGATAATAGTTTAAAGCTTCAATATTTAATGAATATGTTCCAATTACTATGTTCTCAATTAAATAATAACCATCTGATCCTGAAATTGCCGATAGAGATGTTCCTTCAACCGAAATTACAGCACCTTCGATAGGCAATCCGCTGTAATCGTCTGTAATTGTACCTGCAATTGAACCGGGTTCTGGTATTAAAACAAAATCAACAATAGTTGTTTCATCAACAATTACTTCAACATTTTGTACACTTTCCGGGAAGTAATTTAAAAGGATTGCATTTACAGTATAATTGCCGATTAAAACATCAAGAATTTCATACGTACCATCCAGGCCGGTAAAAGCTTCGTATTCCGTACCCTCAACATCTACATAAACACCTTCGAGAGGATTTGAGCTTAATTCATCGATAATTGTACCTGCAATTATTCCTATTTCAGGATTTAATGTTACATCAAGAGTAGTTACAACATTTGAAATAACCTCAACACCGGAAATAGTTTCTGAATAATAAGCATCCAAACTTATGTTGACTTCATATAAGTCAGGATCCAAACCGTTTACTTCATAATATCCATATTCATCAGGATATGTAGTTGTTTCATTTACGATAATTTCTACATTGGTCAGAATACCCGGCCCTCCGTTTAATGTAATTGTTCCTGAAATTGTACCGGGTTCAGGCCATAAAGCCACATCAACAATGGTAGTCTCATCAACAACAACAAGGACACTTTGTATGCTTTCGGGGAAATAGTTTTCAAGACTTGCATTTACTGTGTATTGCCCAATCAAAACATCAAATATTTGATATGTTCCATAGGAGTCAGTAAAAGCCTCGTATTCCGTACCTTCAAGATTTACATAAACTCCTTCAAGAGGGGCTGAAGTTTGTTCATCAGTAATTGTACCTGTTATATTTCCAATTTCGGGATTTAATATGAAATCAATAGTAGTAGTTTCACCGGCAACAACTTCTGCTGTTTGAACATCTCCATAGTAGGCTTCCAGTTCAGCGTAAACCTGATGTGGACCGGGTTCAACTCCTGTAATTTCATAAAATCCATATTCGTTAGGATTAACGGTAACTTCTCCAATTGTAATTTCAGCGTTTGTAACAACTCCCGTACCACCATCTAAGCTAATAGTTCCTGAAACAGTACCACCGGTATTAAAGATCAGATCAGCAATACTGTACTGTCCATCGCCCGGAGGAAATGTAAGTTCAGTCCATGCACCACCATAAGGATCTGTAAAGATTGGAATACAATAGGCACATTCAACGTTTTGACTCGCATCCCAGCATTTAAATATTACTGGATTCCCCACAGTATATCCGGGGCCAAAAGTAAGCGTAGCAAATGCATTTAATGCGTTTTCAAACATGGTTTCCGGTGTTAGAACTTCAGATAATACATAAGTACCAACTAAGGTTTCTCCGTCAAAAATTCCTATTTCATCATTAGCTTGAAGGTCTAAATCATCAAAAATTGCAGTTGAAAGATATATTGTCCAAACCGGATCGGCAGCATTACCTCCTTCGAATTGGAAGTGAACACCTTCAGGATTCAGGCTAAAGTTTACGGTTATTGTTTCACCTGATATTACTTGCACGTCATTTATGGTTTGCGTATAATATCCTTCAGCATAAGCTATTATATCATATATTCCTGCATTAACATCTTCAATGATATATGTTCCGTCAGCAATTGTTATAGCAGAAAAGGTAGTACCTTCAACAACAACTATTGCACCTTCTATTGGATTATCAGTTTCTAATTCTGTTACAATGCCAGAGATTATACCATTTTGGGATGCAAATGGAGTTGCACAAAGAACACTTGAAGGATATGATTCTAATCCACCTTCAAGAATTTGTGTTACATAATAGCAGTATTCTTCTCCGCCGGTCAGATACATATCTGTATATGTTAATCCTTCATCGTAAGCTGCTACAAGAGTGCCGTCTCCATAGTAAATATTGAATAATGTTTGAGTGGGTTCACTACCAAAGTCTAATTCAACCATACTATATTGACCATCTCCCTCCGGGAATACGAGACCTGTCCATGCTACACCATAAGGATCAGATAAAGTGATTTCGCAATCATTATATTGTTCCTGAGTGCTTTCACTCCATGCTTTGAATGAATAAGAATTTCCGGGAGTGTAACCGGGCCCAGAAGTTAGAGTGCTAAATGCAGCAACAGCATTTTCAAGCTGATTTGAAGGTGTACAGACTTGAGTAAGTACAAATACACCTACCATTAGCTCTCCATCGAATATTGCAATTTCGTCATCTGCTTCGAGATTAATGCCATTTACTCTTGCACCACCAATGTATATTGTCCATACAGGATTTGATGCAATACCACCAACAAAGTTAAAATGACCTGTTTTATTATTTTCGGGGATTGCTTCCCAAACTAAAGTTATTTCTTCAATACCCGGGGTTGCACTTATAAGTATTGGTGCGAGAGGTGGTAAATATTCAAAGTTTGCTAACAATAAAACATCTTCTGTAACAAAAAATGTATATTCAGCTTCAATTGAAACTTCTACTCCTTCAACTGTCCAGTTAATGAATTCCCAATCAGTATTTGGATATGCATTTACTGTTACTTCAGTTCCTTCTAAATAAGTTCCATCACCTGCTGTTGTACCTCCTTCAGGTGGATTAGCTTCTGTTGTAACTGTTTTTTCTTGCTGTGGTGTTTCATCTTTCAAACAACGACTGCTACAATAACTATCCTTAGATTTTACGCCAGTAGTCACATGACCGTGCGAATACGCCAATTCCCGGTAAAATGCATAAATTGTATTTGTATTAAACTCAGAGGAAGACCAGAAGTAGCAATTGATGCTCAAACTTCCGAAATTACCAGAAGCACCACCAGCACCGCCAGCACCGCCTGGAAGGGCAGTAAATCCACTTTCGTTTGTAGCACCTGTATTTGGTGGATACCAATGTGTTGTGCCAATTTCTTTCATTTTTCCGCCTGCAACACTTATTCCTCCAAGAAAATCAGTTAAAACAGTCACTTCATCGTCTGTCGGTAAATGCCAGCTAGTAGGGCAAATACCCTGCACGCCTTGAGTTGTTGTATATTGCATCATTTCATCCCATTGGTATAAACTTCCGTATTCATCGCAATTTGCAGGATCGTTATCGTAACAATATTTTTCAATTACTCCATTGTCTGTCATTTCTTCGGTGCCGTTTATCATTGTACCAATGTTAAGGTTTTCTTTTAACCAACATTGATTACCAATTAAAACTGTGTTATAAACTTGTCCTTCATAAGTTACTGTTGGTATTCCGGGACAAGGCTGAGGGCCTTCACTAACAGTAATATAATCAACCTTAGTTTCAGTATCATTATTCGTTCCATCACTAACAGTCAAAGAAACCGAATAAGTTCCAGCTTCATTATATGTCCATTCCGGGTTTTGTTCTTCTGAATCTATTGTTCCATTATTATCAAAATCCCAATGCCATGAAATTGGAGTACCAAAAGACAAGTCAGTAAATTGAACTATTAGTGGTGCCGTGCCGGAAGTTGGTTCAGCAGAAAAATCAGCAACTCCAGTTGGTGTGGGGCCACCAAGAGGGCCATTTCCTACTGCCCCGCCTCCAACACTAGGGTCGCTCGGCTGTGGCTGTGCAATTAATAAAGTAGGTATTATAATAATAAATCCTAAACCTGTTAATAATTTTATTAGCTTTTTCATGTGTTTATATTTTTGTTATTCATTAATATCATTTGTTTGATTGAACGCTGAGACGCTGAGAAGCAGAGATTTATTTTGTGTTATGATGATGATAATATATATAATATAAATCTATGGGTTTCATCATCTGTTGAATAATTGAAATTATAGACAGCATTTTTTCTCAGATCAATTGTTGTGTTTTCTTTTATGTCCTTAAGAAGAAGTCTAACAGAGGTGTCAAAGCTATCAATTCCTTCTGCGTTGATTGAATAATCACCGGACAAGCCACATGAGCATCCAATGTTGATTTCAGTAGTCTCAGTAATTTCGGGCAAGACATTCACCGTTAACTTATATTCTTGTATAATAGAAAACAACTGGGGTGCTGTTTCACCTCCTTCCATCTTATATGAATCGAAATTTTTATCGTAAGTAACAGTAGAATTTGAATTAAAATTAACAAATGCTTTATCAAAATATCCGTTTGAGCCTGTTACCGTAAGTGATAATAAATCTTGAGTTGTATTTTCGTAAAATACTTGAGGACTTGATGTTCTAACAGAATTTGTAACACCAATTACAGGATTATTGCCTGTTGCCTGAACAAAGAAAGCCTGCATTGGTGGAATAATTCCATCAGTTAAATCACCAGCCACTCCATTCCATGTTATAAAATTTCCTGCGGCTGAGTTCCAAACATAAACTGTTGATCCTATATTTGTTCTTGTCCAACCGGCATTATCCCAGTCAATCGAAGATGGATATGGATTACCAACAAGGCACCAGCCTTCGCCTGCATTAACAAGATTTATGCTATAATCACCATTATTTAACGTACCTGTGAATTCTAATGTTTTAGAATCGGTTGCACCCGGATAATAAGTATTCATAACGGAATAGCCTTTCATTATGGTATTTAATGTTTGATCAGGCCCGACATCTTCGTATATGCCCGTAATTGCATTAAACTCTTTTAAATAACAGTTCAAAAATACCGCTGTAGAATTTATGCTTGCAACGGGCTGTGAAATCAAATGCCACTTATCATTCCCAGCAGGATATTCCGTTCCCTCAATATATTGTTGTACTGTTGATGTTCCGTTAATTGTCATTGTTCCGTTATTCATCAGCCATGCTGTTCCGGTTTCATCCGACTCCATAAGCATATCTCCTGATACGGTTAATATACCTCCCAGGTTAATTGTAATTGAAGCTTGCGGTTCAATTATTAAATTATTACATACTGCATATCCATTAAGAACAGTAGGGTATGGTGCACCAACATCAATAACAACATTATCATTAGCTGTGGGTACTCCCATCGGACTCCAATTTGAAGCAAATCCCCAGAAAGGTGGATTTGGAGGCATATAATTCCATGTATAAGTTGTTTGAGCAAAACCTTGATTAATCCCAAAACTTAGTATTACTAAAAATACTATTACTAAAATATTATTCTTTTTCATAAAAATATGCTTTATATTATTTATATTATTTCATTATTTCCTATTTTTATTTCAAAGGATTCCATCTTTTTACAAGATGGAATCCTTTGAAATACTTTATTGAATCACAATCTTCTTAACTTGGTCAAAGTCTTTTCCGCTAAACCTGATAAAATAAACTCCGGCGGGCAATTCTTTTAGATTAAGTTTTTCTATTGTAATATTATCAGTTGCTTCAATTTCAAAGAAACGATAATTATTACCGTGAACATCAAATATTTTTATCTGAACTTTTCCACTCACACCTGCGATTGAAATATTAAACATTCCTTCCGATGGATTTGGATAAATTGATATTGATTCTTTGTTATTATCAATATCTGATTTTGTTATCTTAATTACACTATATAATCCATCTTCAGCAGGATAATTGTTTTCCATATAAGCTTCCTTATAGAGGTCAATCAATGTGTATTCCGGTGAAATTATTTTTTGAGTTTCAGAATCCCAAACCTTTAAGTTAATAGGATTACCGTGTATATATCCTTGTCCGAAGTTTGTAATACTAAAAACAGGCAGATCGTTATCAAAGGCATTTAGGGAATTGATTTTCATATTACCGAGGATTTTTTCGCCATCAAAGGCTGCAATCTCATCTCCGATATTCAAACCTTCAACATAAATTGTAAATACGGCTTCGGCAGCATTTCCTCCTCCGAAATTGAAATATTCGGGTTTGATATTTGCAATGCCACTGTATTTCTCATCAGAAACAGGATAGATAAGATTATCGGGAGCATTCATCTTTACAAGATATCCTTCTCCCGGATTCAGATTACCAATTCCGTTAATCCACATCGGGCCTATTTTACGAAGCATATTACCTGCTGTATTTCTGACAAAACCAAGATTGGAAAGAACAGCGTTAAATGCTGTCAGTGCATTTACAGGATTATCAGGTAGAAAACTAATAAACTGATAACCTAAACTTAAAGCTATCGGGGTTTGAGGATCAATTTCAACACCCTCTATTTCCATATAATCGGTGTCATTCATTTTAAATAAATATCCTTCGGTGATTACCCAATTACCAATTCCGTTAATCCACATCGGGCCTATTTTACGCAGCATGTTTCCTGCTGTGTTTCTAACAAACCCAAGATTATCCAATATATCGGTACATATATTCTGCATATTTTGATTTTCGGGAGTTACTCTTGAAGAAATAAACTGATAACCTATTGATAGATCATAAGTTTGTGTTATGGTAGTAACAAAATCTGCGGTAATAATACTGTATTCTCCATCGTCTTCAGGGAAAACATTTCCTGTGTAAGCATCGCCATAAGGATCATGGAAAGTAATATCGTAATTTAAAACCTCAATACCCTCGCTTGCATCCCAGCATTTAAATGAATATGCATTTCCGGGTGTGTATCCCGGTTCACCGCTAATGAGTGTACTCCAAACAATAAATACGTTTTCATATTGATTTTCGGGTATCAACACTTCGTTTACAGTAAACTGTCCGCATAGAATATCACCATCAAAAACCGCGATCTCGTCATACACCTGTAAATCTAATTCATCGAGAGTGGCTTCCGTTAAGAATATTTGCCAAACGGGATCAATTGGATTTCCGGGTTGTAGAGAAAAATGAATTGGATGAAGACTGAAATTAACTGTTGTGCTTTGATCGCTCAATACTTCAACATTTGTTTCTTCTTCGGGATAATATCCCTGAATTTCTACATTAAGTGAATAATCGCCTATTAACAAACCTTCAAATAAGTAATAGCCGATTTCATTGGTAGTGGTAGAATATTCATCACCGATGGTTACATTTACATCAACAATTGCTTCGCCGCTTATATAATCAGTAATAATGCCTTCAATATTTCCAAGCATAGGATTTAAAGTGAAATTAACAATCGTTACTTCTCCGGCTATAACCTCAACTGTTTCACTTGCAAAATGATAAAACTCTAATGTAGCGGAAACATCATAATATCCGGGCTCAAGTTCGGTAAATTCATAATATCCGCTTTCGTCAGGATTTGTTGAGAATTCACCAATATTAATTAGGACATCTGTAACAATGCCGGGGCCACCGTTAAGAGTAATAGTTCCTGAAATTGTCCCTCCCGATAAAAAAGTTAGGTCAACGATGCTGTATTGTCCATCGTCGGGCGGGAAAGTGTTTTCTATCCAGGCATCGCCGTAAGGGTCGCTATATTCGACTGTAAATCCGCTAACTTCTTCTCCAAGACTTTCGTCCCAACATTTAAATGTTACCGGATTTCCTACTGTATAACCGGGTCCAAAGGTCAGGGTTGAAAATGCAATTAATTCATGGCTAAACATTTCTTCCGGTATTAAAACTTCCAGAAGAATATATGCTCCAACCAATAGCTCTCCATCGAAAATTCCGATTTCATCATCAACCTGAAGGTCGAGTTCATCTAATATAGCTGTTGACAAATATAATGTCCAAACCGGATCAGCAGCATTACCACCTTCAAAATTAAAATGAGGATGGCCAAGTGCAAAATCAACTGAAGTGGTTTGGTTAGATAAAACTTCCACATCTGCTACTGAGGCATCGTAATATCCGACTGCTGTGGCATAAATATTATAAAAACCTAATTCAACATCTTCGATTATATAAAACCCCTCAGAATTTGTAATAGCGGAATAATCTGCATTTTCGGTTGTTATATTCGCACCTTCAATCGGATCTCCGGTACCGGCTTCAGTTACATAACCTGAAATTATCCCCGGCATGGGAATTAAACTGAAATCAAGGGTTGTTGTATTGTTTGAACTAATAATAATATCATATTCGGTTTGGCCGAAATAATTTATGGCAGATACACTTACATCATAAGTACCAACTTCAATGTCTGTTATTTCATAAGTTCCATCAGCGGAAGTAATTGTTTCATAGTCCATTCCTTCAAGGCTGATTAATGCTCCTTCGATGGGAGAGGAAGTATTGAAATCTGTAACGATGCCTGAAAGTATTCCGGGCTCGGGATGAAGTTCAAAATTAATTATTTCTGTTTGGCCTAATTCAAGCAAAACATCATACATGGCTTCGGATATATAATTTATTGCCGAGACGCCAATATCATAAGTTCCGGGTTCAATACCTTCAATTAAATATGTTCCGTCTGCTAAAGAAATCGCATTATAAGTGTTTAAACCATCGGTAACACTAATATTCGCTCCTTCAATAGGAGTTAAGAATACTTCATCTGTAATCATGCCGGAAATTTCACAAGCATTTACTACAAAAATATAATCTTCTTTTAACTCAGTATCTTCATTTATTCCATCGCTAACTGTCAAAGAAACCGAATAAGTCCCTGTTTCAGGATAAGTATATCCGGGATTTTGTTCTTCAGAGTCAATAGTCCCATCGTTTTGAAAATCCCATTGCCAGGAGGATACGACTCCGGAGGATAGGTCAGTGAATTGCACTTGCAGAGGTGCAACGCCAAGGGTTGGTTCAGCAGAAAACTCAGCTTGTACGGGTTCTAAAACTGTAATATAATCCACTTTTGTTTCCGTATCCTGATTTGTTCCATCACTTACGGTTAATGAAACCGAATAAGTCCCTATTTCAGGATAAGTCCATTCTGGGTTTTGTTCTTCTGAGTCAATGGTTCCATCATTTTGAAAATCCCATTGCCAGGAAGTTACGACTCCAGAGGATAGGTCAGTGAATTGCACTAGCAAAGGTGCAACGCCAAGAGTTGGTTCAGCAGAAAAATCAGCTGTTAAATTTTGATGAAAATAATAAGCACCCATATCTGCTCTTGTACCATCAGGGTCTAAAGTTGAATTTGGATCACCTGCATCAATACATGGTGAATCTTCCTGTAAATGATAATTTCCATTGTTTGGATCTGCAAATAAAGGATCTGAGTCAATACAACCAATTCCAAACCAAGATTGTCCAACTCCATCTTGAATATCGGAATATGTAACATTAACATTCGCTGAATTTAAACTAATCTCTTCCGGCGTGTTACCCCACATTATACAATTTACTAAACTAGGATTGGAATTATAGCATTGAATCCCACCTCCACTATTATTAGTCGAATTATTCGCTATAGTCACATTCACCAGACTCGGGCTGGAACCAGTAGAGCACCAAATTCCACCGCCACCGCCATTAGTAGAATTAGCTGAATTATTTGTTATCGCAACATTAACCATATTCGGACTGGAATTATTATAGCAGTAAATACCGCCACCACTAGAATTGCAGGAATTATTTTTTATAATTATATTTTCCATATTTGGACTTGAATTCGTGCAATGAATTCCTCCTCCGTCATCCGGGGCTGTATTATTTTTAACTGTTACATTCTCCATATTCGGGTTTGAATTCAAGCAATAAATTCCTCCTCCATCATCAGAAGCAAAATTATTTGTGATTATTATATTCGAAATATTAGGATTGGATGAAAAACAATAAATTCCTCCTCCTTTGTTAGATGAACCATTTTTAATTGTAAACCCAGAAAACACTGTAATGGAATCTTCACCACTTTCAAAAGTAACTACACTTCCACTTTGATTTCCATCAATTATTGTTTGAGAAATATAGGTAGTGTCCTGTGTTGTTAAAAATAATGAACCAACTGTGATATTTTTCCCATTATAATTAATGTTTTCCACGTAATTACCTGGTTCAACAAGAATAGTATCTTCATTATTAGAGGCATTAATCGCTTCCTGAATTGTTATATACCAGATATCTTGAGTTATATTATGAACATTAAAAGACTCTTGAACCGTAATATAATCCGTTTTTATTTCCGTATCCTGATTTGATCCATTACTAACAGTCAAAGAAATCGAATAAGTTCCCGGCTCATTATAAGTCCATTCGGGATTTTGTTCATAAGAATCAACTGTTCCATCATTATCAAAGTCCCATTCCCAGCTTGTAGGAATGCCCAATGATTGATCGGTAAATTGGACACTTAATGGGGCTTCACCTGACGTAATATCTGCGGTGAAATCTGCTGCAAACATAATGTAAATAGATTGTATAAAACTAAAACTCCATTTACCTGTTTCATCTAGTACTCGGACATAAAATCTGTGGCTTCCTGTGCTTAATCCTACCAAGCTAACAGAAAAATTTTCATCTATTACATTATCCGGCGAAATGGAAACAGCCGTTCCGTTCCCAAAGCCAGGATCCTGATCAAAAAAGTATTCGGCTACTATAATATCAGGGAGAGGTACAGGATCAATTATTACTTCTTCTGTAATGTAAATATCTTGTTTATATGTTAGGCTCCATTTGCCGTTTTCATCTTTGGTTCGTACATAAAACCGATGATTACCTGTTGTAAGCCCCGAAAGATCGACATTAAAATTCTCATCAATTACAGTTTCGGGAGTTATTGTGATCGGGATACCATTACCGAAACCCGGGTCCTGATCAAAATAATATTCAGCAGCAATAATATCAGGCAGAATTTCAGGATCAATTATTACTTCTTCTGTAATGTAAATATCTTGTTTATATGTTAAACTCCATTTGCCGTTTTCATCTTTAGTGCGTACATAAAAGCGGTGGTTGCCTGTTGAAAGCCCGGCTAAATCAACATTGAAATTTTCATTTATTAGACTTCCGGCGGAAATACTAACTTCCGTTCCATTACCAAAACCCGGGTCTTGATCAAAATAATATTCCATTGCAACAATATCGGGAGATTGTGCAAATAAGAATTTGCTTAGTATTAAAACCAATATGTATATTGTAAGTTTCTTTTTCATTTTAATAAATTTAAGTATTAAACTAATTATGGGATTTTGCTTTCAAATCTACTTCCAATGTATTTTCATTAGAAGGAAAGATCGTAGAATTAAAATCAATCTCAAAAAT
>Ga0207996_1002472_pt1 | contig 11183 bp, 7 predicted proteins | sample AntAceMetag02UKG_FD_184773 | JGI IMG/M metagenome (GOLD analysis project Ga0207996, IMG submission 184773) | Saline lake microbial communities from Ace Lake, Antarctica - Antarctic Ace Lake Metagenome 02UKG (SPAdes) (version 2) | ecosystem: Environmental > Aquatic > Non-marine Saline and Alkaline... | reverse complement strand
CACAAAGAAACCAAGTAGTTTGTTGATGAATGCAGGCCAGTAGCTCTAACGGCTAGAGCACCGGACTCCAAATCCGGGTGATGGGGGTTCGAATCCCTCCTGGCCTGCCATTTTTCTTGTGAAGCCTCTAAAGAGGGGTTAAACACACCCATAGCGTTATCGCTCCCTGTTCGATTTACGGGGTGCTTTTTAAGGAATTTCATGCGCCAATGAAAAAGAATAACCGAAAACCAAAAAGCAAGAAAAGCCCCAAGAAGACGAAAACTACCACTGCAGTGGGTGCCGCTTCAACGTCGGTGGATGTCGTTAATAAGGGGGCGAAACCGGATGGAAAACCCGGCAGGGTCGTTCAGAAAACAGCGAAACCAGGCAAATCCGGCGAGAGCGGGGGCGCATCCAACCTGTTTAAGAACGTGGGACTGTTTTTGCGGCAAGCCAAGGTGGAACTGAAAAAAGTCAAGTGGCCTACCCGTAAGGAACTGATTGCTTCCACGGTAGTGGTGATTGTTTTGACGATACTGATTTCCATATACTTGGGCCTGGTTGATTTAGGCCTTATTAAAATTATAAAGCATGTTGTGGGTTAGGTCTGTTGAAAATTTTTCTTTGGATTCTGCCTTATTTAAGCTGTGCTGCAGCGATCAGGGGTTTTCGTGGAATTGAAATGGTACATTGTTCATACCTATTCCGGATTTGAAGACAGGGTTAAAAAAAGCCTGGAAGAGCGCATTGAATCCTTTGGGCAGGAAGCGTTTTTTGGAAGGATCCTGGTTCCCACTGAACAGGTCGTTGAGCTGAAGAAAGGCGAAAAGAAGACCACATCCAGGAAATTTTATCCCGGCTACATCCTGGTTGAAATGAACATTACCCAGGATACGTGGCATACGGTTCGGAATACGGCAAAGGTAACGGGATTCGTGGGCGGAGAAGTCAATCCCACGCCGGTATCAGCCGAAGAAGCCGAACGGGTGATTCACCAGATGGAAGAGGGTGTTAACAGACCCAAAGCCAGGTATAGTTTTGAGGAAGGCGAAGAGGTGCGGGTGGTAGACGGTCCTTTTAACAATTTCCAGGGAACGGTTTCCGAAATAAAGCCCGATAAAGAAAAATTGAGAGTTCTCATTACCATTTTTGGACGGCCGACTCCTGTGGAACTTGATTTCATCCAAGTCACCACTATTTGATTAAAAAAGTCAATGCCCTCAAACTATTTAAGGCAAGGGATTAAACATGGCAAAAAAAATTATTGGATCCGTTAAGTTGCAGGTAAAGGGTGGGCAGGCAAATCCTTCACCGCCCATTGGGCCTGCATTGGGTCAACATGGTGTCAATATTGCTGAATTCTGTAAAGCGTTCAACGCAAGAACTCAAGATCAGGTGGGGACGGTCATTCCGGTCATTATTACCATCTATGCGGACAGGTCTTTTTCATTTATTACGAAGACGCCCCCAGCTTCTGTGCTGTTGAAACAAGCGGCGAAAATTGCGAAAGGCTCTTCAGAGCCCAATCGCGATAAGGTCGGATCCGTAACGCGCAAACAGATCGAAGAGATTGCGAAGATCAAGATGGAAGACTTAAATGCCATTGACATAAAAGGCGCAGCAAGGATTATTGAGGGTACCGCCATGAGTATGGGTATCACGGTGTCCTAAAATCCGTAAAACGACGAAGGGAATAAAGAGATGGCTGGAGAGGGTAAAAACTACAGGGAAAGTGCTCAGAGGGTTGATAAACTGAAGCGATATACGTTTGAGGAGGCGATTCAGCTTTGCATTGATTGCGCTTATGCGAAATTCAACGAGAGTTTGGATTTAGCCGTTAAACTGGGTGTTGATCCAAGGCATGCCGAGCAGATGGTCAGAGGCACGGTAGCGCTTCCCAATGGCGTTGGAAAAGAAGTTCGGGTGGCTGTTTTTGCCAAAGGGGAAAAGGAAAAAGAGGCCTTGGATGCCGGTGCCGATTACGCGGGGTCGGATGAACTTCTGGAGAAGGTTCAAGGTGGCTGGCTTGATTTTGACAAGACCATTGCCACCCCTGATATGATGGGCGCTGTGGGGAAACTCGGTCGTGTTCTGGGGCCCAGAGGCTTGATGCCGAACGCCAAGTTGGGAACGGTAACCTTTGATGTGGCCAGGGCGGTAACGGAGATTAAGGCAGGCAAGATTGACTTCAAGGTGGATAAAACGGGTATTGTTCATGCCGCAGTGGGTAAAATGGAGTTCGGCCTGGAAAAGCTCATGGAAAATGTTGCCTCTTTCATGGAGACGATCCAGAAACTCAAACCGCCTGCCAGTAAAGGGACTTATTACAGAAGTATTGCGATTTCTTCAACCATGGGGCCTGGGGTTAAGGTCGATCCCGTTTATGTAAAGGATATATTGAACCCATAGGTACGGTAAAAACAAAATTGTATTTTTAAAGCAAAACGATGGATGGTCTTTGCCTCTGATGAGATCGTCCATTTTTGTGTTAGAAGAATACTCTGAAATATTGAGAGCAATCAAAATATTAGGGTTACGTGCTTCAATTTTTGAAGGGCGTTTTTGGTCAAAGACAGTAGGCGCCGCCATGCCCGGGTGACAGTTCGTACTCAGGGTGAAGCGGCTTAAAATCAAGCCTGCCGAGACTGGATGAAAGTAGTGTTGAGGTGTACACCTTTTGTCTTTGACAATATTATTGTCCATAAAAGAGAGGAGGTGAATATGAATAGACAAGAAAAAAAAGAGTTGGTTGATAACCTTCACGAACGTCTTGAAAAGGCCCAAGGGTCATACCTGGTGGATTACCAGGGACTTGAAGTTGAATCCATGAACCGATTGAGGCGTGATCTCAGGCAGGCGAATGCTGAGTTCGAGGTTGTGAAAAACAGACTCTTGAAACTGGCGAGTAAAGATACCGATACTGAGCTGATTTTAGATCTCATGCAGGGACCTACGGCCATAGCTTTGACCTATGAAGATGTGGTTGCTCCTGCAAAAGCATTGGTGGATTTTGCCAAGGAATTCAAAAAATTTGAAATAAAGGGTGCCCAGATATCCGGTAAGCAGGTCGATGTTCCGGGCGTCAAGAAACTGGCGGCCTTGCCCGGAAGAGATGTGTTGTTGGCTCAGACCCTGTCTGTCATGCAGGCTGTGCCCACGTCTTTTGTTCGTTTGCTAAATGGGGTCATGGGCCAATTCATGAATGTTTTAAAGGCCATTGAAGAAAAGAAAAGCGAATCGCAATAATTTTTTTTGAAGTTGGAGGTTTTAGTAATATGGCGACTGATATCAATAAAGAAGATGTTGTAGAGTTTATATCCAACATGACCGTTTTGGAGCTCTCCGAGTTCGTAAAGGAGCTTGAAGAAAAATTCGGTGTTAGTGCAGCGGCACCCATGGCTGTGGCGGCAGCCGCCACAGGGGCACCGGCGGAAGAGGCGGCTGAACAAACGGAATTCGATGTTATTCTGACCGCTGTGGGAGACAAAAAGATTCAAGTCATTAAGGTTGTCCGTTCCATTACCGGTCTGGGACTCAAAGAGGCAAAAGGCGTTGTGGATGCCGCGCCGGGTCCTGTCAAGGAAGGCATTCCTCAAGACGAGGCTGAAGGGATTAAAACCCAGTTGGAAGAAGCCGGCGCCACAGCTGAGATTAAATAGCGTCTGAACGAAAACTAGGATTTTTTGTCAAGATCAAGGAAGATCAAAATTTTAACCGCAGGAATACATTTAGTATTTCGAGGATTAAAATTTTTCTCTGACGCAGAGATTGGCGAAAAAGACAGTTTTCGTTTGGGGAGAGGCGCCATTCGTCCCCATAAATCGGGGTTTCAACCGAGATGAACGGTTTGGTTGTCGGAATTGTTTGAAAACATACAAGGCCAAAGAATGACCATAATGACCATAAGGAGATACCATGTTCAAGAATGATGGTGTCAGAAGACGAGCAAGAAAAAGTTTCGGGAAGATCAGCAAAGTTATTGAAACGCCCAATCTCATTGCCATGCAGAGACGGTCTTATGAGCGGTATTTGCAGAAGGATATTCCTCCCCAGGAGCGTGAAGACGTGGGGCTCCAGGCGGCTTATATGGGAGTTTTTCCCATCCATGATTTTGCAGGGACTTCGTCCCTTGAGTTCGTCAAGTACGCTTTTGAGGGTGCCAAGCACAGTGAAGAAGACTGCCTTAGCAAGGGCATGACATATGAGGCAGCCCTCAGGCTTACGGTCCGATTGGTTGTTTTTGATACCGATACCGTGAGTGAAACGAAAAGCATTCGGGATATCAAAGAGCAAGAGATTTATTTCGGCACTCTCCCCATCATGACCGATCGCGGTACATTTATTATTAACGGAACAGAGCGCGCAGTGGTGAGCCAGCTTCATCGCTCACCCGGCGCATTTTTTGACCATGACAAGGGGAAAACCCATGCCAGTGGAAAGCTGCTTTATTCGGCCAGAATTATTCCGCTGAGGGGCTCCTGGCTTGATTTCGAGTTTGATCCTAAGGACTTCTTATATGTTCGAATCGACCGACGAAGAAAATTCCCGGTAACCATTCTGTTAAAAGCGCTTGGCTATACGGCCAAAGATCTCCTTTACCACTTCTATGACACCGAGATGGTTGAAATTGCTGAGACAGGGGGCTGGCGGGAAGCAATTCCTGAAATCTTGGCTCAGAGTCGGGTCACAAAAGATATTGTTGACGGGGACGAAAAAGTCATCGCCAAAAATGGCGCTAAGATTACAAAGCGTTTGCTCAAGACCCTGGGGGCGAATGAAACCACAAAACCCAGGATGCCCATGGTGAAACGGGTGCCACTTGAAATTGAGAAGGGTACTGAGTTGCAGGTGGTTGAGGATATCCCGGATCCGGAGACCGGCGACATCCTCATGGCTGCCGAAAGTATGCTTTCAACAGATGGCTGTGCTCTGCTGCTTGAAAAAGGGATTTCCGAAGTCAAATGTATAGACCGAAAACGGGTTAGAATTCCGGTTGAGCTGGAAGATATTGAGGATCGGGTGATTTGTGACGATCTTATAGATCCTGAAACCGGCGAAGTCCTTCTGGAAGGCAACAGCCCTCTGACCATTGAAAAAATTGAGTCGATTCTGAAAAGAGGGATGACGAATATCGAATGCCTTGTTCTGGACGGTCACGGTATCAGTCGAAGCATTCGAGAGACATTGCTCACGGACCGAATCAATACGCCGGAAGAGGCAGTCCTTGATATTTACCGAAAGATGAGACCCAGCAGCCCCCCGACCCCCGAGGTGGCCCAAACTTTTTTTACCAATATGTTTTTCAATCTGGATACCTATGACCTTTCACGCGTGGGAAGGCTTAAGCTCAATTATCGTCTGGATACGGAAGATGTTTCTCTGGAACAGCGAACCCTCAGAAAGGAAGACATCTTTGGTACCGTCGAGGAACTCATCAGGCTGAAAAGCGCGGAAGCCATGGTGGATGATATTGATAACCTCGGGAATCGGCGCGTGCGTGCTGTTGGCGAACTCCTCGAGAATCAATACCGTGTGGGTCTTGTGAGGATGGAAAGGGCCATCAAAGAGAGAATGAGCCTTCAAGAGGTGGAGACGTTGATGCCTCACGACCTCATTAACTCCAAACCCGTTTCTGCGGTGGTGAAAGAATTTTTCGGTACGAGCCAGCTGTCCCAGTTTATGGATCAGACGAACCCCTTGAGCGAGGTGACCCATAAGCGTAGACTCAGTGCCCTGGGACCTGGCGGGCTGACGCGGGAAAGAGCCGGGTTTGAGGTTCGCGATGTGCACCCGACGCACTACGGCAGGATTTGCCCCATTGAGACCCCTGAAGGGCCGAACATCGGACTCATTGTTTCTTTGAGTACTTATGCGCAGGTGAATGAATTCGGCTTTATCGAGACGCCCTACAGACGTGTTTCGGATAACAAGGCCACTGAAGACCTGGAATATTTATCTGCCCTTGATGAAAAAGATTATCCCATAGCCCAGGCAAATGCGCCTCTGGATGACGAAGGGGGCTTTATTCGCGATGAGGCGGCGGTGCGGATTGAGGGGGAAGCGTTCAAGGTGCCTGTGACGGATGTAAGGTACATGGATGTATCACCGGACCAGTTGGTGAGCATCTCCGCCTCTTTGATTCCTTTTCTGGAGCATGATGATGCGAACAGGGCGCTCATGGGTTCTAACATGCAGCGTCAGGCGGTACCGCTTTTGAGGGCCAAAGCGCCCCTTGTGGGAACCGGAGTGGAAAAGGTGGTGGCAAGGGATTCAGGAATTTCGGTGATTGCCAAAAGAGATGGTGTCATCGAACATGTGGATGCGTCTCGAATTGTCATTCGCTTTACTGACACAGATGAAAATGACGACTCCGAGGTGGAAATCTGCAAGCTCACAAAGTTCAGACGGTCCAATCAGAACAGCTGTTATAATCAGAAGCCCATTGTGCAAAAAGGGGAATTCGTAAAAAAGGGACAGATTATTGCGGACGGGCCTGCCATGGAACAGGGGGAGCTTGCCCTGGGCCGAAACGTGATGGTGGCCTTCATGAGCTGGGGAGGGTACAATTTTGAGGACTCTATCCTGATCAGCGAACGGGTTGTAAAAGAAGATGTTTACACCTCGATCCATATTGACGAATTTGAAATCCTATCCCGCGATACCAAACTGGGGAAAGAAGAGATTACCCGGGATATCCCCAATGTGGGCGAGGATGCATTGAAAAACCTGGATGAGAGCGGGATCGTAAGGATCGGTGCGGAAATTGGTCCGAGCGACATTCTTGTGGGCAAAATTACGCCGAAGGGCGAAACACAGCTTTCCCCTGAAGAGAAGCTCTTGAGGGCTATATTCGGTGATAAAGCAGGCGATGTAAAAGATAGTTCCATGCGCGTTCCCCCCGGTGTGCACGGCACCGTTATTGATGCCAAGGTGTTTTCACGGGGCGGCGTTGAAAAGGATGCGCGGGCCCTTGCCATTGAAGCCGAAGAAACCCGTCGCATGAGAAAGGATCTTCGAGACGAGATCGAGGTTGTGGAACTAAGCGCCAGAGAAAAATTGCTGGGAATTCTGGAAGGAAAAGCGCTTAAAACAGATCTCTGTGACAAAAAGAGCGGGGCGGTTTTGCTGAAAAAAACCGCAATGATGACACGGCAAGATGTTGAATCCCTACCCATTGAAGCCCTCGCATGGGCAGATGTGAAGGCGCCAATGGATGAAATTGAAAAGGCGGAGGCAATCGTTTTAAAGTGTACCGCCAAGGTTGATCACCTGACCACAATCTGCGAGAACAAAATAGAAAATTTTGACCTGGGGGATGAACTGGCGCCCGGGGTGGTCAAAATGGTGAAAGTGTATGTGGCGGTAAAACGGAAGCTGTCTGTTGGGGACAAAATGGCCGGCCGCCATGGCAATAAGGGTGTTTTGTCTCGAATACTGCCTATTGAAGACATGCCCTATTTTGCGGATGGAACCCCTGTGGACATCGTATTAAATCCTTTGGGCGTGCCCTCACGGATGAATGTGGGCCAGGTCCTTGAAACCCATTTGGGATGGGCTTCCCATGGGATGGGTATGAAAGTCCGGGAGCTGTTTGGAAAGATCAATGGCACCAAACTTCTCAGGGAGAAGTTCAAGAATTGGTTTTCCAAAGATGAATATCAGTCTTATTTTGCGAATTTGTCGGATGCGGAGCTACTGAAGGAATCATCGTTAATGCTGGACGGTGTACCGTTGGCAACACCGGTATTTGACGGCGCTTCAGAAGAGGAGATCAAATCCTTTCTGGAGGAGGCTGGGTTATCGGCCACCGGTCAGGCGACACTTTATGACGGGCGTACAGGAGAGCCTTTTGATCAGGATGTCACTGTTGGTATTATGTACATCATGAAATTGCATCATCTGGTGGATGATAAGCTGCATGCCCGTTCCATAGGACCGTATTCTCTGGTGACCCAACAACCTCTGGGTGGAAAGGCGCAATTCGGGGGTCAGCGGTTGGGGGAGATGGAAGTGTGGGCCATGGAAGCCTACGGGGCAGCCTATACGCTCCAGGAGTTCCTAACCGTAAAATCAGATGATGTGGCGGGACGGACCCGCATGTACGAAAGAATTGTTAAGGGAAATAATGCACTTGAACCCGGACTGCCCGAGTCGTTTAAGGTTCTGATGAAGGAACTGCAAAGCTTAGGCCTTGAAATGGAACTTTTTGAGGATAGCTGATAGGCGTTGTGGCGCCAATTGGTGAAAGGGGAGTAGGCATTGGAAGAATTATACAACTTTTTTACAAAGCCGAAAGATCCATCCAGTTTTAATTCCGTCAGGATATCTCTGGCATCCAAAGAGAAAATACTTGAGTGGTCCTTTGGAGAAGTGAAAAAGCCGGAGACCATCAACTACAGGACATTCAAGCCGGAGCGCGATGGGCTTTTCTGTTCCAAGATTTTTGGTCCCATAAAGGACTTTGAGTGTAACTGCGGAAAATACAAGCGAATGAAGCACCGGGGTATTGTCTGCGAAAAATGTGGTGTCGAAGTCATTCAAAGCAAAGTCCGCAGGGAAAGAATGGGGCATATCACCTTAGCTGCGCCGGTGGCCCATATCTGGTTTTTGAAAGCCCTTCCTTCAAAAGTCGGCAACCTTCTGGATATGACCCTGAAGGAGTTGGAACGGGTCCTTTACTTTGAAGGACACATTGTGGTGGATCCGAAAGATACGCCATTGACTAAGGGTGAAGTACTCTCCGATGAACAGTTGCAGCAGGCTCGGGAAGACTTCGGCAACCGGTTTGTGGCAGGCATCGGCGCCGAAGCCATTCAGACCATGCTGAAGGATTTGAATGTCGAAGAGTTGTCCGAGAGCCTCAGGGTGGAGATGGGCAGTACCAAGTCAGAGGCGAAAAGAAAGAAGCTGACCAAGCGTTTGAAAGTCATTAACGCCTTCAGGGACAGTAAAAACCGCCCTGAAATGACCATTTTGAACGTGGTTCCTGTGCTGCCCCCTGATTTGAGGCCCCTGGTACCTCTGGACGGCGGGCGTTTTGCCACATCTGATTTAAATGATTTGTACCGACGGGTGATCAACCGAAATAACCGGCTGAAAAGACTTCTGGAGCTCAATGCGCCCGATATCATTATTCGAAATGAAAAACGGATGCTGCAAGAGGCAGTGGATGTTCTATTTGATAACGGTCGAAGGGGAAAAGTGGTTACCGGTGCCAACAAGCGTCCTTTCAAGTCCCTGAGCGATATGCTGAAGGGGAAACAAGGGCGGTTCAGGCAGAACCTCCTGGGGAAGCGCGTGGATTATTCAGGCCGATCGGTGATTGTGGTGGGGCCGGATTTGCGTCTCCACCAATGCGGTCTTCCTAAAAAAATGGCCCTGGAGCTTTTTAAACCCTTCATCTACAACAAATTGGATGAAAAAGGGCATGTGACGACCATCAAGAGCGCTAAGAAGATGGTCGAACGGGAAACGCCTGAGGTTTGGGATTCGCTGGACGAAGTGGTGGAGGAATACTGCATTCTGTTAAACCGCGCGCCCACACTTCACCGCCTGGGGATGCAGGCCTTTGAACCCATCCTGATTGAGGGAAAGGCGATTCAGCTGCACCCCCTGGTTTGCACGGCCTTTAACGCGGATTTTGACGGGGACCAGATGGCGGTCCACATTCCCCTTTCCATTGAAGCCCAGATTGAGGCCAGGGTATTGATGATGTCCACCAACAACATCCTGTCGCCCGCCAATGGTGATCCCATTATTGTTCCGAGCCAGGATATTGTTTTGGGTATTTACTACATGACCCGTGAAAGACTTTCAACCCGGGAAAAACCAACCCAAGGGGAAGGTATGATCTTTTCGAGCCCGGAGGAGCTTCGTGTTGCCTATGATGCAGGCGAACTGGATCTGCACGCGGCAATCAAGATCAGAATGGATGGGGAAATATGGGAAACCACCACGGGTCGGGTGATTCTTTATGAAATCATTCCGGATAAATCCCTGCCTTTTGAGCTGGTCAACAAAATCATGACCAAAACAGCCCTGAGGCACCTCATTAACGAATCCCATCGAAAGGCGGGGATCAAATCCACGGTCATCCTGGCGGACCGGCTCAAGGATATTGGCTACAAATATGCAACCATTTCAGGTATATCCATTGCAATGAAGGATATGGTGATTCCATCGAGTAAGGAAACGATTATCCATGAGGCGGAAAATGAAGTCAAAAAGATCGAAGAGCAGTGGGTGGACGGTCTGATTACTGCCGGTGAAAAATATAATAAGGTCGTTGATATCTGGGCTCAATCTACGGAAGACGTGGCCTCTGAAATGATGACAGAGATGGCAGTGGAACGGATTAACAGTCCTGAGTCGGGTCCCACTGATGTCAGCAGTTTTAATGCCGTTTACATGATGGCGGATTCGGGGGCCAGGGGTTCAAAGGACCAGATGCGGCAGTTGGCCGGCATGAGAGGGCTGATGGCAAAGCCGTCGGGTGAAATTATCGAAACGCCCATTACCTCAAATTTTCGAGAGGGATTGACTGTCCTGCAATATTTTATTTCTACCCATGGGGCCAGAAAAGGTCTTGCGGATACTGCGCTTAAGACCGCCAACTCCGGATACCTGACCCGACGACTGGTTGATGTTTCTCAGGAAGCCATTATTACAGAAATCGATTGCGGTACCATCGATGGCATCTGGGTGGAGTCCCTGTTGGAAGGGGGCGAAATCCTTCAACGGGTGGGGGAAAGAATCCTTGGGCGTGTTGCCAGTGATGATATTGAGGACCCGGTGACGGGGGATGTGCTGGTGAGCGCCAACGAGGCGATCAATGAAGAAGAGGTTGAATTGATCGAAAAGGCCGGTATCGAAAAAGTCAGGATCAGGTCGGTTCTAACCTGTGAGGCTCGCAGGGGGGTTTGCAAGAAATGTTATGGCCGTGATCTGGCCCATGGGCACGAAGTTAACCTGGGAGAAGCGGTGGGTGTCATTGCTGCACAGTCCATCGGTGAGCCGGGGACACAGTTGACCATGAGAACTTTCCACATCGGTGGAACGGCCAGCCGCCGGGTTGAACAATCGACCATTCAACCCCGGAATCCGGGTGAGGTGAAATTTATTGATCTCAAGACGGTTGCAAACGCGGCGGGTGACCTTGTGGTCATGAATCGAAATGGGGAGATGGCCATATTGGGAAAAGG
>Ga0207996_1002469_pt1 | contig 11185 bp, 14 predicted proteins | sample AntAceMetag02UKG_FD_184773 | JGI IMG/M metagenome (GOLD analysis project Ga0207996, IMG submission 184773) | Saline lake microbial communities from Ace Lake, Antarctica - Antarctic Ace Lake Metagenome 02UKG (SPAdes) (version 2) | ecosystem: Environmental > Aquatic > Non-marine Saline and... | reverse complement strand
CTTAGGCCAATTCCTGATTAAGCTTTTTGAGTATTTCTTCAATTTCTTTCTTAGAAATATCCTGCTTGTCCCCCTTAAAATATGCTGCCAACATATAAACAGTGATTTCTCCTGGCTTCCAGATGTAAATTGACCGAAATCCACCGCGTTTTCCCTTCTTAACATCGGAACTCGCAGTTCTTACTTTCCAAATCTCTTTGTTCCAGCCAGGGATCGGATCCCCGATAGTTGGCTCTTCTTCTATTGTCTGAATTGTACCTGCAATATCATCTTTGGCCCTACGATATTTCTTTTTCAGTATTTTCAAGGACTTTCGGAAAGTTTCGGTCAAATAAACTTTATAGTTCATCCCAACTTTCCTTCCATGGTTTGACTCTATCTAACCTGATGTCTTCTAATCCCTTTTTGACCAGTTTTTTAAATTCAACTGACTGAGAAAGAATTTTTGTTTCCTTACGGTCTTCAAATTCTTCAAGGATGGCAAGGATCTTCTTATAGCTTTCTATGGGAAGAATAACAGCGGTGGCATTCCCTTTTTCATTGACCACATATTGTTCACCTTTTGATGTATTCATCAGATCATCCTCCTTTTAGAGAAACCCTTGGGAAAAACTACGGGGCGTTATGTGTGATATTTACATTCGTGCGGGGTGTGCACAAACTCCATTATTATAATTTTGAATTTGAACCGCAAAGTCGCCCCAGTACCATCTGCCGAGGCCATAGGGGACGTTGTTAGTTTATTAGTTTTTGACATTTTCGTATAATGGGGGACGTTCGTTCCTAACGTGCATAGCTTGCTCCTATCCCAACTCTCAACTTGAGACCTTTGCAAAACCTCCCCTTTTGCCCAATTTCTGCGTCAGGCTCAAATTTTAAGACTCGCAATAGGGCGAACACAGAGGTTCGCCCCTACTGTATTCCTACGTTTAAACCTGATTTAAAATTTGGTCGCCTTCCTTGAACTTGAGCAAAATTGAACATTTTTCAAAGGTCTCTTAACGGGGTAAAGATATTTTTTTTTGTTTTGGACAGCTCCGCCTCTTGGATTACAGGCCAATTAAAACCTTATCTTACTGTTATTCTTTGGTTTTCTGTTTGTTTGTCTGCCAAAAACTTAAATCGTCGGTTTAACCACATCCAAGGTGTCATCCTGAGAAACATCCACCAGTTTCTCTTCTTCCACCTCATGGGTCAGCTCTTTGATCTGCATCTTGATATCGTTGCATTCTGACATCTTTTGCTTTAAAAAGCTTATGGTCAGGCTAGCTTTGGCTTCCAGGCCCTGCGGCGTTAGTTCATATAAGTACTTGAATTTGTTTTTAGACTCTTTGAAGTGATTGATTTTTATAAAACCCTTACTGGACAATTCCGAAAGGCAGTAGTTAACCTTTCCCAGGCTGACACCCATATTATCGGCCATTTCACGCTGGCTAAGATGCGCATCCTGGCGGAGAAGCTTGAGCATGCGGTAGCGTACCTCTTGATTAAAGGCATTGTTCATAGCATGAACACCTAAAATAATTAGATCTTTATGTCAAGAGGAAAAAGGCGCTAAGGTGTAATTTTGAGTTTTGAATGGTTCTTTTATTGGACCCTCCAGAAAGATAGGCGGGCAGGCAGGATTTACCCTCCAGAGGCGGGCAAGCTGGATTTTTTGGATTAGAACCGCTAAAGCTGTTGAACCGCGAAGACGCAAAGGACGCAAAGGGTTATATTTTGTTTCTGATCAGGACGAATGATCAGAAAAAGAACCATGCCCTGACGGGCAGAAAAAATGAGTGCAAATTTTTGTGAGCGCCGATACCCGGCGGTCACAATGTCTTTCTTAGCGTGCTTAGCGTCTTGAGCGCAGCGGGCGGTAAGAACTGTTGAACCGCGAAGACGCGAAAATAGAAAAGTCTGCATTAGACCTCAAGGGATGTTATGTTAGTTTGTTGCTCTGACAATCGATTGTTCCTTGGGGGATGGATCATATGTTAAAGAAGAAAGTTATATTGCCTGGCTCCATGAATAATTCTTCGCATCTGAACTGTATTAGCTTTAACCACATAAAATACAAGATATTTTCCAATTATCAGTATTCTATATCCCATTTTCTTTAGTCGATCATCTTTTGAAACTACGCCCAATTCCGGATTAAAGGCTAATTGAGAAATTGAGTGATTAAACTTTTCAAGCATAGAAACAGCAGCAGATGGATTGTCCATCATAATGTAATCAAAAATATCATCCAAATCATTTTCTGCTGTAGATAAGTACCTGATTTCAAAAGGAACGCTCAACTGATTTTTTCTCTTAGCTTCTTCATAAGTTTTTCATGAGTTATTCCCTGCTCACCAGATGCATCTAAGAACTCCGCTTCTCCAAGTTTATAATATAATTCAAGTAAGCTCTGAAAACGCTCATAATGGGCCTGGCTCATAACTACCATATCACCTTTCCCATTTCGTGTTATAAATACGGGTCTGTCCTCACTATGGCAAAGCTCAGATATTTCCATAGCCCGATTACGCAAATCAGATATAGGTCTAATTAATGGCATGGTCCCTCCTATCATAATTATCTTAATATATTATCATAATAATGATATTTGTAAAGCAGAAAATCTAAGGAGACTCTGCGGGACATCCTCGCAATCAGTTTAATTTTGAATTTGAACCGCGAAGTCGCTACTGGATTTTTTGGATTAGCCACAGACCCACACAGAAAGACCCCAGTACGATCTTCCGGAGGCGGATAAATCTTCCAGAGCTATAATTTCTTGAACCGCGAAGGCGCGAAGGACGCAAAGCGTTATATTTTTTTTAGACAGGATTAACATGATTTTTTGGATTAGAACCGCTAAAGCTGTTGAACCGCGAAGGCGCCAAGACGCTAAGGGTTTAATTTTTTGCATGATCGGGACCCCGGTTAAATACGCTTCGCTGTCCTTCGGAATTTAACAGGGCAGGCGGACGATCAGGCAAAGAACCATGCCCTGACGGGCAGAAAAAATGAGTGCAAATTTTTGTGAGCGCCGATACCCGGCGGTCACAATGTATTCCTTAGCGTGCTTCGCGTCTTGAGCGCAGCGGGCGGTAAAAAACTGTTGAACCGCCCCAGTACGATCCTCCAGAGGCGGATAAATCTGCCGGAGCTACGGGGCAAACTTCGCTGTCCTTCGGAATTTAACAGGGCGGATTAACACAAATTTACACGGAAAAAGATATTTTTTTACATTCGGTTTGAAGCTGAACGATATATTTCCTTGTCCCGTCTCGGTCCCACTGCCAGAACAAAGATAATTACCTTTTTGTTGAGAACCTGATAAACGACTCTAAAATCTCCGATTCTCAGCTTTCGGAAGTCTTTGAGATTGTTTGATAATGGTGCCCCAAATTTTTCAGGTGCCCTGGTAAGCTTTTCATTGATTGTCCGCATGATTCTTTTTGCAGCGGCAGGCCCCACACTTTTCAGGTCATTGTCAACGTCTTTATGATAAATTATTTCCCATGTCATTTTAAATACTTATCCATCATTTCGTCATGGGATATGGTCTCCTGGGGGTTAAAATTTTGAATGCGGGCCAGTGCAAGCGCTGTCAGTCTAAGATCTTCTATCTCTTCTTCCATTGCTTCGTAAGATTCGACAGACATAAGAATTGCTTTGGGGGAATTATTCTTCAGAATAATTAATTTGTCAGTTTCGCCGATTGCAATGGAATTAAGTGTTGCCGCCGTATTCTTTGAAAGCTGTGTAGAGGATAGATAATTTTTTATTCGCATAATGATACCTTTTTTATTATTATAATTATCATAACAATAACACTTATTGTTGTTTTCGTCAATGTTTTAGGTACCGTTGTGACTTGGGAGGACATTCGGGGACATTCGTTGTGTACAAAGCATACAAACTATCAGATTCCCCCCTGTGTCAGAATAGTTGTCATCTCCAGCCGGCAGCGATGTCCAAGGGAATGTCAATATTTATCAGCGTATGCAGAGAGGTTGTCGATGCTTTTTAACAATACAGGTGTCAACTCCACAATTTTTTCAAAAATCATATAGATGGTTTCCGATTGATACTCATGGGCGATCTCATTGCGTAAAATTCGAATTTGAATAAAGTCATCGGCAGATTCAATAACCTGCCTTTTTTCTGCGCGGTTAATCCTGTCTCTTACAGTTCCCCTTTCTTCAAGATCGAGGATGTCAAAATATCGCAATATTTTTTGAATGATGATATCGCTAAGCCGTGCAAATCTGCTTGTCAGCGCCTCAAAACTTTCCAATTGATCGTTGTTCAATCCTGGCTTAACACCGATTGCTTTGCATTTTTTATATGAATATTCAAGGATATCTCCGGCCTTTTCCAACTCGTGAAGCTCATATCTTAATGCCTCCGTCACATCATTCATTCTATTCGCACCCCTTTTTTAAAAGCCATACGGACAAATGGAGAGCTTGTATCCCGGGCAATTACTAAATCAATTTTCTGCTCGTCCATTTTTCCGAAAATCATCTGTTTTATCTTGAGCTTGTCATAAAACGAAAGACTTTGAGAAATTACCAGGATATCGATATCCCCGCCCTTTAAAGTTTTATCCGTCCTGGACCCGAAAAGATAGATTTCGGCTTTTTCATCAAGGGTTAGGATGGCTTCTTTTATTGCCTGTATTTCTGTTTGATGAAGTCGCATGATGATGGGTGAAAGTCTGCTCTGGCTCTTGCCCGGAACACGTTTTTGATAATTTTTGATAAATTTAATTAATGAGACGCCAGGTAAATTTTGTCAACTTGCCGGATAGTCTTGGAGGAGGCTCCGTGGGGGCATCCTTGACCATTTCGGCCAGTTGTCTGATGCTTATCTCTTTGCCCGATCCGATATTTATGTGGGCCTGAATCGTGCCGCTAGCATCCTCGAAAGCAATATCTTTGTAATCGATATTTTCCAGGAGAAACACACATGCCTCGGCCAGGTCATCCGAATATAGAAATTCGCGCAAAGGTTTTCCGCTTCCCCAGATTGTGACCGAGTCCGCATTGCTCTGTTTTGCTTCATGCATCTTCCGGATGAGGGCGGGCAGAACATGGGAATTTTCAGCATGGTAATTGTCCCCGGGGCCATACAGATTGGTTGGCATGGCGGAAATAAAATTGGTGCCATACTGGCGGTTATAGGCATCACACATGCGGATGCCGGCAATTTTTGCAATGGCATAGGGTTCGTTTGTGGGTTCAAGGGGCATGGTCAGCAAAGCTTCTTCGGCCATGGGTTGCGGTGCAAGCTTGGGATAGATACAGCTTGAACCGAGAAACAACAGTTTTTTGACACCGTGGGTGTATGCAGCATGGATGACATTGGCCTGGATCATCAGGTTTTCATAGATGAACTGTGCCCGGAATTTACTATTGGCTTCAATGCCGCCGACCTTGGCCGATGCCAGAATCACATAGTCGGGTTTTTTTGCGGAAAAAAATTTTTCCACTTCTTTTTGCCGGATCAGATCCAGTTCGGCATGGGTTTTTCCTATCAGATTGGTGTATCCTTTGGATTCGAGACACCGCCGGATGGCCGAACCCACCATGCCCCGGTGACCGGCGATGTAAATCGAGGGCCGGGGACCAAGGGCCGGCGGCCGGGTCTCGCTTTGCGAGGAGGATTGCGTTATCATTGTTTTTTTTTGTCTCTATGTTTTGTAGTGATGCTCCCGGACCGCCCGGGGTCCGGGAGATGTTGATCAGAAAAATCGTGAACCGACAACCGTGAACGGTTCTAGGTTTAGCACTGCTGCCGGACCTTCTCTTTAATTCGCTGGATGTGGCCGCGGCCAAGTCCCTTTACCTCGAATCCCAGTTCAAAATAGGTTTTGATGGTCGCGTCGTTTAGAATGCCGAAGCAGTCTATGACGGCAGTGGGACGGCCGGTCATTTCAAGCACTGCTTCAGGTTTCATATCAAGATATTGTTTGTGGCGGACCGCCAGCACGACGGCATCCGCGCCTTTTAGTGCCGCGGCCATATCCGTTTGTACGCGGATGTTTTTCAGGCCTTCCTGGTTTCGGAAAAAGCGGGACCAGGATCGGCCCGGGGCCGGATAGCTTTCCTGTTTTTCCAACTCCCACCAGTGCTTGACATAGGGGTCGTGGACGGCCACGCTGCCGCCCATTTCGGTGAGCTTGCGCACGATCAGTTCCGATCCGCTGTAGCGCGTATCCCCCACATCTTCACGGTATGAGGCGCCCAGAACCACAATTTTGGATACCGGAACGATTTTGCCCATATTGCGCAGGGCGTCGCGCACGAGCTGGGCCACGTGCAGGGCCCGGGTATCATTGATGTCAATGGCTGCGGGGGTAATTTTAAAAATATCGTCTTCAAACCCCATGAGGGTGTGATAGGCCCAGACCCCCAGCCCTCCATCCTTGGGCAGGCAGTACCCGCCGATGCCCGGTCCGGGAAAGATCAGGTTTGCGTGGGTGGGCCGCACCTTGATGGCTTCGATCACCTTGGTCAGGTCCACACCGTTGCGCTCGGCAAACAGGCTCCATTCGTGCAGGAATGCCAGAATCGTGGCTCGATAAGAATTTTCCACGATCTTGCAGGTTTCGCTTTCAATGGGTCGGTCCAGCACGGTCAGTGGATATTTTTCCACATTGAGCACCCGGCTCAAAAAATGTTCGACCTTTTTGCGGGCATCGTCATTGATACCGCTGCATACCCGCCAGAAATCGCGGATGGAGCTGACATAATGCCTGCCGGGCATGACCCGTTCAAAACTATGGGCCAGGCAGGGCTCGCAATCGGTGAGTCCCCTTTGTGCAAAAGCCTTTTTCAGGATCGGATAGGCGATATACTCCGTGGTGCCCGGGGGCACGGTAGTTTCGATCAAAACCATACATTCGGGCCGAATCTTTTCACCTATGATTTTGAGGCTTTCCTCCAGGGCCGCAATGTCGGCATGGCCCTTGCGGACATTGCCCAGGGTTTCCTTGTGGTAGTCGCACTGCACATCCACAACCACCACATCGGCCAGGGTCAGGGCCTCATAAGTATAGGTGGCCGTCAGGGTCTTTTTGTCCTTGACACACCGCTGAATCAAAGGTGCCACTTCCGGGTCCTCGGCTTCCACCGGGGCAATACCCCGGTTCAGATACGGAATCTTCCAGAAACTGCGGGAAGAGGGCCGCTGCATGCCGATAACGAAATAGGCGGGCCGGCTGGTCTGCTTGTCTATTGAATCGGCCACTACTCCGGCCATGACTGCGCCCACAAACCCGACGCCCATGACCACCACGATCTCGCGGCCGGCATCGCGCTGCTCCCGGGCCAGTTTGGCGATCCGTTTGAATTCCTTCTCGTAATCGCCCGGAGCGGGAACAGGGAAGGTTTCACCGGAAGGGCTGATGGATACCGCAGCAGCGTTGTTTTTGACGTCTTTTGTTTTGCCGGACAAATGTTTCATACTTTTTCCTTTATATGCGGGTATTGGATTGATGGGTATTTTCAGTTCAAATCAAAAGATACTGCAAAGGCGGTTGGAACCCTGCTGCACTGTGATGGTACCTAAATTGAGCGATCAGCAGTTAGCTTTTAGCAATTAGCACAATAATTTCAATATATTGTCAAAGGTCATCATTTCACCCAATGGGTGAAAATCGCATTACTGGTAAACTCCTAAAATATAGGAGCTAACCGCTGATTGCTAAGAGCTAATCGCTCATCTTAGGTGGTAAATGCAGCTCCGCCCTTTCAATTACATGTGTAATATGGTTTTAACTATCTGTAATTACAATAAAAATTAAATGAATTCAGCAAATGTATTTCATCGATTCATTCAGATGTTTATTCAGGCAATTCCATCAGGCAATTCAGATGTCCGGCGTTTGGAAAACAATACGGTTTTGTCCGATTCCAGTTCCCTTTCCAGGTCGACAATCTGACATCGAATAGTTTCATATTCGGTAATTTTAGATTGCAGGTATCCAAGGGCCAGTTTTGTTTTTTCCTCCAGGCCGTGAGGTGTTACGATATAGGCGTAGCCGGCTTTATTTCTTGTATTTTTGAATCGTTTTGCCTTGAGTATACCTTTGCCGGTCAACTCTGAAATCAAAAAATTTACCTTTCCCAGGCTGACCCCGACGCGTTTTGCCATCTCCCGCTGGGACATCTTTGGCTTTTTTGCCAAAATTTTGAGCAAACGATAGTGAATTTCCCTTTGTTTTAAAGCGTTCATAATGTGAACATGTTAAAGTAGCCATACAAAAGTGTCAAGTCAATAAGCTGCAAGTTGATAAGCTCAAAGCTGAAAGGAATTATCCATTGTAAATCAAAAATCGAAAATTTATCGGGAACAGACCTATATGTGCTTTGCCGACGGCCAATGGGTTTGTCCGGAATGAAATTGATTTGCGGTTGCAATTTAATGATAAATAGAGTAAAAATTTAGAAAATTAAAAGTTGAGGAATCTGGAATTGAATGGATGGGGCAGGCCTCTGAACCCTTGGTGCGGCATATGGTGAAGCAATTTTTGATTTTCTAAGAAATGCCGCATGTGACCCCGCCTTTACGGAATTTAACCCATCGAATACATTTCAAAAGGAGAAATTTTATGAAAATTCTGGACAGGCAGACCAAATACTACGACATTGTCGGTGATAATCTTGAGATGCTGAAGATTACTATTGAGCCGCAGTTTAAAGTCTTTGCCGAGGCCGGCAAGATGATCTATACCCGGGGGAATGTTTCCATGGAAAGCCGCATGCCTGAAAAAGAGGGCACCGGGTTACTGGGCAAAGTCATGGGTGCCGGCAAGAGAGCCCTGGCCGGGGAGTCTTTGTTTTTTACCTATTATGAAGGGAATGGACAGGTCGGTTTTGCAGGAGATTTTCCCGGAAGAATTCTGCCCATCGGACTTTCCAATCAGACCATGCTGGCCCAGAAAGATGCCTTTATTGCGGCCATTGGTGAGATCGATATTTCCATTGCCATGCAAAAGAAAATCGGTGGGGCTCTCTTTGGCGGAGAGGGCCTGATTGTGGAAAAATTATCCGGTGACGGTGTGGTGTTCATCCATGCCGGCGGCGATCTGGTGACCTTTGACCTGGCGGCCGGGGAAAGCATGAAGATCGACACCGGCTCCGTGGTGGCATGGGAAGATAGTGTCGCTTACGATGTTCAGATGGCCGGCAGTATCAAATCGGCGATTTTCGGCGGGGAAGGCATTTTTCTTACCACCCTCACGGGACCGGGAACCATTGTGATTCAAACCATGACGCTTTCAAAACTGCGTCGTCAGCTCGGTTTTTCGGCCGGAAAATCAGAATCCGGGGGTATCGGGTCCATGGCCAAAACCCTGGGGGGAGCAGGAGCCGCGATCGGGGCCGGCGGTATTTTCGGCAGTTTGTTCGGGGGGGATGATAAGTAAAAGGAGCGTTTAACTATGGCCGGGAAAACGGAAAGCTCCTGTGATGCCTACGGACGTGGACCGGAGGGCAAAAAGATCAAGGTTTTGATCGCAGATGATGATCCGGTTATCCGGGCACTTGTTAAAGGTATTCTGCGAAAGGCCGGGTATGATGTCGTGGTGGCTGAGAACGGATTGAGGGCACTTGAACTGATGACGGATCAAATCGGTGCAGTGCTGCTCGATCTTCATATGCCGGAAATGGACGGTCTGGAATGTCTGCGTGCCATCAGCAGCAAATATAAAGGACTGTCTCCGATCATGCTCACGGCCAGCGATGATGTTTCCAATGCCGTTGAAGCCATGCGATACGGCGCGTTTGATTATATCACCAAACCATTTAATCCCAAAAAAGTTTTGGCCCTGGTAAAAAAATCCAGCCAGGCCTATGAACAGACCAGACGTCTGCAAAAAGTCGAGGCCGAATTGGCCCGGGCCCGTGAACATGAAATTTTCGTGGCTTCCGAAATCCAGCGGACCATGCTGCTGGGGCAACCACCTGATGATCTCAAAGGGCTCGGTGTGGCCAACCTGACCATCCCGTCACAAAGTGTTGACGGCGATTTTTACGATTTTTTCAAACCAAATGATCACAGCCTGGATCTGCTGGTAGCCGATGTCATGGGCAAGGGCATCATGGCGGCTTTTCTGGGGGCTGCCATGAAGAGTCGGTTTTTGCGGGTTATGAATGAACTGGGGGCTTTTTCAGGCCGGCATGATCAGCCTTCTCCGGAACAGATCATTACGGCGGTTCATGCGGGCATGATCAAACAGATGGAAGAGCTGGAAACGTTTGTAACCTTATGCTACGGCCGGTTTGATCTGAAAGCCGGAGAATTTATCTTTGTGGATTGCGGTCATGTACGGACCATCTACCATAATGCGCATGCAAACAAAATCACCCTGCTCCAGGGCGTCAATATGCCCTTGGGGTTTCCTGAAACAGATCCTTTTAAACAAATTGTCCAGCCCTTTACCGCCGGTGACCTGTTTGTATTTTATTCAGACGGCCTCACTGAGGCGACCAATCCCAAAGGGGAGATGTATGGCGAAGAGCGTCTGACGGACCTGATCTTCCAAAATGCCGGTCTTGAAAATGAAAACCTGCTGAAAACGGTGCGGCAAAGTATTGAAAGTTTTACAGGCTCCAAGACATTTGACGATGATTTTACCTGTGTTCTGGTCCGGATCGATCCGGACCAGAACGGTGCCCTGATTGCGGCCATGGATAAACTTGAAATCGAAAGTGATCTGGATGAACTTGCCGGAGTGCGGTTGTTTGTACGTAATTTTTGTGAAGCGGTTCCGGATAATCGCATTGGTACTGAGCGGATAGACAAGCTGGAGATCGCTATAACGGAAGTTGTAACCAACATTATCCGGCACGCATATAAAAATCAAAAAGGCCGAAAAATTGTGATAGATGCTGGACTTTATGATGAAAAACTGGTTCTTATGGTGTATGACCGGGGCTGCGGGTTTGATCCGGAAGATGTTCCTCCGCCGGAATTCGATGGTTCAAAGTATGGTGGATTCGGCGTATTTATCATCAGGGAAAGTGTGGACAAAGTAACCTATTCAAGAAATGACGAAGGCAAAAATTGCACCTGCCTTACATTGCTGTTACCTAAGATGAGCGATTAGCTCTTAGCAATTAGACATAATGATTGATAGTGAAGCGGCATGCGATGGCATAGCCGGCAACCCGCAGAAAATGATCATGGGCTCCGACGAGCA
>Ga0207996_1002466_pt1 | contig 11191 bp, 10 predicted proteins | sample AntAceMetag02UKG_FD_184773 | JGI IMG/M metagenome (GOLD analysis project Ga0207996, IMG submission 184773) | Saline lake microbial communities from Ace Lake, Antarctica - Antarctic Ace Lake Metagenome 02UKG (SPAdes) (version 2) | ecosystem: Environmental > Aquatic > Non-marine Saline and... | reverse complement strand
GTTTAACCGAAAAATATTTTAATATTAATGAAATCAGGGCTTGGATAAAGGATAATTTATCAATGGGCAGTATTGACGTAAATATTATGACCAAAGTTGATAAAGATAACTTCCTTAAAGGCGAAAAACTTCCTGTTGAATTCAACGATGCCCATGCAGCACTTCGAGGATTTGCTAATAGCGATCTTAACTCATCAATAGTACTTTCAGCAGGAATGAATCCCAGATTATACAGTTATTTGGAAAAATTTGAAGATTTTTATCCTGATGAAAATGGCGAAATAAAAAAGAAAATTGTTTTAAAAGTTAGTGATTACCGCTCTGCCTTAATTCAAGGCAAGTTTCTTGCTAAAAAAGGATTATGGGTTTCGGAATACAGGGTGGAATCCGGGCTTAATTGCGGAGGGCATGCTTTTGCAACCGATGGGCATCTTTTGGGTCCCATATTATCCGAATATAAAAATAATAGAAATGAACTGATTCACGAAATTCACGAAATACTTGTAAAAGCACTTTCTGGCAAAAATCGCCCAATACCCAAAACAGCATTGCCGCTGAAGATTACGGCTCAGGGAGGTGTTGGCACGGCTGAAGAACATCAATTTCTAATCGACCATTATCATGTTGATTCGGTAGGCTGGGGCACTCCTTTTCTCTTAGTGCCCGAAGCAACAAGCATTGACGATTCGACCTTAAACAAATTAATGGACGCAAAAGAAGATGATTTATATCTAAGTAATATTTCACCCCTCGGTATTCCTTTCAATAGCCTTAAATGCAACACTAAGGATATTGAAAAACTATCTTTAATTGAAAAAGGAAAACCGGGAAGTTTATGCCATAAAAGATTTGCTGCTTTGAATAAAGAGTTTTCTGAAAAAGGTGTTTGTACGGCTTCACGTCAATATCAGAATTATAAAATAAAAGAATTAAAAAAAGAAGGATTACCTCCTGATGAATATCAGGCCAAACTGAAAAAGCTTGTTGACAAATCATGTATTTGTGTCGGCTTAGGCACATCAGCTTTGTTGGCGAATAATTTGGATACTGATGGAGAAGGAGTGGGGGTATCAGTTTGCCCGGGCCCTAACGTAGCGTATTTTTCAAAAAAAATGAGTTTGAAAGAAATTATAGATCATATTTACAGTCGGTCAAACAGTATTAATAGAAATGATCGCCCGAATATGTTCATTAAAGAATTGGGAATTTATATTGACTTTTTGAAAAATAAGATTGAAGAAACAAAAGTTTCTATGACTAATAAACAGGAAAAGCATCTATTAACTTTTGTAAAGAATTTAAAAGAAGGGGCTAATTATTATTCCAGATTATTTAATAATCCGAAAGACTTTTTTAATGATACAAAATCCAGTATTCTAAGTGATCTGGACTCTTGTAAAAAATCCCTAAATCTTCTTAATTCGGAAATAAAAAATCTTTCAATAAAATTATAGATTTAGAATCTTTGAATCCAAAGAAAACTTCTAAAGTATCTTCCTGATTTGCTAAGGGTTCAAACTCCAAACAGCCTTATTGAAGTGTTATTATAAAAAAGAAAATAAATCCTTGTCAATCTTGACTATTGATTACTTTTGCACGCTATTTTAAAAAGTTTAAGAAGATTTTATGGATATAAGAAATATAGCAATTATTGCACATGTCGATCATGGAAAAACCACAATGGTTGACAGGATTTTACATCAGGTAAAAATGTTTAGAGATAATCAGGAAGTTGAAGATTTGATACTCGACTCAAATGATTTGGAACGGGAAAGAGGGATAACAATTTTATCGAAAAATGTATCCGTCAGATATAAGGGAACAAAAATCAATATTATCGATACTCCCGGCCACTCGGATTTTGGAGGAGAAGTGGAGCGTGTTTTAAATATGGCTGATGGAGTTTTGCTGCTTGTTGATGCTTTTGAGGGCCCTATGCCTCAAACACGATTTGTTTTACAAAAAGCAATTGAATTGGGTATAAAACCAATTGTTGTGATTAACAAGGTTGATAAACCTAATTGCGATCCCGAAGAAACAAATGAGCTTGTTTTTGAGCTGATGTTTTCTCTCGATGCTACCGATGATCAATTGAGTTTTCCTACTGTTTACGGTTCGTCAAAGCAAGGGTGGATGGCCCCCGACTGGAAAACACCAACTAATGACGTTACTTATTTATTAGACACAATTATTGAGTATTTTGACCCGCCAAAATATAATCCCGGGACTTTACAATTACAAATTAGTTCGTTGGATTACTCGTCATATACAGGGAGAATTGCCGTTGGAAAAATTCACCGTGGAAGCATAAAAATGGGTGATCAGGTTTCTGTTGTTCAGAGAAACGGTTTGATAAATAAATCAATAATCAAAGAGCTATATCGCTTTGAAGGATTGGGAAAAGAAAAAACCAAAAAAGAAGTTAAATCAGGTGAAATTGTTGCTATAATGGGACTTGAGAACTTTGATATCGGCGATACTATTGCTGATTTTGAAAAACCGGAAGCCTTAAAACCAATTTCGGTTGATGAACCTACTATGAGTATGCTTTTCACCATAAACAATTCACCCTTTTTTGGTAAAGACGGAAAATACGTTACTTCAAGGCATATCAGAAATAGATTATTTAAAGAAACAGAGAAAAATCTGGCCCTAAGGGTTGAAGAAACAAATTCGCCCGATAAATTACTGGTTTATGGCAGAGGCATTCTTCATTTATCTATTTTAGTGGAAACTATGAGAAGAGAGGGATATGAATTTCAATTGGGCCAGCCAAAGGTTGTTATTAAAACAATTGATGGATATAAGCATGAGCCGGTTGAACTTTTATTTGTTAATGTTTCAGAAGAGTTTTCAGGGAAAGTAATTGAGATTGTTACCAAACGTAAGGGTGACATTTTGAATATTGAAACAAAAAACGATAGAATAAACCTTGAATTTAAAATACCGGCGAGAGGTTTGATTGGTCTTACAAATCCAGTTTTAACAGCAACCGAAGGTGAAGCAGTAATTTCGCATAGGTTTAAAGGATATGAGCCTTGGAAGGGTGTAATACAAGCTAAAAGGAACGGTGCTTTGATTGCTATGGAAACCGGAACAGTTATTGCATATTCTATTGACAAATTGCAAGACAGAGGTAATTTTTTCGTTATGCCAAATGATGAGATTTATGCAGGCCAGGTGATAGGAGAAAGCACAAGGCAAGACGACCTTGTATTAAATGTTATAAAAACAAAAAAACAGTCGAATGTTCGTGCTGCCGGTTCAGATGAAAAAGTATCAATTACTCCGGCAATAAAGTTTTCATTGGATGAAGCAATGGAGTATATTGGAAAAGATGAATATGTTGAGGTAACCCCCAAGTCTATTCGTTTAAGAAAGATATTGTTAAATGAGCTTGACAGGAAAAAATTGAAGAAAACGGGTGGGTGATGAAAAGATTATTTAAAAAGTAATTTCTAATACGATCAGTAGAGTTTCTATGTCGTTCTATGGGATTTCTAAGCTTTTCCTATATGTTTCTAAGTGATGAAAACTTTCAATCAAGTTATGTAAAATAGCTTCTTAGCAGTTTCAATGTATTTCTAAGAGATGAAAAGCTTCAACTGAGATATGAAAACTCTTGCCTAATTTACGCAAACTACATTCTATGACATACATAACTTTTTCTAAGTTATTCCAATGTATTTCTAAGAGATGAAAAACTTCAACTAAGACATGAAAAATATTTTCTATGTCATTCCAAGGTATTTCTAAGTCGTTCCAAGATATTTCTAAGATATGAAAAGTACTAACTAAGTTATGCAAAATATTTTCTAAGTAGTTCTAAAGTATTTCTAAGTTATTCCAAGGAGTTTCTAATTAGTTCTAAAGAATTAAATTAGTTCACGCAAAGATCGCAGACGAATCGCAAAAGAAGCAAAGGGCATATATTAACATATTTATATTTGGATTGCGATGAATTTTTAAGAACGGAAAATAAATTAACCACGAAGGCACACTAAGGTTTTTTGGGTCAGGTTAAAAAGTTGGGGACTTATACCAAAATTTTTTATTTTTGATGCCAAAATATAACATTGAAAAAAGACATATCTTATATGCTTCTACCAACAGATTTGTTGGAGTATTTTGAAGTAATTAACGTAAAAGAGTTAGGTGAAATATCCACTAAGAAAATGGTTTTTCATATTCAATTAGAAGAAAAAAACCAGCTTCCAAAGTCTTATGATCAGGCAGAATATCAATCAAAAGGTTTTTATCCGGAAAAGATGATTCAAGATTTTCCTATTCGGGGAAAAGCTCTATATCTTAATATTAAACGAAGAAGATGGCGTTCAAAAGATAAAACATTGCCAGATATAAAAAGTGACTATTCATTTATAGCCGAGGGTTCAAAAATAACAAAGGAACTTTCGGATTTTTTAAAAGGAACAGGTAGAGACCCGAGAAGATACGATAAGTAATATATCCAGTTATTATAATATAAAACCTGATAAACTCAGACGCCAATACAAGAAGCATAGTAGTGGTTTTAATGACTGGGAACAAAAGTCTCATGCAGATAATTACATGTTGTTTCCTAAAAATATAGGAGAATATCTAAGCATTGATGAAGTATCCTTATCACAAGGAGAACTCTACACTTTTGTAACAAATAAAAAAGGTAGGGGTAAAAAAGGAACCTAGTAGCTTCTATTAAAGGAACCCTTTCTAAGGATATATCAAACACATTAGAACTCATACCTTTAGAACAACGAAAAATGGTAAAGGAAGTAACTCTGGATATGGCGAAAAATATGGAATTAGGTGCTAAAAAAAGTTTCCCCAATGCTAGTCTGGTAACAGATAGATTTCATGTTGTCAAGTTGGTTTTAGAAGCATTACAACATGTAAGGATTCAATTCAGATGGAATGAAATAGACAAAGAAAACATAGCAATTGCCGATGCGAAAAAGAATAGGAATAAGTATGCTCCTAAAATATTTGAAAACGGAGATTCACCAAAACAACTCTTAGCCAGAAGTAGATATATCCTTTTTAAAAAATCTTCTAAATGGACACATAATCAACAACAAAGAGCTAATATATTATTTAGAGAATATCCAGATTTAAAAACAGCATATAACATTGTAATGGAATTCAGAAACATATATGAAATTAAAAGTAAAAATCTTGCTCAAGAGAAATTTAGTGCTTGGATTACTAATATATTTACAAATCAAAGAAAAGAATTTTATACCGCTGCTAATACTGTTAAAGTTAATATGAATAATATTTTGAACTTCTTTTCTAATAGAAATACTAATGCTAATGCTGAATCATTTAATTCTAAAATAAAACTTTTTAGAGCTAATTTAAGAGGTGTAACTGATACTACTTTTTTCTTATTCAGATTACATAAACTTTTTGCTTAGTCCCCATGAAATTAATGTGACCCGGTTTTTTTACAAAGGAACGGAAAGTTATTGTTTGTTTTTGAGTGTTTAATGATTTATATATTAATTATTTTATTAATATTATATTTTAAATTTCCAAATAATGATAAATTTGTAAATTGTTTAAAATCCAAAATCAGAATATGACACTTGCCGAAATATTGAGAGATTCAAATTATAAGTTAACACAGTTTAATCTCGTAGAAATAAATGACCTTGAAAAGAAAATAATTTTAAAAGAGGTGAGAGGGAAAGAAACACCCTATTTAATGTGTGCAGTAAGAAAAAAGGAAATTAAGCTTACCCCCGAAGAAGTTATACGCCAATTGTATTTGCAAGTTCTTATTAATGATTATGATTATTCGGTTGAAAGAATGGAATTGGAATATGCCGTTTCGTTTGGCCGTGAAAAGAAAAGAGCAGATATTGTTATTTTTGATAAACAGCAAACTACTTCTCCATACATTATGGTGGAATTGAAAAAACCAAAATTAAAAGACGGGAAGGAACAACTGAAATCATATTGTAATGCAACAGGAGCACCAATAGGAATATGGACAAATGGCGATTCAATTTCATTTTATCATCGCAAAGACCCTAACTACTTTGAAGATATCCCTGCAATACCGAAAGAAACAGAAAAACTATCTGATATTCTTTCCGAACGCTGGACAATTCAAGACCTTATTGATAAAGATAAATTGAAAACCGAAAGAAAATCCTTGAAAGATTTGATTTTGGAGATGGAAGACGAAGTTTTGGCAAATGCAGGTGTTGATGTTTTTGAAGAGCTATTCAAACTTATTTTTACTAAGCTTTTTGATGAAATGGAATCCGGTAGAGACAGAAAGCGGAATCTTGAATTTAGAAATTATGGGGACACCGAAACTGAACTAAAAGACAAAATTCAAAAGTTATTTGATAAAGCAAAGGGTAAATGGGAAGGGGTTTTTTCGGATGATTCTAAAATAGAATTAACAGCTTCTCACCTTTCAATATGCCTTTCATCATTGCAGGATGTGAAACTATTTAATTCGGAACTTGATGTTGTTGACGAGGCATTTGAATATTTGATTAATAAAAGCAGTAAGGGCGAAAAGGGACAGTATTTTACACCACGTTATGTAATTGATATGTGTGTGAGAATGCTTAATCCAAAGGAAAGCGAAACTATGATTGATACTGCTTCGGGCAGTTGTGGCTTTCCGGTGCATACAATGTTTTATGTTTGGAAAAAGATTTTAAAAAACTTAGGTTTATCAGAAAGCCATTTATTTACGCTTGAACAAAAACCGGCACAATGTATCGATTATGCAAACAATAAAATTTTTGCAATTGATTTTGATGAAAAATCGGTGCGTGTTGCAAGAACATTGAATTTAATTGCAGGCGACGGACAAACAAATGTTTTGCATTTAAACACACTTGATTGGGAACGCTGGGACGAGAAAACCGAAGATGAAAATTGGCAGGATACATATTTTAACGGATGGAGAAAACTAAAAAAACTAAGGGCGGATAAAAAAAATAATCATGATTTTCAGTTTGATATCCTAATGGCAAATCCGCCTTTTGCAGGCGATATAAAAGAAAGCCGCATACTGGCAAAATACGAATTGGGCAAAAAAGCAAACGGAAAATATCAAACAAAAGTTGGGCGTGATATTTTGTTTATCGAACGAAATCTTGACTTTTTAAAAGCCGGCGGGCGAATGGCAATTGTTTTACCGCAAGGGCGATTTAATAATTCATCGGACAAACAAATTCGTGAGTTTATTGCCGAACGTTGTCGTATTCTTGCTGTGGTTGGTTTGCACGGAAATGTATTTAAACCACATACGGGAACAAAAACCTCGGTTTTATTTGTTCAAAAATGGGATGATAAACTCTGCCCGAGAGTCGATGATTATCCGATATTTTTTGCAACTATGCAAGAACCAAGCAAAGACAATAGCGGTGATAAAATTTATGTACGAAAAAAAGATAATCCGAACTATAAAGTAAAACAGATTGAACCGCAGGCAGAACAAAGCAAAATAATAATGGCCGAAGATCCGCAAACACATTATGTTACAACAGCAAAAGATTTAGACGATTATTTATTAGATAAGTACGGCCATCTGTTTGTAAAGCACGACCTTTTTAATCACGACGGATTAACACAGGACGGAATTGCCGAAGCCTTTACGGAATTTGCAAAAAAAGAGGGGTTAAGTTTTTCGTAAAAGCCCCTTTAATAAAGCAAAGTATAAGGCTTTGTTGGAGGGGCTGGAAATTGCAGAAGTTAGCTATAATGAAATAATTAATACCGAATTGATAAGGTTAGAATCTGAATTTCATACTGCATTTACTTTCGATATGGTTAGTTCATATTCAGGTGAAGAAATAATAGACTTCGTTCAATATGGTACATCAAAAGGATTGAATGAGGAAGAATTAGGTTATCCTATTTTACGATTAAATGAATTTGAAAGTCAATTTATTTCTAAACCATCTAAGTATTGCTCAATAATAAACAAAGATACTTTTCAATCCTTAAAACTATTAAAAGATGATGTCCTTATTTGTAGAACAAATGGGAATCCTAAATATGTAGGTAGAAGTGCTATTGTACCTGATAATTACGAATATGCTTATGCTTCCTATCTTTTTAAAATTAGACCTAAAAAAGAATTAATTAATTCTTCAACATTAGTTTCCTATCTAAATTCAAAATATGGTAGGATAGAAATTGAGAAGTTCTCTATGGCAAGTAATCAGGTAAATTTTAGTCCTGCAAAATTCCGACAATTAAGAATCCCTAAATTTAATGTAAACTTTAACTCTTTAATTGAAAAATTAACTTTTGAGGCTTTTAATAATTTAAAACAATCCCAACAAGCCTACACACAAGCTAAAAACCTATTATTGGAAACATTGGGATTAAAAGATTTTAAACCAAGCAAGGAGAAAGTAAACATTAAAAGTTTTAAAGAATCATTTTTATCAACAGGGCGTTTGGATGCTGAGTATTACCAGATGAAGTATGAGGATGTAATTGAGAAAATAAAAGAAAGTAATTATAAAAGATTAGCAGATTTGGTTAACATAAAGAAATCAATTGAGCCTGGTTCAAATGCTTATTCAGAGGAAGGATTGCCATTTTTGAGGGTAGCGGATTATAATAAGTTTGGCATTTCTGAACCGCAAAAATGTCTATCAGATTCATACGTCAGAGAAAATGCAGAAAAAATAACAGATTTAAAACCTAAAGCAGAAACAATTTTATTTTCAAAAGATGGAAGTGTAGGAACTGCATATATGCTTAAAGAAAACATGGACCTAATAAGTTCGGGTGCAGTACTTCATCTTACAGTCAAAAACAAAGAAAAAGTTTTGCCTGAATATTTAACACTTGTAATTAATTCACAACTTGTGAAAATGCAAGCAGAAAGAGATGCCGGAGGTTCAATAATTCTACATTGGCGAGTTGGAGAAATAGAAAATGTTATAATTCCGATAATTGATTTTAAAATCCAACAACAAATAAGTGACAAAATAGAAGAAAGTTTTAAGCTAAAAAAGCAATCGGAACAATTATTGGAGTTGGCAAAAACTGCGGTTGAAATGGCTATTGAGGAGGATGAGGAGAAGGCGATGGGGTTTATTGAGAAAAATCTAAGTTTAATAAATGGATAGAAAAACCATATATTTACCGCATAGGATAATTAGTAATTACATTGGGTATTCGGAGTTAATTAATATTTATTGGCAATTAAAAAAAATTTCAAATACTGAAATTATAATAGATTTTTCGTATTGTAGTTGGTTTGAGGCTAATTTGACTGCGGTATTGGGTGCAATATTTGATATTGTTTGTGAGAATAATAATTCAATTAATATTAGCAATCTGGAAGGGAGGATTAAAAATATTCTGAACAGGAATAGTTTTTTAAAACAGTTCGGTATTCCTGATATAAAGGATCATAACAAAACAACAATACCTTATCAAGAGTTTTCACAGGAAAAAGGCCCGGGTTTCAAAGATTATATTAGGGAAAAACTGTTGCAAAAAGAGAATTTTCCGGATTTAAGTATCCTGGCCGAAAAAAAAATTAACGAAAGTATATTTGAATTATTTGAAAATGCTTATACTCACGGAGCTTGTAAGAACATCCACACATGCGGCCAATATTTTCCAAATAAAAAACCTGCACGAATTGATATGACAATTGTTGATATGGGTCAAACTATTAAAACTAATGTTAATCGTTTTAGGAAAAAATTTGGTAAAGAAGTTTTATCCGGTTCACAAGCAATCGAATGGGCTTTAATTAAAGGAAACACAACAAAAACAGGGGATAATCCGGGTGGGTTGGGTTTAGATGTTATTTTTGAATTTATTAAGTTAAATAATGGCAAAGTACAAATTGTTTCTGCAGATGGGTATTGGGAATTTAGAAAAGGAAAAACCGAGGCAAAATTATTTGACAATAATTTTCCGGGTACTATTGCAAATATTGAGTTTAATTTAGATGACAACAGTTATTATCAATTAAAAAGTGAAGTATCGCTTGATAATATTTTTTAATACCTTTGCATTATGGAAAATATAATAAATCAACTTAATGTTTCTGATATTATTAATAGTGATTCGGCCGTATCGGCTAAAGACGGAGATTTGGTTTATGTTGAAATAGATAAATTAATATCAGAGAATAAAGTTGTAAAACTTGATTTTTCAGGAATTAGGATACTAATTACAGCATTTCTTAATGCAGCTATTGGCCAGCTTTATAGTAAATATGATAGCGAACAATTAAATAAATTGCTAAAATTAATTAACGTTGCTAATGAAGATAAAATTCTTTTTAAAAAGGTGGTAGAAAGGGCAAAAGAATATTTTGCCAATAAAAAAGAATTCGAAGAATCGGCAAAAAACGCATTTTATGGCAACTAATATTACGCTGATAAACGAATATTTGCCATCATTTAACGATACTTTTCTTTTAGATAATAATGTATGGATATATCTGTTATGTCCGATGTCGAATTTTGAGAAAAGACAGCAGTTTATTTATTCGGATTTTCTACAGAATGCTTTGTCTGCAAAAAGCACAATTTATATTACAAGTTTGATTCTATCTGAATTTGTAAACCGATGCTTACGCTTTGATTATAATCAATGGAAAAAGCACCCTGAGAATATTCAATATGGTCAGGATTATAAAACGAATTTCATTGGAAGCGAAGCTTATCGGGAATCTGTAAAAAATGTAACAAGTAATGTTAATAGAATTATCAAGTTAACCGATAAATTTCCTGATGATTTTCACATTATTGATTTGGATTTTATTTTAAGGAATTTAAATCATGTTGATTTTAATGATTCATACTTTATTCAGATGGCAAAAAAACGTGATTTGAAAATAGTAACTCACGATGCAGATTTCTTCTCACCTCTATTTGATATTAATATTATTACGGGTAATAAAAATATTCCTGAATAAATAATAAAAAACTCCAATAAGTTTCCAAAATAAAATTGATATTGGCGTTTTCTTTCAAAAACTATTAACGTGCCCTTTAAAATTTAAAATCTTAATAGAATCAACTAAACAAACCTTTAATTTTTTTGGCATAGCGCCTACTGATTATCAAAGATTCTTTTACTCCTTTCAGGCTGATTTTATATGAGTTGTTAAAATATTTATCAATTTTATCAATATATTCGGTATTTACAATTGAAGAGCGGTGTATTCGGCAAAAGAAATCCG
>Ga0207996_1002465_pt1 | contig 11193 bp, 8 predicted proteins | sample AntAceMetag02UKG_FD_184773 | JGI IMG/M metagenome (GOLD analysis project Ga0207996, IMG submission 184773) | Saline lake microbial communities from Ace Lake, Antarctica - Antarctic Ace Lake Metagenome 02UKG (SPAdes) (version 2) | ecosystem: Environmental > Aquatic > Non-marine Saline and Alkaline... | reverse complement strand
TCTTATTATTGGTGGAAACCTGATGGGACCGATCGGGATGCTTTTTGCAGTTCCTACTGTGGGAGTAATGAAAGTTGTTTTCACTGAAATCCGCTGGGTTATGAAAAATGCACAATACTTGTAACCTCACCTTAATCCTCTCCTAAAAGGAGAGGAAAAATGCTCCTTCTCCTCGCAGTAGAAGGTCAGGATGAGGTGGAATACAATCTTTAGCAAAACAAGCAGCCAGAGATCTAAGAAAAAGAAGCACAAAAACAGAAAATATTTTCTGGAATCTCATAAGAAACAGAAACTTTTTGAATTTGAAATTTCGAAGACAACATCCGATCGTATTCGAGTATGATAATCAAAAACGATTTTTCATTGCAGATTTTTTCTGTTTTGAAAAGAAATTAGTTATAGAAATTGATGGAGGAATTCACGAATCTCAAAAAGATTATGATGAATTAAGAACATTAATAATTAATGAATTAGGTATAAAAGTTGTTAGATTTCCTAATGATGAAGTCTTAAATGATATTGAAAAAGTGAAGGAAAACCTCACCTTAATCCTCTCCTAAAAGGAGAGGAAATTCTCCTTCTCCTCGCAGGAGAAGGTCGGGATGAGGTCACCTCAATCCATCTAATATCTTCTTTGCAGTTTTCTCTCCGATTCCTTTTATTTCTGTCAGCTTTTCGATGGAAGCGTTTTTAATATTCTCAATTGAACCAAATTCCTTTAGAAGCAGGAATTTTGTTTCAGTTCCAATTCCGTGAATTTTATCAAGCTCGCTGGTTAAAGTCCTGTTTGTACGTCTTTTCCTATGAAAAGTAATAGCAAACCTGTGTGCTTCATCTCGAATATTTATCAATAATCGCAAGGCAGACGATGAGCGTGATAAAATAATCGATTTAGAATTATCAGGCAGGAAAACTTCTTCCATCCTTTTTGCCAAAGATATCATTTCGATTTTTTCCAATTTCAGCTGCTTTAAAACTCCAAAAGCTGAACTCAATTGTCCTTTTCCACCATCGATTATAATCAAATCCGGTTTTTCCTGCTCATCAATTTTTATCAAATACCTTTGAAGAGTCTCAGATAATGACGCAAAATCATCCTGCCCTTTCACGGTTTTGATGATATAATGACGATAATTTTTCTTTTTGGATTTTCCGTTTTCAAAAAAAACGAGAGAAGCAACTGTATCTGTTCCCTGGATTGTGGAAATATCAAAGCACACAATTTTACGAGGTAATTTCTTCAAATCCAATTTTTCCTTTAATTCTGTAATGGGATAGATTGTTCTACTACTTTTTCGCAAATATTTCAGCTTCTGTTCTTCAACATAATTGAAAGCATTTTCTTTTGAGAGAGTTATTAAAGCTTTCATTTCTCCACGCTGAGGGATTAAAAGCTTATTTTTCAACCAGGAATTCAATGTTTCATAATCGTTCGGTATTATTTGCATAATAATTTTGTGAGGTAGTTTTTCAATTTTATCTGCATAATATTGTTTTAAAAACGCTTCTAAGATTTCAGATATTTTCCTTTCTTCTGCGTTCTCGATCGTATAAATTTCTTTGTTCAAAAGTTTTCCTGAAAGGATTTTTAGAACTGCTACAGCAGCTTTATTTTCTTCTTTAAAAATACCCACCACATCGCGATTTTTATCATCAGTAAAAAACATGTTGTGAGATCTATTCAACCTGTAGATATTATTGATTTTATCTCGGATTTGAGCAGCTTTCTCAAAATGCAATTTATTCGATTCAAGCTGCATTTCCTTCTTTAAATTTGAGATAACTTCAGTATTTCTTCCATTCAAAAAATGAAAAATATTGGAAATTATTTTTTTATATTCTTCTCGTGAAATTTTACCAACGCAAGCACCAGAGCATTTTCCAAGTTGATAATTTATACAAGGTCTATCAAAAACTACTTTTTCTGCAGGAATTTTTCGTGTGCAAGTTCGAAATGGGAAAATCCATTCCAGTAATCTTAAAGTTTTTTTTATTGCTCTGCTGTCTGTGTACGGACCAAAATATTTTGAGCCATCTTTCAATACTTTTCTGGTACTTTCTATGCGGGGAAATGGTTCTTTCATGGTTATTTTTATGAATGGATATTGTTTGTCATCACGAAGGTAAATATTGTATTTCGGTTTGTTTTTTTTGATAAGATTGTTTTCCAGAACCAGAGCATCTACTTCAGTAGCAGTTATGATATAATCAAAATCCGATATGTTTTCCACAAGTTGTTCGGTTTTTAAGTCTTGATATTTTCCCGTAAAATACGTTCTTACACGATTTTTTAGGATCTTTGCTTTTCCCACATAAATGATTTTTCCTGAAGAATTCTTCATCAGGTAAACGCCAGGCTTGTTTGGAATTAATGAGATTTTCTGTCTTAAATTTTCAGAAATTGTTAACATTTTTAATTTACCTTTTCAATTTCAGTCATCTAACATGTTGAGAGAAATATAGATATGGATTGTAATAGACAAATTTTACAAAAAAAACAGGATAATAAGCTGGTCTTACTCTTAAACTCATCCTGCCTGTCTGGGCGTAGCTTTAGCGGAGACTGGCTGTCCTTCTCTTTTTGATGAGAAAATAAAAGATATTCCAAAGAGAAGGAACATAAGAAACGCAAGAAGAAATAGAAGAAAAAAAATAGCAACAAGTCATCCCTCTCTTGTGATAAAGAGAGGGACTGAGGGTGAGTTAGAAAATATTTAAAATTCAATTGAGAAATGTTAGTTAACATTTTTAAAATTAGCGTTTTATTCTTAAGAAGGAAAATAATTTATTTCTGATATCTGTACTGTATTCTACTTTTAGGATATTTGAGCCAATGAAAATGACGATTAAACTTATCAAACCCAAAACAATAACTTTGATAATTGAGCCTATAAACGTGGTTGCTAAAAAAATCTTATTCATAAAGAAAAGACCGATAAAAATCAAAACCGATAAGCACAAAATTTTAGAAATATTTAACCAGACTTTGGGAAAAGGAATTTCCGGTAATCTCTTTTTCATCACCCAAAGAAGAATAAAAAAATGAATCATTGCAGAAATCGAGGTGGCAAAAGCGAGCCCGGCATGCTGAAGAAATTGCATCAAAATTAGATTCAGAATGATGTTTATCACTACAATAATAGCAGAAATTTTTACCGGTGTTTTAGTGTCTTTATTGGCATAAAAAATCGGAATTATCAACCTGTTCAAACTAAAGAAGATCAAACCAACGGAATAAAAAAGTAAGGCTCGATATGTCATATCCAGAGAATGGGAAGTAAACGCACCGCGCATAAAAAGAATTCGAATGAAATCTTTTCCGAGACCGGCAATTATGGCGGTAATTGGTAGCATGATAAAGGCTAAAGTGTTTATAGAAAATTTCAGACTTTCTTGCAATTCATCCCACTTTTTTTCTGCAACAAATCTGGAAAATAAAGGCAAAACTGCTACTCCGGTTGCCACTCCAAAAATCCCTAATGGAAGCTGCATCAAACGGTTTCCATAAGTTAAAGCTGCAAAACTACCGGTTGCCAATAAAGATGCAAGAATCAAGTCCACCGCCAGGTTTACCTGCCTGATTGCCAGACCGATAACTCCCGGTAAAAAGCGATGCCAGACTGATAATATCGCTTCTCCCTTCAGATTGAAAACGATTTTAATCTTGTATCCAATTTTTTTCAAAAGAGGAAAATTTATTATTGTCTGTAAACTCCCACCCAGAATAACCCCAATTGCCCAGAAAACGATTTGTGAATCCGCAGAAGCATCTTTGTTTATCAAGACGAATATTCCTAAACTACCGATCATTGCTATATTCAAGAAGGCAGAAGAAAGACCGGGAATAAAGAAAAAACCGTGGGAATTTAAAATTGAGATGAGAGTGGAAGAAAGACCGATCAAAAATAAATAAGGAAATAAAATTCTGGTTAATTTCAGTGTTAGATCATAAGTCTGTTCATCAAAACCAGGAACTAATATTTTTACAATTACCGGAGCCAAAATAACTCCTAATAAACAAAGAATCAGTAAAAATAAAGAGAGAATCGAAAGAACATTCAAAGCAAAATTAAGCTGATTTTTTTTACCTTTTTTAATTCCGATTTCACTATAAATCGGCACAAAAGCTGCAGAAAGTGCACCTTCACCAAAAAGTTTCCTGAGAAGATTGGGAATCTGAAATGCTGCCTGAAATGCATCTGCCACATAAGTGGTACCAAAAAAACTGGTCATCACAATATCGCGAACAAGTCCAAAAATGCGGCTGATAAAAACTGCAGATGACATTGCACCGATATTTTTCACTAATTTTTTATTACTCATATTTTCAAATTTCCACAAAGATAAAAAATGAAGTTGTTATTTATTGTAAACAAAATTCTAATATTCCAAGATTCAAATTTAAAGTACTTATATTGTCATTCTCAACTTGCCTGCCAAGCCAAAGTTGTACGAAGGCTAGATTGGGAATCTACTTTCATTGTCTTTATAGACTCCAGTTTTAAAAGAATGACAAGGAAGAAAAAAAATCTCTGTTATTTTTATGCTATTCAAATAAGTCCTTATAAAATATTGATTTTTTGTAAATTGGGATTGAATTCCAATTTTGGTTTTTTGTAGTAAATTGCTCATAAAATTCGTATTCTGAAAGATCATAATTTGGTAAATCATCAGTTGCTCTGCGATTATTAAAAAAAAGATTTTCTCGAATTTCAAAATTTATTGGAACATCGTGTTCTGCCAACGCACATTGATAACAGTAATAATCTTGAGAATCATAAGCAGAATCTTGAGCAGCTTTTACAATGATATTGCCAATCAAATATCCGGGTTCTTCACTTGCCTGAGAACGTGTAATCGAGACACCACAAGCTCCCACATCATAAATGATATTATTTTCGATTTTCGCAACAGGTTCCCCTTTTCCTGCATCCCATAAAGCAATACCCCAGGTTATTAAATTTTCAACGATATTGTTGCGGATTGTGCAGTTTGAATCCACGAAAATGCCGATTCCTTTCCAATAACGAGTAACGAGGTTTTCTTCGATAATAGCTTTGGCGTTCCAGGTTACACCGATTCCAACTCCACGACCACCTGTAGGTTTTCGATCTCCACTTTTATCAATTCCATCTATTATGTTTCGAAAAATTAAAGCTTTGGAATCTCGGTAAAGAGCAATTCCATCCCACGAATTACAAAGAATTTCATTTTCGATTATTTCAATTTCTGAGTTTTCCCTTCCACAGATTCCCATGATTCCAACAATATTTTTGGAGATGAGTAGTGAATCACCAAGATTTTTATATATCTTATTATTCTTGATTATTGCATTGCTGTTTTTTACCACAATTGCAGCATCACTGGCAAAAGCAGATGTATCACGAATTCCACCTGTGATTGATAGGTTTTCAATGATACAGTCATCACAATTTTTGACGAACAAGCCATATCCTGAATTTGTATAAATGATAGCAGATTTATCTATTGGTCCGATCAATTTTATTTTTTTCCCGGAAATTATTAATCCAGCAGTTGCAGGAATAGGAATGTTTGGGTCTTCACAATTTCCGCAAGTTGAATCAATTATACTTTTGGCATTTAAGAAATATTCTCCTGATGTTAATTGTACTTCAATAAAATATTGAGGATTTTCGAATAGAGATTCTAATTCTTCTGTAGAGGATACTTTGATGACTTTAGAATTGCTGCAACTTAATATGAAAATTATGAAACAAATCAACAGTACTTTTATTTTCATATTTGACCCATTTGATTTAGTTTTTTAGTCCAAGTCAGATTTTCCATTTTCGTTGCATAGCTCCAGCTATGCAATGTATCCATTTCACACAGCGGGAGCTATGTGACAAATAACTGATTAGAAATTAGTAATTCGGATTTAGAAATTTAAAACGCTGCTTTAAGTTCAATTCAGATTTCTTAGATAAAACTTTATGTGTCTTTCAGCAATTGCTTCCCAACTATATTTTGTCTTCACTAAGTCTGCTCCATCTATTCCGATTTTTTTAGCGTTTTCAGGATTTTTAAGAAGGTCAATCATAGCAGAAGCAAATTCCTTTGGATTTTCAGGATTTATCAGAATACCATTTTTACCAGTTTCAATTACATTTCTAATGCCACCAAATTTTGAGGCAACGACTGGAGTACCACACGCCATTGCTTCTGTAGTGGTCATTCCAAAAGGTTCAAACAGAGATGGAAGAACGAAGAGTCTTGCTTGCTGATAATAGGGAACCAGAAGTTCATCCGGGATATAACCGAGAATCTGTACTCTATCATCCATCTTATGTGCTGAAATAGTTTTTCTCATCTGAGTAAAAATCTCTTTTTCACGCTTTTGTGGTTTTGAAGAACCTCCTCCAATAACCAGAGAAATATCAGCGATTTCATCCTTTACTAAATTGAAAGCTTCCAAAAGCAGGTCGTGACCTTTGTTCGTATCAATACGACTAAGGCAGAAAATATAATTACCCGGTAGATTTGTTTTAATCTTTTTTTCATTTGGAGCTAAAGGTTTGAAATTGTGTACGTCTGTTCCACATTCGATTACAGCAGTTTTATCAGATTTGAATTTATAGAGTTGTTCCAGTTTTTCTTCCTGAACAAGACTGGTTACTGTGTTTGCTTTTGCAGTTTTGAAAATTCTTAGTTCTTCAGCAATGCGATGCTGGAAATTATACTTTTTTTCCATCTCATCAGCATTACCGCCCATTTGTTCTTTTTTCCAGGCTCCAATTGAATGAGCTGTGAAAAATAAAGGCTTTTTAAAGAAAGCAGCGACATTGATCCCAACAATTCCTGCATCCACATAATGAGCATGAAAAAGATCGTAATCCCATTTTTTTCTCTGAATAAAATCGATCATGTTTTGTGCCAGTTCATCGAGAATTCCGTAGATTTTTTCTTTTGGAACAAACTCCCAATTTCCTGCTGGAATTCGTATGATTCGCACATTCGGATAACCTGGAACCTGTTCAATCTGTTTTTTAGATTTTTCAAACCAGCGAGTATAAATATCAACTTTGATATTAAGCAGAGATAAAGCTTTTGCCAATTGCAGAACATAAACAACCTGTCCGCCAGTATCAGTTCTTCCCAATTGAGGAATAGAGTCAAAATAGCCGTGAGTGCTGAGCATACAGATGTTCTTAATATTTTTCATAATCTAAATTTCCTGTAAAAATAAATGACAAAATACAAATTTCAAATAACAAATAAATTTCAAAATCCAAATATCAAATAAATGACAAATTTCAAATTTCAAAAAATTATCTCATTCCTAAGTTATACTTGGGAATGCAATTAGAAGCAAAGTTGAACTTTGCAATCAAGTATGTCTCCAAGAAAATCTTATGAACAAGAATCTGTTTTTATTTTTTCCATATTCAAATCAATATCTGACAATTACACCTTTTCGATTTTCGCCATTAACAGTTGGGGTCTGCTCACTCCGACCAGACAAACGCACCTGTTTTGTGACTTCCCGAGAGACGTAATCAGCTAATTCTTCAAAAGTTAATTTTTTATTTTTATTATTATCAGCTTTACCCTTTAAGCCTTTCAGAAGAAAATAGGTAAAAACACCGTGCTTTTTCTTATCATAAACTGTGCTGAATTGGGTGCTTGTAGATGAATTTAACTGTGTAATTTTACCTGATGCAAAACCAAATTTAGTTGGGTCTACAGATATCATGACTGGTTTTGCATAAGCAATAATGGCATCATCATTTTGGTCGGTTCCGGAAAACAGGCATCAATAAACATTGTAATATGACGAGCATCCAGTTTGTCTAATTTATTATATAATTCTTGCATCGGATAGCAAACATCAACAATAGCTTCCGGATCATCAACATCACCATCTTGTGGTAAAAGATAAGCATTTCCATCTTGATCAGGAATTCCATGACCGCTGTAAAAAACAAAAACATCTCCTCCTTCGGAGGTGCGACGACCAAGATTTCTTATTCCTTTTCTTATTTGACCTAAAGTAGCTTTTTCATTTATCAGGAATACTATATTTTCTTCCGGGATTCCTAATGTTTGTATACAATACTCTCTGAAAGCAATTGCATCCCGATCAGCATATAAAGCTGGTGAGACATTTTGATAATTCTCAATTCCAATAATTAAAGCAGCAGAATTGGGATTTGATCTTCCTTTAGGCAAATCAATATCCACATCAGAAAAAGGTGGTTCAAGTTTTGTCATCAAATCTTCAGTACGTCTATAAATAATCTTAATAGTTTTATTTTCAAGAATATTTTGATTATCTTCAGCAACAATTTCTATAATATTCTCTCCCTCAATTAAATCTGTTCTTGTGGTATTGTACTGAATTGATTTATCACTCTTTCGAGCAGATTGATCTGTTTGCGAATTAAGGATATTTTTGCCATTTAGGTTTATACTCACGGATGAGATTCCATCATTATCGAAAACGGAAATATTAATTGGAAGAATAGATGAATAAACAATCTGCTCATTATTGATATTAGATATTATTTCAGAAGGTTGATTACCCGAATCGGTAGAAATCGAAATAAATTCATTTTGTTTATCCGGTTCTACAGTTGTAATCAATGCTCCTCGCTCTTTAATTCTGTAATTTAGAATTTTATCTACAGGTGGAAAATCTTTTTGAGTTACATTTATTTGAATAGTAAATCCACCAACAGAAACACCTTGTGGAACGTCAAAAATAAATTTCTCAATATCTGAAGATGCATTGGCTCGAACAGTTCCGATATTTGCCATACTTCTACGAAAATTGATTTTATCAACTGAAGTATAGACACTAATTTTAACATCTTTCGCATCCAACTTGCCGATATTATCCACAGCCAATAATAATTCAGCACCAATTGTGTTTTGCATAACCTGTTCATTCAAATTCGACCTGTCAACAATTTGAAGTTCGGATTCAATAAGATTTATTGGAATTATCTTTGTTTCAATTATTTGATTGAAATCTTTTCCATCTTGTGTTAATTCGATTGTCATTGATAAAGTTGGTTTTGAAAAAGTTCGTTGAACATAAATAGTCGTAGTAAGTGGTGTCCCTGATTTTCCTTTTTGTAATGTGCCGATGTTGAAAATGTTATTTTCAAGAGTAACTTCAGGTTCGCTTTCGTTTACCTTCAATATTACTCCATTTGCGTCTAATTGACCGTTATTACTTGCTACGATTGTAATTTGCCCCGAACCATCATTTTTCAAATCATCAGGAAAAGTAAAAGTATATGTTAGAATTGGTGAGAGTTGTCCAATAGAGAAACCACCATTTTTAGTTATAGTTGGACAAGCTCCACGAACTTCATTTACATTAAATGTATATTCAAAAGAATTTCCTGAAAACTCTCTCAGAATATATATAACTATTTTTGCTTTTTCAGTGGCACCCGGTTCAATTCTGCCAATATCCACATGATTTTCAATTATATTAATTCCTCTTGTAATATTATCTAAATCTAAAGATGAGCCGAGAGCAACACCTTTGCCTCTGTTTTCAATATAAGCAATCAATTCAATTGTTTCCGCATTCTCCGGAATATTATTTCCATTACCTTTAGCCAAACCCAGATTTGCATCGTTAAGTTTTACATCGGAAATGACAAGGTCCGGTTTTTCAATATATCCGACCGGGATAACAATTTGAACAGGTTGAGCATCATAGCCTCGCTTCTCTTTTGCGTTTATTGTAATTGTGGCAGTTCCATCAAGGGCATTAAGGTCGCATAGTATTGGGATTGTAATTTCTTTTGATTTTTCCGGAGCTATTTCCCCGATTATCCTTTTTGATTCAATGATAATCGAAGGATTATCACTATTAAAAATAAGATTTGTTTCATAAGCAGGACCAATATCCTTTCCATTATTATTAATTTTTATTGTTAATTCACCGCTCTCACCAGCTTCAAGAATATTATTGGGATGATAAGTATTTTTATCGCTGAATTCTACTATTAAATTAAGGTTTGAGGGCTTTTGATTTTTACCACCTAATATTTCACGACAAAGATAAGACGGCTTTTTAAATTTATTCCGGATATTTGAATTTTGTATGGCTGGAATTATACCATTATTTATTGGCAATAATATTGATTTATAAGAATCAATCATTGTTTCAAATTCTAATTCTTGATTAGAAAATACAAACGCAATGGATTTAATTGATAATCCTAATACAAAGAATGTTGGAATATCAATTAATAAACCACCCCAACCAAGGATAGTAGCTAAACTTTGTTTATGAATAAATGTTTCTTCATAAATCATTTTGTTCATTTCAAAATCAATCACTTTAATGGTATATTTGATCTTTTTACTCGTAACGTCACTTTTTATTAAGATTAATGCTTTGTAATGTCCTTTCAAGGCATTTTTTATAGCTTGGTCGTTTTTTATATTCCCCATTTCTATTATATCAACGCTATTAGTTTTAGCTTTTTTTTTTATTATGTTAGTAACTTCAACATTTTGCCTAATAACCAATTTCGTTTCCCAAGTAATTACACCTACAACAGCAATATCACGCTTCTCACCTGTTTTATTACTTTGAACTTGATTAAGAGATATTGGGCTTGGTGGTTTAACAGCAGCACATCCTACTAATAATGCAAATAAAATTAAGATGGATATTACTTTAAAGATTTTAAGACTTCTTAAATTTTTCAACATAATTTTCTCCTTTCGTTTATAAAATCCGTCCCATTCATCCAGAAAGCTTTCTGGACATCCTCTCATTCCTAAGCTGTACTCGGGAATGCAATTAGAAGCAAAGATAAATTTTGCCACCAATATGTTCCCAAGTAAATCTTGGGTACAAGAAGAAAATCTCTTTTCATATCGATTCAGCTTCCTTTAATATCTTATTTTTGATTCTTTTTTTTAATGCATTTTCCATTACCAGGTCAACATTCATATTCAGCATTTCTGATAGAGCGTTCTTTAATTTTATAAATTGAATCAAGTTTATGACTTCATTGAAATCTACTAATATATCTACATCACTATCAGGATTTTGCTGATTTTTGGAATAAGAACCAAATAACATTTGAAATTTATTTTATATTCTCGCTGCAGTTCAGGTAGATTTTGTTTTAAAATACTGATAATTGTACTTTTAATCATATAATCTCCACTTTCTAATAAAAATTCAAATATCAAATA
>Ga0207996_1002463_pt1 | contig 11217 bp, 10 predicted proteins | sample AntAceMetag02UKG_FD_184773 | JGI IMG/M metagenome (GOLD analysis project Ga0207996, IMG submission 184773) | Saline lake microbial communities from Ace Lake, Antarctica - Antarctic Ace Lake Metagenome 02UKG (SPAdes) (version 2) | ecosystem: Environmental > Aquatic > Non-marine Saline and... | reverse complement strand
ATCATCTACTATTAATATTCTCTGCTTATTTTTCTGCCTATTCATCCTGCATTGTCCTACATAGCAATCTTTAAGCGATTTATGCAAAATACTATAACATACTTTCAGAAACTAGTGGAATGATCTTCAAGTCAGCTTAGTGTTCCGCTTGCAATATTCCGCTCACTTTCACGATCAAAAAGAACATAATTTTTTGCATTAAATGCTATTTTAACTTTATTTCCTATTTTGAAATCTACACCGCCGAATACAACGCAAGTTACGATAAGTCCATCAATATCAAGTTTGACAATAGTTTCCATTCCTGAGGGAAGGGTTGAATAGATAGCAGCTTCAATGGTTCCCTCATTGCTGATTTCAATATCTTCCGGTCTGATTCCAAGATAGAGTTTTTTTCCTTTAGGGATCGTAATACTGGAGCTGTTGGGGGTATACAGCAGACTTAATTGATTATTTGTCAGCTTTATTTCATCAAGATTTACCTGCTCGCCCTCCATTTCAAGTATATTAATATTAGGGCTTCCCACAAAATCTGCAACAAAATAGTTTGCCGGATAGTGATAGATATCAAGCGGTGGTTCATACTGCTGAAGAAGTCCCTCTTTCAAGAGGCATATTTTTGTTGAGAGTGTCATGGCTTCAAGCTGGTCATGGGTTACATAGACAAAGGTTGATCCTGTCTCCAGATGCAGCCGTTTCAATTCGGTACGCATCTCCATTCGCAGCTTTGCATCCAAATTTGAAAGAGGTTCATCCATAAAGAGAATTTTTGGGCCGGTTGAGAGTGTTCTCGCTATTGCAACTCGCTGCTGCTGGCCGCCTGACAGTTCAGACGGATACCTTTCTGAGTACTCTTCAATTCTCAGCATGGTAAGAAGCTCAAAAACTCTCTCTTTAATCCTTGGTTTTTCCCATTTCATATTCTCCAGACCAAAAGCGACATTTTTATAGACGGTCATATGAGGCCAGAGTGCATAGTTTTGAAATAAAAATCCGACATTTCGTTTATCCGGAGATATATCGATTCCTTTTTCCGCGGAGAAGACACATACATCATCAATATATATATCTCCATCCGTCGGGGTTTCCAGACCTGCAATCATCCGAAGTGTTGTGGTCTTTCCACAACCTGATGGTCCGAGAAGTGTAACAAACTCTCCATCACCTATCTCTATAGTTAAATCATCAACGGCGATCGCTTTCCCAAATCGCTTTGTTATATTATTCAGACGAATTTGCGGCATGATTAGTTTCCCCCTATACCCTTATCGATTGATGCTCCAGTTACCTTATTTACTACGTAATTACTAATCACCACGAAGAAAACTATGAGTAGGTTAATGGCATTTGCATACTGGCTCCACCCTTTTTCATTGTATTGAAACAGCATGGTGGTCAATATTCTTGACGATGGTGTAACTAACAGGATAAACAGTGATAATTCACGCATACACGATATGAACGGCAGCAGATATCCTGAAATAAAACTTGACTTCTGGATCGGAATAATGATTCGCAGCATTCTCTTCCACCAGCCGATACCCTGAATTGTTCCTGCTTCTTCAATCTCATTACTCAATTGATGCATTGCTCCAACGCTTGCCCGTGATGCAAACGGCAGATATTTAACTGATCCTACCAGCACCAGTAGTGCAAAGGTGCCGTAAAGAGGAGGAATAAATCCACGTCTAACGGCAAACATCGAGAGATAGATGGCTCCAAAAGCCATACTTGGCATCAGATAGGGAAAAAATGCAAGATTATTAACCAGCGCTGAGAGTTTTGTATTCTTCTTCTTTACTATTGCATATCCTGAGAGAATTCCCACAGATCCGGCAATAAATGCTACAATTACAGATAATTTCACACTGTTCCATAACCCACGCAGAATTGAGAGGTTTCTCAGTATTCCAGGTTCACCGTTTGCAATATCCGGAGATCCGCTCCCAACCCAGAAAAGGGTGGTAAAATTACTGAATGAATAGTTTCCCGGTTCCATAATAAAGGATTCAATTGCAAATGTTATAAGTGGAACAATGCAAATAAGTATAATGCTTACCAACAATGTTATTGATACCGGGAGCCTGAATGCACGCAGATTAATCAAGGCAATATTTGAACTTTTCCCGGTAATAGTGGTAAATGATTTCCTTTTACCGATTATTCTCTGATTAATACCCAGGATGAGCACACCTATTAATATCATAAGCAGTGCCATGATATATCCATAACCAGGATTTAATCCGTTCAGGGTTCTAAACATTTGTGTTGTCAACACCTGATACCTGACCGGTGTACCCAAAAAAGCGGGAACGGCAAAGGCACTCATTGCACTTGAAAATACCAGCAGAAAAGTCGATAACATAGCAGGCATCACAATCGGGATAGTTATCTTACGCATTATTTTCGCTCTGCTTGCTTTCAGCAGCTGTGCAGCCTCTTCCAAATTTGCATCCATATTTCGAAGAATTCCTCCGATTAGGATATATGCAAAAGGTGCATAATGCAGACCCAATACTATAATAATGGGAACCGGTCCATAGGCAATCCAGTTAGCTGTTTCTATGCCGGTAATCGCAGTAAATATGCCCGGGGCACCACCTACATGCGAATTTTTGAAAAAATTGTACCAAAACATAGCCAGTGTCCAGGACGGCATAATGTAAGGGAAAATAAAAAGTGTCGATATTATCCCTTTATATTTGAGATTTGTTCTTGTAACCAACCATGCAACAAGTCCTCCCAGAAGAATGGCAATTAGACATGTTCCAAAAGAAACTATTAATGTATTCAAAAAAGGTTCATAGAAAATCTTTCTGCTTGCCGAGGAGAAGAGCACCTTGGTCCAATGATAGAGTGTAAAATCACCTATTTTGGATCCTTTAACACGCATCAGCTCTGACTGATGAACGGTAAATGTATCAAGGAGAATCGTAACCATCGGAATAACAGTAAGATAAATTAATATGAACGCCAGTGATACAAGAATAACGTTTTGAGGTTTTTTGATAAATGATTTAAACCTGTTTCTATAATTCACGCGGCATATCCTTATAAAGATGAAAGCAGCTGCGGATGCAGCTGCCGTCATATTTTAATTTAGACGTAAAATAGTCCCTTTTAGTAAATATACTCATTGAGGAATTCCTCAACATCAGCTCTGTTTTCAAAGCAGTATGCAGGATCCTCTTCAACCAGAATTTCAACCCATGTAGTCATTGGGTAATCTTTCGGTTGTATAGCTACGTTAGGATTCGATGAGTAGGTTCCCATATTTTTGCTCCATGGGGAGAATCCATCTTCTGTCAGCAGATATTCAATAAACAGTTTTGCTGCACTGGGATGCTTTGCATTTGTACTCATAAGAGCATAGATCGGGTAAAGGAATCCTGAGAAGGGTTCCATATCCATAATAGGCTGCAGTGCCAGGTTTTTGCTATCTACATATCTCAGTTTTGAAAATACAAAGAGTCCGGCATTTTGTGCTTTATTCTGTCCTTTTATACCAATACTTTCAGCTGTCTTTGTATCGGAAGTGGTTAGAACCAGATCATTTTCAAATATTGCCTTGATCCATTCATAACCGGCATTTGGTGTTGTCAATGTAATTTCTTTACCGAAAAACTCTTTATAAGCTGCAGCTATTTGATCAGCTACTTCAGGTTTTGTAACCATGGTCATGAAGTTAGCATTTACGCTCTCCTGGAAGGGGTTCTTAAACTGGAAGTTTCCTTTCCATTCATCGGTGGTAAGTGCCCAGATATTTGTGAATGGGCTATCAACTGACATCTCATTATTAAAGATGAACAGTTTATTGATAAATGAAAATACCAGCGGGTTCTGAAACTCTACGGGTATAACATTTTTCATTGATTCAGGTACAAAGTTATAGAGATAATCAAGGTTAATTAACTCTCCCATTACTCTTCCACCATCCTGCGCTAAAACAAAGTCTGCTCCGACTGCTCCGGTAGATCCCTCTTTTGAGATTTTTTCAATCAGCTCAAAATCTTTTAAGTTTGTTGCTTCTACTTCAATACCGTATTTTTCCTTGAATCCTTCAGCAGCATTTGCGATACGGCTTGTTACTGAGTAGACAACTACCTTTCCCTCTTCCTGAGCAGCTGTTACCAGCTCATCATGGGTCATAGGTACTTCTTCAGCAACCGGTTCAGCAGTTTCTTCTGCTCCACCTGCAAAAAGAAATGATCCTGCACATAGCATCAGAATCATTACAATTGATAAAACTTGAAATCTTTTCTTCATAATCAACTCCCCTTATAAAATCACTTTACATGATATGTTTGTAAATATTTCTTTACATACCAAGGCTTATGTTAAGTTATCTTTACATAGTTTGTCAATTAAAAAATTATTTATTTTTTGATCTGAACTGAAGACGGTGGGATAAAACTGCTATTAATATTTATACCGTAACACTTTAATTGATATAAAAACGGAAAATTTTACGATTTACAGAATATTTACCAAATAGAAGTCAATAACTCAACATATCGCAACATTTTAAGTATATCCCTTCCCACCGGCTTCGTTTCAGATTCTATTCATCCACTATCTTCTTTGTTTTTTCCCAATTCACCAGTATCATTACATTATGGGAGTATTTAAATGAAAGTATGTATTACGGGTGCCACTGGTGCCACTGGAATAAAAGTTGTAGAACAGCTCTTAGAAAGAGGAGTTTCTGTCAAAGCTGTAGTAAGATCAGCGGAAAAGATGCACGCATTATCACAGACATACTCACAACTGGAGATAATAACTACCGGAATTTCTGAGATGGGTGCTCTGGAGATGCAGAAACTGGTATCAGACTGCAATGCTGTCGTATCCTGTCTAGGCCACAATCTCTCCTTAAAAGGTATCTTCGGCAAACCAAGAAGATTGGTTACCGAGAGTATGCAAAAATTCTCGGAAGCGGTATTAAAGCTTAAAAGTGATAAAAAGATTAAATTCATTCTGATGAATACTGCAGGTAACAGTAATCGGGATCTAAAAGAGAAAAGCACACGCGGACATAGCATAGTTATAGGACTGTTACGGGTGCTGTTACCTCCCCAGGCCGATAATGAACAGGCAGCCGATTACCTGCGCAGAAAGATCGGTCAGGATCATCCAATAATTGAGTGGATAGCGGTTCGCCCCGATTCACTAATCAACCAGGATACAGTGACAGGATATTCCATACACCAGTCCCCTACCCGGGATCCTATTTTCAACCCTGGTAAAACAAGTAGAATCAATGTAGCTCACTTTATGGCGGAGTTACTGACAAGCGGGACTCTCTGGAATCAATGGAAGGGTCAGATGCCAGTATTATATAACAATGAAGATCAGTAAAGCCTGAGCTCTATACCAAGGGTACAGCTGTCATGTAGACTGATACTCATACCACCCATCTATTTTCTTATTCCATTACCCAAAACAAATTTACTAACCCACTTTCCCCGAAATTATGCATTTCTGTGTGATCAGTTCCTGGCAACGCTATCTTGTGAAAAAGCTGAAAGTAACAATTATTTCAATAAAAGTGCAGCTTGACAATTATTTTATTGATAGTAGAATAAAATCATGCAGTTTCCAAAAATAGAAATTAACGATGATGTAATAATATCTCTTTCAAAAAAGTACCATATAAAAGAATTAGCTTTTTTTGGCTCTGTACTAAGAGAAGACTTCAATGAAAACAGCGATATCGATATTCTTATAGAGTTCATTGATATTAACGAATATTCTCTTTTTGATATATTTAAGATGAAAGCTGACTTTGAGATGGTTTTTGGGAAATCTGTAGATTTAATAGAAAAAAAGAGTTTACGAAATCCATATAAAAGAGAGAATATTCTTAAGAATGCACAGGTAGTATATGCTGCTTAATGAAAAAGACAAGAGTTATTTGTGGGACATAGAAGACGCAAGCAAGGATATTATTTCATTTTTGGAAAATACAACATTTCATGAATTTTCAGGTAATAAAATGAAAAGGTTTGCAGTTGAACGACAACTTATTGTAGTTGGAGAAGCAGCAAATCATTTATCCAGAGAATGTACTGAAAACAATCCACACCTACCATGGAAATTGATTATTGGGTTAAGAAATATAATAGCTCACGAATATGGGGAGATTCTCGTTGAACGGATTTATAAGATAGCAAAAGAGAATGTTCCTGAATTGAAAGAGAATATTTCAAATTTGTTGAATGCGCGTTAATTGCAACGCTAATACTTCCAATTTATCTTTGCTCATGACTATTTCAAGTTACTCGTAAAACTGCTTGTATTTTATAATCCATTCATACATGACTGAGCTTAAAAAAACTAAGGCTCAATCAAAATTATCAATTTCTGTAAAATTTTGACAGTTTAAAAATTTTTATTCTAAACAATAGTTCCTGCAGTAGAAGTAGCTTCCTTGTTGACAACCCCAGTTCCTCACTAAAACAACTTAACAGGGAGTAGTAAATGAAAAAACGATTTTACATGCTAATTGTTTTATTGGCTCTTCTATCAGTATTAAGTAGTTGTGTAAGCTCAAAACCCCAATGGTAACTGATAACATAGAGGAGCTAATTGGAATATGGTCTAATCCGGAAAACGATGGACAATATACATTCAAACACCTTGGAAAATTGAAATTCATATCGGACGAAAAAATTGAAGCGTATAACGATGCTGATGACAAACTGGCAACCCATTATATGATTCTTGAAGTAAAAGAAAAATGGAAAGATCAAAAAGGATTAATTTATTTTGATACAATAATGAACCATCAATTCGATAGAACAACTTTCAATTTGTTAAGAGTAAATACAGAAGAAAATACATTGGAAATGATGTTCAGTTCCATAGATATTGGAAACGAATTGAAATTTGATATATCTGCCGGATTTCTGGACATACCTTCATACTATATCTGGTATAAGCAATAATTTTTATTACATCGTTTTGCTGCTACAGCATAAATTACTATTAAATATTTCAATATTCCTGAATTAAAAAAGCATAAAAGATCTATTTTACTCAAATCTGTTATCTGGTTCTCCTACTGCCTGTATGGTATAACCAAGCTGTTCAAACTTAGTCTGTATCGCTGCATCAAGATTCCAGTCGGTCACCACTTCAGAAATCATTTCCGGTTCTGCATAGGATATAAATGATGATTTATCAAACTTGGATGAATCTACCAGCACATATGATGTATCAGCATCAGCGATCACAATCTCATTCATCTGTGCTGTACGTTCATCGGTAGTCATGAATCCCTTTTTCAAACTGATTGTGTCGGCACCAAGAAAGGCCTTGGTGATATGAAACTTCTTCAGCACCTCTTCAGCCACAGATCCACAGACATCCAGACGTGAAAGTCGAACTTCCCCACCGAGTAGAATCACCTTGCAGTAGTTGGCTATCGGGTCAAAATTAGCCAGCGAATTGGAGAGAATGACAATATCACCAACCTCCTCTGCCTTAATTCTGTTGACAAGACTGAGCACAAACTGGCGAATCGTTGTACCGGAATCACAGAATATTCGCTCCCCCGATTTAATCAGTGAGGCACAGTAATTTCCTATTGCCACCTTTTCATGCAGGTAATGCAGCTCCTTATTATGATAGGAATAGTCATTCTGATATTGCTTAGAGAGCTGGACACCGCCATGAACACGGATAACTTTCTGAGTTTCTTCCAGTTTGGAACACATACGACGCGCAGTTGTCTCTGATATCTCGAGCCACTCGGCCACCTGGCTTATTTCAAGTCTTCGATACGTCTGCAGCAACTCAAGAAGCTTTTTCTCTCTACGCTCAATTTTCGACATCCAATCTCTCCTTTATCTTCAGCAGGATCTTAACATACTGCACATAACTACTACCCGACGAAATAGGCACAATTAAGGGTGATATTAACCCTTTCGGTTTCATCTTTGGAGTTTGGAGTTTGCAACGCAAACTCCTGAAACAACCAAAATCAAGGGGGACATAGCCCCTTTCAGTTTCGTTCTTGGAGTTTGCAACGCAAACTCCTGAAACAACCAGAGGTTGTTCACTCACTAACAAATTTATCGTAACGTGCTTTCAGCACTTCTGCATCGGCAGTTACCGGCATTATCCTTTTTATATCGGAAACAGGTTTCAGCTCAAATCCCACTCCCCCAGCAGCAAGTTTTGCTGCTCCCACAGCCCCGGCTGATTTTCCGAATTGTATAACTACCTGTTTCTGGAATAGATCGGCTATGATCTGACTCCATATAGGACTATCAGTTGGTCCACCAACAAGTAGAATTTCATCATACGCATCAATGCCCAGCTCTTTCTGCTCCATCAGGTGTCTGAAATGAAAGACTATACCCTCAAGAATGGATCGGGCAACAGCTCGAATATTCCAGGATGAAACCAGTGACTCCAACAATTCCGCTGCACAATTACTGCTTATCGGATCAATAATCGGTAAAGCATCATGAGGGTCACATTCCATTGCAAGATTATCAAAAAAGGCATAGGAATTTGTATCTGCATCGAGCTGCACCTCCTCTCTGGTAGCAATACATTTCATAAAAGCCGTAAACCAGTTATCAAAATGACTTCCAGCTCCGGGGAAGCTGAACATGCCGAACCATGATCCCCCATTCTGCGTTTCATAAGGATCAATAAGCATTCCCCGCTCAAGTCCCTCTTCACGACTCTTCAAAATGGTACACCCCACCCATGAGGTGCCGCAAGAAAGCATCAATTGTTTGGGAGACTGCAAGCCCATGGCTCTGGCCGCTCCTGGATGATCGAAGGAACCCAGTACTACAACAGTTGATTCAGATAAGGCAAGGGATTCTGATAAAGCTAACGATTTCGTAGCTTGACTCAACACTGGACCAAGCACACTTCCACTGGGCATAATGGGTGATATTTGTCTCTCAGAAAGACCAAGAGCAGAGAGAAATGATAGATTTTTCTCCATCTTTTCCTGATCATAGAGATAGAAGGTGGTTCCGGTTGAATTATCAACAGCCCAGCGGCCGCTCAGCAAATATCCAAGGTAATCATTACTCATAGCTATATAATTATGCTCTTCCAATAGCTCTTTTCTGTTATGTTTTATCCAGAGGAGACGTCCCAGAGGAAACTGGTATATGAAGGGCCAGCCAACGGCTCGATAAATATCTTCAGCGGTAAAGCCGGTATCTGCAACACTGACACTGCCGTCATCTGCTGTTGTATCCAACCAGCTGTATATGGGAGTAACAGGTTCAAAGGAATCGTTCAAAATTATCAGATTCCCGGAGGCAGCCACCCAAGATATGGCGGCAATCGTAATATCAGACTGAGAGAGCTCGTTTATCACTGAATAAATCTGATTATAATAGATGACCGGATCTATCCCTTTGACTGCCGGATTATCTGAATCCTTAAATCTAACCCGTTCTCCGGCACTGACAAGTACATTTCCATGTTCTGAGATAAGTACCCCTTTGACTGCAGTACTGCCAATATCCAATCCTATAAATCCCTTCATGTTTTAATCCTCGGTAATGATATTCTCTATTGTATTCAGATATTACCATATTTCAAAGCAATTGAATATATAAAACTATTACTTTTTGAACTATTCGATCATATTTTGCTTGACACTGTCATGCTACAAGGACAATAATGATGTATTATGTTGGTATTTGCTTAGGAATCAATCAATTTACGGCATACCACAAAATGGAACACTCTATAATCATTGGAGCATGAGATGGATAAATCTATTGGAATTTTACCATTATATCTGAAATTGTATGATGATGTTGCCCCCCAAATGCGGGCAGAAATTGAATCTTTTTACCGCACTATTGTTACACAATTTGAAGTTGAGGGACTAAAGGTAGTTACTTCTGATATTTGCCGGTTGGAAGATGAATTCAAGCAGGCTATTACCACTTTTGAGGAAAAGAAGGTACAGGCGATAGTTACCCTGCATATGGCCTACTCTCCCTCATTGGAATCTTTACAGCCTCTTATCAATACCAAGCTGCCGTTAATTATTCTTAACACAACCCCGGACTCTTTCTTTGGACCTGCGCAAAACTCTGATCGAATATCCTTCAACCACGGAATCCATGGGGTGCAGGATATGTGCAGTATGCTGTTGCGAAATGATAAAAAGTATCATATTGAATCCGGACACTGGCAGAAATCAGATGTTATCAAAAGAGTTACAGATACAGTTCGTGCAATTGCTGCAGCAAATACCTTTTATGGATCATCAGTCGGCACGCTGGGAGGATCATTTAAGGGTATGGGAGATTTCCAGATTTCCCCTGCAGATCTCGAATCAGAATATGGTATCACAACAGTATCCTTCTCTGAAACGGAAACAGCTGTTACAGAAGATAATGTTACCAAGGAAATCAACTACTACAAAACATTTATGGATACCAGTGAAGTACCTGAAGATATCCTGCAGGAAAATGCAAAAGTAAGCAGCATTCTGAGAAACTGGACGAAGAAAGAGCAGCTGGATGCTTTCACCTGCAACTTTCTCTCAGTCAATAAAAATGAAGCAATAAAACGGGTTCCTTTTCTCTATGCCTCAGTAGGGATGTATGAAGGTATAGGATATGCCGGTGAAGGTGATATTTTAACTGCCCTTTTGGTAGGATCACTGCTGAAACTAAATCCTGAAACCACCTTTACTGAGATATTCTGCCCAGACTGGGATAACAATCGTATATTCTTAAGTCATATGGGCGAAATCAATCCAAGAATATGCCCTGAAACGGCTATTCTCCGTGAAAAACCCTACCCCTACAGCGATGCATTACCTCCGGTATACACTACAGGTAAATGTATGGCGGGCAAAGCTCTACTGATAAATCTGATCCCCCTGAGTCCTAAGAATTTCAGGCTGCTGATCTGCCCGGTGACACTGCTTGAGGAAGATGATCCAAATTTCAGCAATACAGTTCGTGGGTGGATGAGAACATCCCTGCCTATCGATCAGTTCTTAAGTGAATACAGCAAATATGGGGGAACTCATCACTCTGCTCTCATCTATAACGAGAAGGTAGAGACTCTGATCACCTTTGGTGAGCAGTTGGGCTGGGATACTAAGGTCGTTGACTAATCATAGATAGATTTTATAGGGGGAACTGTATGAAAAAAGAGATATTTGAAATTAAAGATATAGATCGTAAGGTATACCAGGAAGAGCTTGCATCCTTC
>Ga0207996_1002461_pt1 | contig 11229 bp, 12 predicted proteins | sample AntAceMetag02UKG_FD_184773 | JGI IMG/M metagenome (GOLD analysis project Ga0207996, IMG submission 184773) | Saline lake microbial communities from Ace Lake, Antarctica - Antarctic Ace Lake Metagenome 02UKG (SPAdes) (version 2) | ecosystem: Environmental > Aquatic > Non-marine Saline and... | reverse complement strand
TAATATTACAAGGAGCGCGAAAATTTTTTCACTTAATTGTCAAGAGAAATTTTCACTTTTTTTCATTTTTTCACTTTTTTTTAAATGCATGCGACGTATGCAAAAAGCTAACCGGACATTACTGTCTCAAAGTAGGCTTATTAATCAACTTTGGAAATAAATCCCTGCAATACAAACGATTAGTATATGGTTTTTAATCTGCGAAAATCTGCGTAATCTGTGGACATGAAGATAATCTTTTTCACCCAGGAAGACCCATTCTACGTCAAGGTTTTTTTTGACGAATTTTTTGCAAATTATAAGCGTCTTGACGAGATAAATGCCGTTGTCATCTCCAATCCCATGGGCAAAAAGTCCCTTTTTGATCTTGCCAAACAAATGTACGGCCTTTACGGCCCTTTAAATTTTATCCGGGTAGGATTCAAATATGTTTATTACAAGCTAATGAGTAAACGAAAAATCTCGAAATCTGTGAAATCTGTGAAATCTGATTCCGTCAAAATCCTCAAAACATATTCTATTAAACAAACAGCCGATTCATATGGAATAAAGGCCATTGAACGCAGCGATTTAAACAGCAAGGATTTTATTTCCCTTATCAAAAGATATGATGCAGATCTGTTTATCTCTATTGCATCTCCAATTATATTTAAAGAGCAGTTAATTAAAATCCCAAAGCTTGATTGCATTAATATTCATAATGCACCGCTTCCCAAATACCGTGGGATGCTGCCAAATTTTTGGCAGCTTTATCATGGCGAAAAAGAAGCTGGTATTACTGTGCATAAGATTGAAAAAGGCATAGATACCGGGGATATTATACTCCAGCAGTATGTTCCTATAGAGACAACCGAGACTCTGAATGATCTTATTATAAAAACAAAGAAAAAGAACGCGTGGATGATCATGGACACTATTGAAGATTTTCGAAATAGTAGAGTTCAATATAAGAGAATGGAAGGAAAGGGTAGTTATTTTACATTTCCAACAAGCAAAGATGTCAAAGAGTTTATCCGTAGAGGGAAGAAAATATTGTAATCTGCGAAAATTTGCGTAATCTGCGGATAAAAATGACTGGATGATTATGAAAGCAATTGAAGAGTTTCGTAATGGCACAGTCGAGTATAAAAAAATGCAGGGAGAGGGTAGCTATTTTACTTTTCCTTGTAGAGAAAATGTCAAAAAATTCAGAAAAAGAGGAAAAAAATAATATAACCCGGTGAATTGTTAATTTAGGTATAAGGTAAAATTTACAAAAATTCGGAGATCTCCTTGTTTCAGAACCATGAACTCATTAAGATATATACTCCCGATGCTATTCTGTCATCCGCGTTAATTTATGTGGCATTAGCGGCGTTAGCATTGTGTTGTATCAAAAAAACTGCTGATAACTCTTTTCTGAACAGAAATGTTACGAAACAAATCCGTGGTATAGCGATCTTACTTGTCGTCGTGGGTCATATTGGGGCTCACATTCTTGCTACACCACGAAATTGGCTGGTTCTGGGGGATTATGGTGTAGCAATTTTTTTTTTGCTGTCTGGTTTTGGATTGGCTCGTTCATACATGACAAAAGAGCTGATAATAAAGGATTTTATTATTCGAAGGCTGTCACGGGTTATGATTCCATACTGCCTAACTACCCTGATTATTTTTTCCCTGGATTACATCCTGTTAGACCACTTGTACAGCATCAGAACAATTATATTGACTTTGTGTGGCATTAATCTTTCAACTATTGCAAAACACATTGATTATGTCAGGTGGTATATTACTGTATTCTGAAGTTTCCCATTTTTTTATTTCGGCAGAGCCGAACCAGTGCACCGGGGTTGACTGCCCGGACGCAGATGAGGCAAAGCAACGGCGAGGCCACTATTTAAAATTGCTTTTAAATCAGGTTGTTAAACGCCGCGGGCGAAATTTTGTAACCTATTGAAATAACTACAAATATGAAATTTCAAATTTTGACTATAAATCATTAAAATCTAACTATTTCGGGTGTTTATTGTTGATTGCGAGGCCGTGTTATGGTATGTTTATTTTGATGAAACAAAAAAACCATAACGAAGGAGGCCTCGCATGTTCATGCTACACGACATTCTCAAAAAACTCAAAAAAGAATTTGCACATTCTCGAAAAGGTGAAGAACGTGGAACATGGTTTATCTACACACTCATTGCGATCATCATTCCTTTTACTTCGTCCAAGACCTCAAATCTGTTTCGGAGTCTTAAGGGCCTTTTCGGGTTTACAGGTATTCGGAAAAAACGATACTATACTTTCATGGCATCGCCCAAGATCCCCTGGCAACGGCTCTGGCAATGTCTATGGAAGATGATTCCCGAACCCTTGACAAATGATCGATTGATCCTGGCTCTGGATGATTACATTAATCCAAAGACAGGTAGAAAGATCTTTGGATGCGCCAAAGTTTTCGACCATGCAGCCAAACAAAATCAGTCAAGATATCCATGGGCACAAAATATTGTCGCCATTGGGCTGCTGAAAATGGTTAAAGGACGCTGGGCCTGTCTGCCCTTGAGCTATCGCTTCTATCATCTGAAGAAAGTTATTAAACAAAGACAGCTGGCCCTCATAAAGCCTGAAATCGAATTTGAGACCAAAATCGAGCAGGCTGTCAACATGATAACTGATATTGCCGGCGTGTTCAAAAAAACACGTATAATAACGACAACTGACTCATGGTTCGGCAATGACGGACTTTGGAAACCGCTTCACAAAGAACTGGGGCAGTGGTTTCATATGATATCCCGACTGCGCTCGAATAATAACGTTTTCGATCTGCCTGGTTTCCGTACCAAGAGGGGTCCCGGACACCCCAGAAAATATGGTAAAAAACTTGGGAGCACATCATCACTGGCCGTGAGATACAGGCACCTTGCAAAAGAATACAGCGTCAATCTTTATGGCCGCACCAGGACCGTTGTAGCCTATGACCGTGTCGTGATGCTCAAAACGCTCAAGTGTGCGGTCAAAGTCGTATGGGTCTATCGCAAAACCCGGTGGATTGCACTTTTTTCTACTGACCTGACCCTTTCTGTTCAAGAAATTGTCGAATACTACGGCGCCAGGTGGAAGATTGAAGCAACTTTCAAAGAACTTAAACGAGATATCGGCAGCGCGGACACACAGGTCAGAAACCCGAAAGCCGTCACGAATCATCTGCATTTTTGCATGATGGCAACTTCATTGGCTTGGATTTACGCCAGTCTACTTGAGAAAACGCCGAGTCGACGACACATCGTTAAAGGTCGCAACCATTTTGCCTTTTCCGATGTTCGAAGATTGATCGCCAAAGCGGCATTGGATGATAATTTTAGTATACTTTGCCCTGTACCACGCAAATCCGTTGTTAATTCTCTTGTAGCCGTGCTACTGCGCATCGCGGCGTGATATTTTTATAGGAAACTTCAGTAAATATTATTATTACCCGTTTTTATTTTACTACATCATAAAATATGGTTCTGTCAAGTTTTTTTGTAAAGACCGGATATCCGGCATACGGATAAATTTATCCGAAGCCCCGCCAGGCTTGCTTTCATGCCCGCGTAAAATCAGCACAGTGCAACCCCTCCCAGTTTTAAAAAGAGATTGACTCAGTGCATACCCCCCGGTATATTGCATCTGCTCCACTAAATAATGGTACATATCATCTGATAAGACCCGCGGCATCGCCGCAACAACCAACGTTCAGCCGGCTGCCTTGTCGGCAAGTGACGGTGTGAACCATTTCAAACCCGGAAAAGGAACCCAACATGACTACAGCCAAAAGCCTTTTGGAAAGAGAATTCACCCGGGAGATCTGTTATGAGCTGTTGCCCGAATGGAAAGGGCTCGATATTAACATCTCTCAGCTGAGTGGCGGCATCACTAACAAACTTTACCGGATACGATCTGAGAAGGGGGATTATACGGTTCGAATCTACGGAGACAAAACCGATCTTTTTATCAACCGTGAACACGAAGCATACACTCTCCAAAAGATGTCCGAAATCGGTGTATCTTCGAAGTTGATCAAATTCATGCCTGATCAGGGCGTTACCATTGTTGAATTCATCGATGACGTCATTGTTTTAACCAATGATCACTTTACAGATCAATCGCTCCATGAAAAAATCATCAGGCCGATTCGCAAAATTCATACAAGCGGTGTAAAATTAAAACGGATTTTTAATCCCCAGCTGGAAGTGATGAAAATGTCATCCATCCTCAAAAAGCTCAATGCGGAATATCCGGAATTTGATATTGCCGGCACCATAGACCGGCTCATCAAATTGTCAAGTATCATAAATATACCCGAATCCGAATATACCGCATGCCACAATGATCTGCTGGCGGACAATTTCCTCCTTATCAATGATGACGCGGCACATAAATACGATGAATCGATGTACATCATTGATTGGGAATATGGCGGTATGGCGCCAAAATACTATGATATTGCGGATATGTTTCAGGAAATTCTGGTTCTCCGGGAGGTGGAAGAACAGATCGTGAAGGCATATTGTAATGGAGACGATTTTGATAGGACCCTCTTTTGGATCGATCTTTTTAAGCCGTTTCCTGATATTTACTGGTTTTTATGGAGCCTGATCCAGTTGAACATCTCCAAAATTACCTTTGACTACTATAAATACGGCAAGGAAAAATATGACAATGCCGTAGAGAATATGACGTTCATCCGGGAAGCCTACGGTATCGCCGTTTGACATTGGTGCGTGATTGAACGTCGTTTTTCGTCTGTCGGGAATATCGGGGCAAAATAAAAAAAGCACCTGCTGAACCTGCGCTTCTTATTGCACAATACCTTGAAAGGCTCGGAGTCATCCGAGCCTTTTTTAGGCGTAAAGACCGGCGAAACCGTGAAAATTCCGAATGTATAGACACAGTCTGCTGTATTTCACCATGATAAAAAAGAATCGCTTGAGGAACTTGACTAAAGTTATCGCGTATTTAAATTGTGTTATATAAACGATGATTGACAACAATGCAGATTGAAGCTGCCTTACAGGGCGGCTTTTGTATTCATGCAAGGGAGAGGACAATGCCGATATTTGAATTTGTTTGCAAGGATTGCGGCCGGGAATTTGAAGAGCTGTTTTTACCCATGGATAAAAACGCTCCGGAATGTCCCGGGTGCCGGTCTGCCAATGTGGAAAAACTGATGTCCGCGGGAAATTTTCGGGCCCATGGAATCCCAAGCGGTTCGGGCGGGTTCAAACCTCCGCCCTGCTCCCCTTCGATGGGGTGAGGGGCTTAAAAAAGTTTCCTCGGTTCGAGGAAGTATAAATTTGTTATAAATAACAGCATTAGGCGACCTTTTCCGGACAGGCGCATAATATCGCCAGCGGGCAGTTCGGACAATTCGGTTTTCTGGCTTTGCAGATGTCCCTGCCGAAATAAATCAGGTGCAAACCAAAAACGTTCCATGTTTTTTCAGGAACGATTTTCATGAGATCAAACTCTATTTTCCCCGGGTTCCGGCTTTGTGTCAGGCCCAGCCGGCGGGAGATCCGGGCCACATGGGTGTCCACCACAATGCCCGGGATCTCAAAGGCGCAGCCCAATACCACATTGGCTGTTTTACGCCCGACACCGGGCAGGCTGATCAGTTCCGGCAACGTGCATGGAACAGTGCCGCGATGGTGTTCAACCAATGCTTTGGCACAGTTTTTGATGTGTCTGGCCTTGTTATGATAAAACCCGGTGGAATGGATTATTCTTTCAATATGCTCCAGGGAAGCGCCTGCTAGTTTTTCAGGGGTGGGAAATACGGGGAACAGGTCTCCTGTTACCTTGTTGACCTGCCGGTCCGTACACTGGGCCGACAAAATTGTGGCAATCAACAATTCAAACGGGTTTTTATGATGGAGCCGGGTTCTGACTTTCGGATAGGCGGTTTTTAATATTTTGCGAATTTGATTGGTCCGTTTTTGCAAAGCCAAATCGATTCCTTTCCCTGGTTGCACTGAATTTCCTCCAAGCGGGCGCTGTATTAAAAATAGTATGCAATAGAAATGATTAATTGATTATAAAAAAATGACGGACTCAAATACAGAAAAAATTCGTGGGCTCGGCCTTTGCTCCGGCGGGCTGGACAGTATTCTGGCCGCCCTGGTGTTGAAACAGCAGGGAATCGAGGTGGAATGGGTTACTTTTGAAACTCCGTTTTTTTCCGCTGACAAATCCCGTAAGGCATCCGAGATGACCGGAATTCCGCTGACGGTCCAATCCATAACCGAAACCTATCTGCCCATGCTGAGAAACCCGCGCTGTGGTTACGGGCAGCACATGAATCCGTGCCTTGACTGTCATGCACTGATGTTCAGGCTGGCCGGAGAGATGATGCAGACCACAGGCTTTGATTTTCTTTTCAGTGGTGAAGTGCTGGGACAGCGCCCCATGTCCCAGACACGGCCCTCCCTGCGCTATGTGGAAAAAAATTCCCTGTTTGACGGCTATATAGTGCGCCCTTTGAGTGCCAGGAGACTCGATCCGACGATCCCTGAAAAACAGGGTTTGATAGACCGCGAGCAATTGCTGGATATCACGGGCAGGTCACGCAAGCGGCAGATTCAACTGGCCCGGGATTTCGGTTTGAAAAACTATCCGGCACCGGGGGGTGGCTGCCTGCTCACAGACAAGGGGTACTCGACCCGGCTGAAAGATCTTTTTGCTCACCAGGCAACCTGCATGGAAAGGGAGCTTGAACTGCTCAAGTACGGGCGCCATTTTCGATTGAGCGAATCCACCAAAATTGTTGTCGGCCGGACAAAGCAGGATAACGAAAATATTTTGACCTGCCATGACCCTGGAGAAGATACGATTATCAAGGTGGAAAAATTCCCCGGGCCCACGGTGCTGATGCCGCACGCCCAGGGCCGCAATATCATCACCCTGGCCGGTGCAATTTGCGCGGGGTACAGCAAGGCGCCGGCTTTGACCCAGGTCAATGTCCTGATTGAGACACCCCGGGGCAAAAGCAGAATCACCGTCATCGGGCTGGCCCCTTCGGATATCAGGCATTTGATGATTTGACGGCCCTCAGGTCGCGTTTAGCCGCCAGTTGACCGCAGGCTGCGGATATATCCTGCCCTTTGCTGCGGCGAATCATAACAGTATAGTTTCTATCGATCAGGATTTGCTGAAAACGGCTGATGACGGATTCCGACGGGCATTTAAAATCACTGCCCCGATGTTCATTAAACGGTATCAGGTTAATTTTTGCTTTAATGGGGCGCAGTAGTGCGGCCAGGCGCCGGGCGTCGGTTTCGGAATCGTTAATGCCTTTCATCAGTATATATTCAAAGGTAATACGGCGGTTCGGCTGCAAATTGTATTTTCGGCAGGCTTCCAGCAGGATTTCAAGGGGATACTTTCGATTAATCGGCATCAGGTCGTCGCGTGTTTTGTTATCGGTTGCATTCAATGATATTGCAAGGTTAACGGTAATGTCGCGTCCAAGATCGGCCAACCGGGGAACGACACCGGCACTGGAAACGGTTACCCGGCGTTTTGCAAACTTCAAGCCGAACTCTCCGTCAAGGATAATGTTCATGGCCCGGATCAGATTGTCATAGTTGGCCAGCGGTTCTCCCATGCCCATGACAACGATGTTGGTCAGGTGTTCAGGGTTGTCCATGGTGTTTTTTACATCACGCACCTGGGAAACGATTTCGTCGGCAGTGAGATTGCGGGTAAAACCGATACTGGCGGTCAGGCAGAACGTGCATCCCTGGGCACAGCCGACCTGACTGGATATGCACAGCGTGGCATGTCCCTTCTCCGGAATCAATACCGTTTCGATATGATGCCCGTCCTTGAGCCTGAAAAGATACTTTTTGGAGCCGTCCCGGGATGTTTCCACGCATTGAATGGCCAGGCGGTCAATTGTGAAATGCCGGGTCAGGAGTTCACGGATATCTTGTTTAAGATCCGTCATGGTATCAAAAGTATCGGCCTGGCGGGCATAAATCCATCTTAAAATTTGACCGGCCCGAAAAGAGCGGATGGAATGATCGGTTAGCCAGTCGACAAGTTGACCTTTTGTAAATTCTTTGATATCTTTTGTAATTATTGGTGAATGCATATTTTTTTATATAAAAAATGTGTTTTTTAACCGATTATTTTGCTTGACATAACATCATCTAAATTATAATTTCAAGGTTTAACTCGCATAGTTGGCTATAAATTTTATGTTTGATAACCTAAGTGAAAAGCTGGATGCCGTATTCAGGAAATTAAAAGGGCACGGCAAGCTGAGCGAAAAAAATATTACCGAGGGATTGCGTGCTGTGCGCATGGCCCTGCTGGAAGCCGATGTCCACTATAAGGTCGTTAAAAATCTGGTTGCGGATATCCGGAAGCGTGCTATGGGGCAGGAGGTGCTTGCCAGCCTGACTCCCGGTCAGCAGGTCATCAAAATTGTCAACGATGAGCTCACTGAATTGATGGGCGGACATCATGAGGATATTTGTCTTACGGGGTCTCATCCGGTGTCTGTTATGCTGGTGGGCCTTCAGGGCTCGGGCAAGACGACTACTGCCGGGAAACTGTCTGTTTTTCTAAGGAAAAATGGCAAAAAGCCATACCTGGTACCGGCGGATGTATATCGGCCGGCGGCTATTGACCAGTTAAAGAAACTGGGCCAACAGTTGGATGTTCCTGTGTTTGAGTCCAGTACGGACATGGATCCGGTTGATATCTGCCAGCAGGCCAGAATCGCGGCTCAGATGCAGGGTTGTGATACATTGTTGCTGGATACGGCCGGGCGGCTTCATGTGGATGAAGAGTTAATGGCGGAGCTTGGCCGTATAAAAGACCGGGTTAAACCGTCGGATATTCTGCTTGTAGCGGATGCCATGACCGGTCAGGACGCTGTCAATATCGCTAAATCATTTAACGACACCCTTGATATCGGTGGCGTTGTTTTAACCAAAATGGATGGCGATGCCCGTGGCGGGGCGGCCCTTTCCATCAAATCCATCACGGATAAACCCATAAAGTTTATCGGGGTTGGTGAAAATCTGAGTGCGCTTGAGCCATTTCATCCTGAGCGGATGGCGTCAAGAATCCTGGGCATGGGTGATGTCTTGACCATGATTGAAAAAGCCCAGGATATGATGGATCATAAAAAGGCGGAAGAGCTTGAGAAAAAGCTGAGGAAGAATCAGTTTACCCTGGAAGATTTTCGAGATCAGATGGTTCAAATTCGGAAAATGGGATCTTTGTCCGACCTGATGGGCATGATACCGGGTATGGGCAAAAACAAACAGTTGAAAAATCTTCAGGTGGATGATCGGGAATTGATAAAAATCGAGGCGGTGATCAATTCCATGACCAAAAAGGAAAGACAAAAATACAGTATTATCAACGGCAGTCGCCGTAAACGGATTGCCAAAGGCAGCGGAACGAGTATTCAGGATGTGAATCGATTGCTGAAAAATTATACCCAAGTTCTTAAAATGATGAAACAAATTAACAAAGGTGGTAAGCGCGGGCTGGGCCGGAGCATGCTGCCGTTTTGAAGGAGAAATTTTATGGGAGTAAAAATTAGATTAGCCAGGCATGGTGCCAAAAAACGACCATTTTATCGAATTGTTGTGGCGGACGGCGAAAGCCCGAGGGACGGCAAATTTCTTGAAATTGTCGGTACATATAACCCCTTGCCGGATCCCGCGGAAATTACGCTGAAACCCGAACGGGTGCGTCACTGGATTGACCAGGGAGCGATTCCTACGGACACCGTAAATAATATTTTTAAAAAAGAGGGTGTTTTCGCAAATCCGGCCTGATGCTCGTTTTAGAAGTTGACGTCGGAACGGAAAATTATGTTTTTACGCAATCATTAAATTGCCTTGCACAACCACAGATCGGAATTTTTTTGATTTGGAATGCTGATCAAATGATTATCTTGAGCTCTAAATCTCAACAACCTGTAAAGGAGATGAAGCTATGAAAGATCTGATTACTTACATTGCCAAAGCATTAGTTGATAATCCGGAAGTGGTAGAGGTGACGGAGGTTCAAGGAAACCAGACTTCAGTGCTGGAACTGAGTGTTGCCAAGGAAGATCTGGGGAAGGTTATCGGAAAACAGGGGCGTACGGCCCGGGCCATGCGAACTATCTTGAGCGCGGCCTCAGCCAAAATCAAAAAACGGACAGTCCTGGAAATAATTGAGTAACCGGCATTGTTTTATGGAAAAAGATGGCTTTCTTCCCATAGGCATGGTGGTGGGTACGCATGGTGTACAAGGCACACTGAAGGTTTATTCCGATTCCGAATCCTGGCCGCTTTTCAGCCCCGGCAGCCCGATTGTTATCCAAAATGCTGATGGATCCGTAAAATTATGGCAAATCAGATGGATACGACCTCACAAACGGTTTCTGCTTTTGTCACTGGAGGGGATTTCAGATCTTGACCGGGCTCAAGATTTCAAAGGGGCCCGGATTTTGCTCGATAAAACAGCCTTGCCCCAACTTGAAGAAGGGGTCTATTACTGGTCCGACCTTATTGGATTGCGTGTTTTTTTGATCGACGGGACCTCTTTGGGCAATATCGAATCGATTATCGAAACAGGCAGCAATGATGTGTATGTAGTTCGGAAAGGAAACAGAGAAACGTTGATCCCGGCGCTGGAAAAGGTTGTTAAAGCCGTCGATCTTGAAAGCAAAACCATGCAGGTGGATTTGCCTGAAGGGTTGTAGCGTAATTCGTGTCAGAACGAAAAATCCGCTCGGACACAATTTTAAATTGAGCGATCAGCAGTTAGCCTTTAGCAATTAATACAATAATTTCAACACATTGTCAAAGGTCGTCATTTCACCCTATGGATGAAAATCGCATTACTGGTAAACTCCTAAAATATAGGAGCTAACCGCTAAGAGCTAATCGCTCATCTTAGGTTCAAGCATTAATTATTATCGGTCTGTTTAGGAACGCGAGGTAGATGGTTAACCATAAATGAATTTTGATGTTTTGACGATTTTCCCTGAAATGTTTGATGGATTCTGGCAACACGGGATTATCAGAAGGGCCCTGGAAGGGGGCCAGATTACAGGCCGGGCCACCAACATAAGGGATTTTGCCAAAGGACGGCACAAGGTTACGGATGATCGGCCCTATGGCGGGGGGTGCGGTATGGTGATGAAACCGGAACCGTTGGCCGGGGCGATCAGGGCAGCCGGAAAGAGACTGCCGCAGG
>Ga0207996_1002459_pt1 | contig 11244 bp, 11 predicted proteins | sample AntAceMetag02UKG_FD_184773 | JGI IMG/M metagenome (GOLD analysis project Ga0207996, IMG submission 184773) | Saline lake microbial communities from Ace Lake, Antarctica - Antarctic Ace Lake Metagenome 02UKG (SPAdes) (version 2) | ecosystem: Environmental > Aquatic > Non-marine Saline and... | reverse complement strand
AATGGACAAAGAGAAAAGAAAAATGACTGATAGAATAAATATTTTCCATTTCATTTGATTACCTCTATTTAATTAATAGCATTCTTTTTGTTTTACTCACATAATCATCAGCTTTTAATCTATACAGATAAACACCTGATGCTACCGGTTTATGATAGTTATCTGTTCCATCCCAGGTAACAGAGAGGGAGTGAGCGGGCGAGGGTGTGATGATGGGAAATTCTCTCACTTTCTGCCCTTTCAAATTATAGATTTCAATCTTTGCGTTCTTAGCGTCCTTTGCGGTGAGAGAAAAAGTAATCGTAGTTGAAGGGTTGAATGGATTAGGATAGTTTCTCAATTGAATATTGAAAATTGAAGATTGAATATTATCCGCTCCAACTCCCTGCCACTCAAAGGCTCCCATATCGATTGTATCACCATAGATACGTGGATTTCCTGCAAGATCGTATTCCGGCAGTTCGATTCCATCAGGTAAAATCGTTGTTCCCGCATCTATACAGGGAGAAGAAGAAAGATAATTATAAGGCCATTCTGCTCCTTCACCCATAAATTCCGGATCTCCGCTGATATTACCATCCAACCAGTTAATTGTTGGTTCACCGACAATATATAGATCATCATAGCCATTAGTAAATAAGCAATGATCAACTGTGAATTCAACGTCATCACCATCCAGGTAAACTGGTATCCCTTCGTTATTATGTACAACCGAATTTATTAGTGTCAGCTTGCTATCATCCGTTACCCTGATTATCCCACCACCATTACCATAGATTGCATTATCTGCAAAGGTGCCGTTTATTACATAAACCTCACTTCCATATGCTACATTGAATGTTAACGGAGGGTAAAATAAGTCACCGACTCCCTCGTTGTCACATATAAGTAAATTCTTGATCACAACCGGATTATCGTCAGGAAAAAAAGTGTTGTTGCGTAAAATTGGCATAGCACTACCGCTGCAGTGTTCAGAACCACTTATATATTGAGTATTTTTTACTATCAAATTCTCAGCATTTAAATTCATCGTCCATAAATGAGCTCCTGCTCCACAAATATTATCTTCTATTGTAATATTTTTCATTATAATACTATCTCCATCAACCAATTCTATAGCATTTGGTGTATCATCAGATGTTCTGGGTGTTGTGTTTTTTATGGTCAGGTTTTCTAAAGTTACAGTGAATCTTTTCCAGATACTATCAATAATAGTAAACATCATCGTGAATGGCGCCCAAAGATAACCAGCTAGTTTACAATTACGGAAAGTGAAATTCTTAACTACTACTTCTCTTTCACCATCCCAACCTGCCATAATGGGATAATATTCATCACCATCTATTATTGTATTTTCTTCGCTTTCTCCAATAATAGAAACATAACTTTTCAGATTGATGGGCAGATGATCTCCGGTAGCATTAGTTGAATATAATCCATCGGCTACTTGAATTGTTCGAGGATTTAAGCTGTCTGCTTTGATTAATAAGTTTGCATAAGCAATTGTCTTTAAGGGATCCTCCGGAGTTAATCCACTGTTTTCATCATTTCCATCTGTGCTCACATACAGATCATTTGGTATTTGTTCTATAGCTGCTTGATGACAGGAAAAGGTATAAGTCGCTTCATATCTACCAATAAATTCAATATCAGGATTATCTACGGTGAATTTATCAAGAATTATATTTGTAGTTGTTGCTAACCAGATATCATTTGCTCTTCCTCCTGTATTTAAATAAATGTTGTTTAAATTCTCTATATCAAATGTAGTAAATGCTTCAACTCCTATGCAAAGACCACCACCACATTGTAATGAATTGTTAGAAGTAAAATTGTTATTTACAAGACTTATTGTTGAATAATTAAAAAGACTACCACCACCAATATCTGCAGTATTATTTATAATATTGCAGGATATTATGCTTATCACTGAATACTCTACTAATATTCCACCACCATAAAATGAATGATAAATGGATAAATTTCCACTACCATTTTGAATAGTGAATCCCTGCAGAGTTCCATTTGTCACATTTTCAGCATAAACGCAGCTCCCACTTTGATTGCCATCGATTATAGTGCTATCTATATAAGTGGAATCACCTGTAATCATTTCCAGACTTGCTAATACAATGGATTTATTTACTATCTCGACATTTTCATAATAGGTGCCCGGATAAACAAGAACCGTATCAGAATTAACCGAAGCATTAATACCTTCCTGGATAGTGGTGAAGTTGCCGGTGCCGTCTTGTTTCACTTCGATAGTTTCTGCAAGAAGAAGTGAAGTGAACAAAGTAAAAAGTAAAAAGTATAAAGTAAAAAGTTTTTTCATAATATTTCCTTTTTCTGTCATACACGTATTGAACCCGACTCGAGAATCATAAACCCGAGTCGAGTTCATACGCCAGCAGAAATGCTATTTCATCAACAACATTCGTTTTGTTACAACTGTATTATTTGAATTCAGTTTATACAAATAGATGCCGGATGAAACTTGATTATCGTTATCATCTCTACCATTCCATATAATTTGTTGATTTGAAGATTTGTTGATTTGGAGATTTGGGAAAGTTTTCACTTTCTGACCTTTCGTGTTGTAAATTGTAAGTTCTACTCTGCCTTCTTCAGGAATCGAAAAAGAGATTGTTGTTGATGGATTAAACGGATTTGGATAATTTGATAATTGAATATTGAATATTGAAGATTGAATATTATCCATATCACCTAATTTGACAATAGCGAATTCTGTTTTTCCTGGAGTTATAACCCCTTCTTTCATTTCTCCGGTTAAAATATCCATTACCTGGTAATTAGTAACCCGAAGTGCAGACCTATCCCCTGTATATACTTCAAATGAGATTTCACCTCCATTCGGATCTGAATAAGCCTGAAGTTGAACGGGAAGACAGATAACTCCTACTGCTCCTATGCATTCTCCATCCTGGAAGGCTCCGATTTCCAGGATTTCTTCCCTGCTGCCGTTTTCGAGAATATCGATAGAAAGATAATCTGATTTTTCTTCGAAAGTAAATGTTTCAGCTCTTTTCGAATGTGGAATATCACTAAAAAGAAAATGACGATTATGCCATCTGAATGAAGGCATATCATCCCAGAATGATACAATATATCCTTTACCGAATTCCAGGTATTTACCAACAGGTGACCAGCAAGGGACAACTGGACGACCACCTCTGTCCTTTCTGCTATAACTCCAATCTTCACCGCGAATACCGCGTACATTCGACCATTCATCACCAAACGCATCATCGATTCTTTGAGACGGCATCAGGTCGTATCCTACCCAATAATATTGATAACCTTGAATGTTTTCGAGCAAGGGCTGACTTGAATCACGCAGATAACCAATTGTGTTGAAACAGGGACAATGAACAGGATTAGTTCCTGATGTCATATTTAGTTTATACAAAGAAACATCATCAAATGGGAAAGATGCTGGATACCATCCTGTAACTGAATTATACACAGCATATAATTCATTAGGTCCTTCTACTTCAGTAATTTCACCGTGTGTTTCTAAGTAATCGAGGATATCTGCGCCATTAACCGGAGGAGCTGGTAATATGGCAAATGATTCCCAGTTCCATCCGGCATAAAGTTGGCGATTATGTTGAACCAGACCGTCCTGGTTACTACAATCTCTGATAGATACTTTCTGACCGGTTGGAGATAAATAAAGAAGTTCATCATTTACCATAGCCTGTGATAGAGGATGAGCAGAAGGAAATAAACTCATAACAGTCCAAAATCCTAATTCATTTTCGACTGACCTCCAGGTATAATGCAGATCATGGTCAACTTCATAATCATAACTATTTTTGTAGCAATAGAGGTCAATCCCATCTGTAAGAATAAAAGTTCTATCTTCTCCACTTAATGGTGCCATGCCTTTAATTGCATCGATAAGTCCAGCAAAAACATTGTAATTATTTAGATGGATATTCAACATAATCCATGAAAACAAATATTCGGAATCTACTGTTCCTCCAGGATATTGAGTTATTGGGTGATAAACCAACCAGGATGGAGCCAAAACATTAATAAGGGATTTAAAATACAATGAATCTACACTTCCATTATGCATAAAGGAGTAATCAGTATTTGGTGTATGAAAAATAAAAGGATGTGGATCATCGATGCCTGTAATATTTGTAGATTTTCTTACGTGACCCATTGTAAGATGTGCCTGTGCACCTTCGATTGTTGTTTGTGCTGCATCATAATTTGTCGAACCGTAAGCTTGTTCTGTTCCTCTGAATATACCATCTTGAAGCATATTGCCATCCAAATAATAAATCAAACCCCAACCATCGTCATTCCAATATGGATGACTGGAACCAGAACCACCTTGATCCTGTAACTCTTCCAGGCAATCGGTTAAGAAGTTATTATTATTATTTATTGTAGTAAGATCTTTTCCCATATGAGCAAACATAGCAAACATTCTACAATCTGCATAACCTATACTTACACTTACTATCATAAAGCATATTATTAAATACTTTTTCATTTTATTTCCTTCCTTTTTTTTATTGCTTAAAACTGGTTAATTTTAATTTTCGTCTTGTTGTTGAAAAATCAACAGCGCTTGGTTGGCTCGTTTTCGGGAAACTGGAAACGAGCTTTTTATTATCTCAGCAAAAAGTTTCATTACGGGTATTCTCATTACGTTTTCAGGTAAAGCAATTTACGGTTCTCTTCCATAACAGAAGAGAACTTTTGTCAAATGAATTTATTTTTTCCAATTATAAAGATGTAATGTTTCATTAGAAATAAACTTTTATTTTCTGTTTTCATGTTTCCATTTTTCTCAGATTTCTTAGAAATGTACTTTAATCCAAATTCTGAAACAATTCTTTAGATACAAAACGAAAAAAAGCTATTCCCGAGAGGAATAGCTTCAGTTTTTACACATAAGAAACTAAATTGCGAAATTAAATTTTATAGATCTAATTCCTAAACTTGTTTGGTTATTTTTACAAGTGTGAAAGTCGTGAGAAATCGAAGAATTGTTGTTATTATCTCTAACAACTCTGAAATTAATTATTCTGAATCTTTTAAGCATGAGCATTTCTTTGATTTCCGGAATACTATTGATTTCGTCTTCTTTGAAGTCATCTAAAATGCCGGGTTGCTCTCTTTCCATTTCCAGAAGAATAAGGCGAATCTTATTCCGAATTCTCACATCAAAATCCTTTTTCAATAATTAGTAGGAAGTTTACAAAGAGTTATTGATTATTCGAAAACGATATAATATACACCGTTTATTTTTACTATCGTATATGCCCCGTTTGAACCTTCATAAATGATTATATAATTACCACTAATTGCATCCCAGGTGATTTCTTGAAGATAATTAGGATTTTCAATAATATAATATTCACCGTTTTGCTCTATAATGGTAGCATTAACACCTTCGGTAATAACGGTATAATTACAAATGATTTGTTCCCATGTCTTATCTTCCAGTTCTTCAGGATTAAAGTTTGGTGGAAGTGTGGCAAAGATTGGTAAAGCTAAAAATAAAAAAACTACTAAAGTTAAAACTTTTCTTTTCATTTTTCCCCTCCGAAAAAAGTCGTTCTACTATAGTAGACGACAAAAAAACCTCAGAGGGGACTAAATCTCACTTAACTTATATAATATTAATAAGTTACAAAGGGAGTGAAATTTCAGGTTTTTCTCCCATTTTTATCATTTTTTCTGTTTTTGCAAATTTTCATATTGACGAGAGATTACTTAAAAATTTTTTTATAAACAGAAAAAATATTTTTTAAAAAAATCTCCTTCTACTATAGTCGACGCAAAAAAATGCTTAGAGGGGACTAAATCTATCTTAACTTGTATCAGAATAACGAGTTACAAAGGTAGTGAAAAAAGGGGAAATCTTTGATTAAATCACCTAACTATCAGAAGGTTAACAAGTTAGCTTATTCAGCAATTAAAAAATACGTAGATAATCATGAAGATATACAAGACCTGGTTCAAATAGTAACAATGAAATATCATCTCAATTTGGAAAATATCGATAAAGAGAATGAGTGGGTAAATGCAACTGCAAAAAATGCTGCTATTGATTTTTTAAAAAAAAGGGGAAGAAGTATTGATCAGGTTACACAATGTTTTGATGATATTGAAAATGAAGTAACCAATGTAATTCTTAAACAAAAAGAAGATTCAGGGGAATCTCCGGAAAGTATCTTGGGAGAATATGGAAAAAATTTATCTAAAATCGATCGAGAGCTTTTGGAAATATACTTAGATGAAAGTTTTAAAATTAAGCATATGGCTTGGAGAAGAAAACTAAGTTATCCAGCTCTGAGAAAGAAAATATATCGCTTAAAAAAGGATATCCGGGCAGAATACTTTAAACAGCAGGGAATGGTTGGCTCAAAAAAAATAGTGGGAGCAAATTTACATCAAAATCTAATAAATTTTATCAAGAAATTCAAGCAATCTATTGAGGAAAATTCTCTCGAAAAAATGAAATTGTATTTAAGAGAGTGTGAGATTCCTATTCAAATTCCGAAAATTGAAATACAACAGGTTGTTGATTATGATATCTATTTGATTGGAGAACATAAATTTAAGCTGTATGTTAATAGTTACAGCCCACAAAACGAATTCAGTTCTTTTATTACAGTTTTCGAAGTATATAATAATAATGCCATAAAAATCTTGGAATTTCCAAAACAACCTTCTAAAATAGTTGCTTTAAAAGAAAATTCAATTCCCCAAGATGTTTTAGAAAAACTACAAAAAAGTGCTCAAGGAGACTATGATCTATCAGAGGAAGAACTGGAAAAATTGATAAAATCCAGCGGAATTGATTTGAAGATGATGCCAGCCAAGCCAGAAATCTAATAAATAAATATAGTTGATTTTCGGAATGGATTAATATATTTGTTGAACAAATCTGAGCACGGGCGACTCAATGTTAACTTATTAGAATTTATAAAATTACGAAAACTCAAAAAACATTTGACATATAGTAAGAAAGAAAATTTTTTGTCAACTCGTTAAGAAATGTTCATTTTAAAAGCATAAAAGCGTCTATTTTGGAGAGTAAATTTGGAGAGATTTTTACTTTCCAAAATAATGTGCCGACATGGCTCAACGGTAGAGCACTCGACTTGTAATCGAGCGGTTGTGGGTTCGATTCCTACTGTCGGCACCATGTAGGAGGGGTTCCCGAGTGGTCAAAGGGAACAGACTGTAAATCTGTCGGCGGACGCCTTCGGAGGTTCAAATCCTCCCCCCTCCACCAGATGTTTTGCGGGAGTAGCTCATTTGGTAGAGCATTAGCCTTCCAAGCTAAGGGTAGCGGGTTCGAGCCCCGTCTCCCGCTCCATTTCTGCTCATGTAGCTCAGTCGGTAGAGCACATCCTTGGTAAGGATGAGGTCACCGGTTCAAGTCCGGTCATGAGCCCCAGCTAAAAAAGGGAAAAATAATTAATAAGCCGAGGAGGAAAAGATGGCTAAAGAGAAATTTGTAAGAACAAAGCCCCATGTTAATGTTGGCACCATTGGTCATGTTGACCATGGCAAGACCACCTTAACGGCTGCTATCACTTTATTTTTAAGTAAAACGGGTTCAGCAGAATTTGCGTCATTCGATAGTATCGATAATGCTCCGGAAGAAAAGGAGCGCGGCATAACTATTGCCACAGCCCATGTCGAGTATGAGACAGAGAACCGTCATTATGCTCATGTGGATTGTCCCGGTCATGCTGATTATGTAAAGAACATGATCACCGGAGCAGCTCAGATGGATGGAGCTATCCTGGTTGTGAGTGCAGCAGATGGTCCCATGCCACAAACCAGAGAGCATATACTTCTTGCTCGCCAGGTGGGAGTTCCTGCTATGGTTGTATTTATGAACAAAGCAGATATGGTGGATGATCCTGAGCTTCTGGAACTGGTAGAGCTGGAAGTTCGTGAGCTTCTGGACGAATATGAATTTCCCGGAGATGAGATTCCCATTATCATTGGTTCAGCTCTCAAAGCATTGAATGGAGATCCTGAAGGAGAGAAACAAGTAGTAGAACTTCTGGCAGCAGTAGATTCCTACATTCCACTTCCGGAGAGAGATATAGAGAAGCCATTCCTGATGCCGGTTGAAGATGTATTTTCGATCTCAGGCAGAGGAACGGTAGCTACCGGCAGAATCGAACGTGGTGTTATCAAAGTGGGAGAGAAAGTAGAAAGAGTTGGCATCAAAGAGACCAAAGAGACCACCTGTACAGGTGTGGAAATGTTCCGTAAGATCCTTGATCGTGGAGAAGCAGGCGACAATGTAGGCATCCTTCTGCGTGGAATAGCCAAGGATGAAGTGGAAAGAGGAATGGTTCTTGCCAAGCCGAAATCTATTACACCTCACACCAAATTCGGTGGTGAAACTTATATTCTCACCAAAGATGAAGGTGGACGTCACAAGCCGTTTTTCACAGGTTACAGACCTCAGTTCTATTTCCGTACAACCGATGTAACCGGAAGTTTGACTTTACCTGAAGGAGTAGAAATGGTAATGCCTGGTGATAACGTGAAAATCACAGCAGAACTTATCACTCCGATAGCCATGGAAAAAGGTCTTCGTTACGCTATCCGTGAAGGTGGAAGAACAATCGGTGCCGGCGTTGTAAGCGAAATCTTTGAATAGAATGAAATTCTAAACGGAAAAAATAATGAGAGAAATAATAACATTAGCCTGTGAAGAATGTAAAAGCAGAAATTATACTACTACTAAAAACAGAAGAGTTCATCCTGAGAGAGTTACTTTTAAAAAATTCTGTCCTAAATGTAAAAAACACACGTCTCATAAACAGACGAGATAGATTTTGTAGGTTAGTAGCTCAATTGGTAGAGCACCGGTCTCCAAAACCGGGGGTTGCGGGTTCAAGTCCTGCCTGACCTGCCATTATTTCTTATGAAAGAGAGAAAATATGTTTAAAAAAATATTTGTTTTTTTCAAGAGTGTAAGGCAAGAAATGTCTTATGTCAGTTGGCCCACAAAAGCAGACTTAAAAGAGGGAACAACTGTGGTTATCATCATGTCTTCGATCGTAGCAATATTTCTATTTTTAGTGGATGCTGCTTTTAACGTTTTAATCAGGACTCTGCTGCTTAAAGGTTAAGATATGAAATGGTATGTAGTTCACACGTATGCTCAGCATGAATTCAAAGTAAAAGAAGCAATTTCCAGGGGTGTACAAGGAACTGATCTCGAAAAAAATATCGGTAAAATTCTTATTCCTACCCAGAAAACATTTCATATTCGGGAAGGGAAAAGAGTGGAGCGGGAAAAAAAACTTTTCAATAGTTATGTGATTATTGAAGCAGATTTAATTCCAGAAGTTTATTCCTTGATAAGAGGATTGCCTGGAGTCACGAATTTTTTAGGAACAGGTAAAAAAGCTCTTTCCTTATCTGAGGGTGAAGTAAATAGATTACTGGGAATTACCGAACGTCATAAAACTGCTCAGAAAGATTACGAATTTATTCCCGGTGATATGGTAAAAATTACAGCCGGACCCTTTAGTGATTTTGAAGGCGTAATCGCTAAACTCAGTGAAGATAAGCAGAAATTGACTATTAATGTAACTGTTTTTGGCAGGATAACACCTGTGGAAGTAAAATCGGATCAAGTAGAAACAATGTAGTATAGAGGAAAAAAATGGCAAAACCCAAAGATGTCGAACATGTTATAAAATTACAATTACCTGCTGGTCAGGCAACACCGGCTCCACCAGTTGGTCCTGCCTTAGGACAAGCAGGAATTAATATTGGTGAATTTTGTAAAGCGTTTAATGATAAAACAAAAGATTCTCCGGGAATGATCTTTCCGGTTGTTATTTATGTTAAGAAAAATAAATCTTATACATTTGAAATAAAAACTCCACCTGCTGCAATTTTAATTAAAAAAGAGGCAGGTTTAGCAAAAGGTTCAGGTGAACCAAACTGCGAAAAAGTCGGCAAAATATCCAAAAAGTCAATCAGGAAAATTGCTGAAATAAAAATGAGCGATTTAAATGCTTACTCAATAGAAGCTGCTATGCGTATGATCGAAGGTACTGCAAGAAATATGGGAGTAGAAGTAGAAGACTAATCGATTTTTTTAATTTGATTATTTCTATTAAACAAGGGACTTCCATATCTAAAGCAGGAGAAATATAAAAGGAGTATAAATGGGTAGCAAAAGGTACAGAGAAGCTAGTGAGATGGTTAACAAAGAGAAGAGATACGAGCTTGACGAGGCAATTGAACTTCTGAAAAAATTTCCAACTACAAAGTTTGATGAAACTGTTGAAGTTCATATGAATCTCGGGGTTGACCCTCGAAAAGCTGAACAACAAATCAGAAATTCTTTAGTTCTACCTCATGGAAGCGGAAAGAAAGTAAGAGTTCTTGTTTTCGCTGAAGGTGATAAAGCAGATGAAGCTAAAGAAGCAGGAGCTGACTACGTTGGAGTTGATGACTATGTAGAAAAGATCAAATCCGGCTGGCTTGATTTTGATGTTGTGGTAACTACTCCCAACCTGATGGGAAAAATTGGTAGACTGGGCAGAATTCTGGGACCACGAGGTCTGATGCCAAATCCAAAAGATGGAACAGTTACCATGGACGTTAAAAAAGCAGTTAGCGAATCAAAAGGTGGGAAGATAACTTACCGCGTGGACAAATTTGCCAATTTGCATATTATTGGTGGAAAACTGAGCTTTGAAAGTAAAAAGCTTAAAGAGAATATTTTAACTATCATAAGTGCAATACTTCGCGAAAGACCTGCCGCCTTAAAAGGTGTGTTCATCAAAAGTATTGCTCTAACTTCAACAATGGGTCCTGGCATAAAACTGGATATTACAAGTGTCACCTTAGAAGCGAAGAAGTAGGAGTGAAATATGGTTCAGGCATATAAAATTGATGAAGTAAAAAAAATCAGAGAGAGATTGGATAACGCAAAGGCGATTGTTCTGGTAGATTATAAAGGTGTTAATATTGAAGAGGTGGATGAGCTGCGTAACAGGATGCGTAATGCTAAAGTAGATTATTTTGTTTCTAAAAACACTTTTATCAAAGTTGCACTTAATGAGCTGGGAATTTCAGATCTGGATAATCATCTTGTGGGACCAACAGCAGTTGCTGTTGCCATTACTGATGAAGTTGCTCCTGCCCGGGAATTGATAAAATTTAAAGAAGACATTACGAAAGATAAGGATTTCCCAAGTT
>Ga0207996_1002458_pt1 | contig 11245 bp, 9 predicted proteins | sample AntAceMetag02UKG_FD_184773 | JGI IMG/M metagenome (GOLD analysis project Ga0207996, IMG submission 184773) | Saline lake microbial communities from Ace Lake, Antarctica - Antarctic Ace Lake Metagenome 02UKG (SPAdes) (version 2) | ecosystem: Environmental > Aquatic > Non-marine Saline and Alkaline... | reverse complement strand
TCCTTTTTTTATGTATCACATCCGGCTGTCCATTTCGATTCAGTCAACAAGATTGAATCTGCAATACATTAAACATAACAAGTTTTAAAAACTTGTTATGTTTTTTTTAATTTTTACCACGTTTTCAAACGTCGAATTCTTTTCTCCATCATTTGTTCTTTTGTCAAGTTCCACTCATAATCATAAAGAGCTTTTTTCCATTCTCCATGCATTGAGTTTGGTAAAACAATAAACCTCTTCCCGAACTCATTTTTTAGTCGATCAACATCTGCAAAACGTTCTTCAATTGTTTTTCCTTTGAAAACTTCTGCGAAATCAATCAGGTTATCTCCAATTAAAAGAGCAATAAAATATTCTTCCTCAACTAATTGTCTTCTTTCTTTTTTGCTTATCTTATCTTTCTTCAGGAGTATATGTTTTTCATCTGCAAAGGGGAAGCCAAATTTTTTCAGATTCATCATAGTTCCCTCGATGCACCTTGCCCGGCGATTCGATATATAAAAAATTTCACAACCTTTTTCTTTTGCGTATGTAAGAAATTCCAAAGCTCCCGGAACTGGTTCCGCTTGTGCTGAATCTATCCATTTATAAAAATCTTCCGGGTATTTCTGCTCTTGAATTATTCCTTTGGCATTATAAAATGAGTTGTTTAAGGCAGTTTCATCGATATCTACAATAATAGCTCTTTTCTTTTCTCTCTTAATCTGTAAATCTTCATCTAATCTCAACCTGGCAATATTGTACGCCTGATAAGCCAGAGCTGCGTATTCTGCTGAAGTCTGATGCCAGAGAACAGCCATTAACAGGGATTCATCTTCAAGCTCAATTACTTTATTGCTTTCTTCGCTTGCAAAAAGTGAAAGAAAAATAAAACTTAATACAATTAAAAAAATGATTCTCTTTTTCATCTGATTTCCTTTTTTCTCATTACTATATTTTTGTTATTATTTTAGATTCCCGCTTTCGCGGGAATGACAGACTATTTTAATTGTGAGACGTGAAAATATTATAAATATCCTCAAAGATATAACCCACATGAATCCGATTTGTAAAATCGATTTTTTCAACAGCTATTTCCAGAATTTTACCATTGTGAAATCCAAACTTGCTCACATCTTTCGCATAAGAATTGTACCAGAAACCCAAAGCTTCGATTTCGTTTTTGCTCCAGCCGCCTTCAATTTCCATTTCCCGTCCACGTTGCTGAATACGGTTCCAGGCAAACTCCGGATTACCCTTTAAGATAATCATCAAATCTGCAGATGCCATTTCATCACAAACCTTCTTAAAGCTCGTTGTAAGAGAATCCAGTTCATTTCTCGCCAGATATCCGTCCTTCAAAAATTGATAGCAGAAAACCAGTAAATCTTCCGGAATCGAACGATCCATCACACAACTACAATTTGAGTTTTTTCCCTCATTATGAAGTTTAGCTCTCATTTCAAGAAAATGCAACTGAAGTTCATAACAATACGCTGCTTTATTTGCCAGGAATTTTTCTAAAAGAGGATTTTCTTCGGGATTTTCGTAAAGAGCTTTAATATTCAAGCTTCGTTCCATGATCGCTGCGAGTGTGGATTTACCCAGACCAACATTTCCGGCAACTGTGATCAATTTAGGATTTTCTTTTAAAAACGTTTCTAATTTTCTTTCAGCATCGATTGCTTTTAAAGTTGCAGCAGTTTCCGGTAAAGTTACCCATTCACTGATTCCCGGAGTTGCTACCCTGATATCCAGCTCTTTTATTTTATCAGCAATCCTAGTTACTACACCGCACAAAAACTCTTTGATAGGAGTATCGATATTAGCATCAATTGTCAAAACAGGACAATTCACATGCCGGGAAATAAATTTTTCATAAAGTTCATTAAGAAGTGAAAGATAGCTGGCAGAGATTGCGGTTTCGCTTTTTCTTCCCCGCTCTTTTATTCTCTGTAAGAGGATTGGAACTTCAGCTTTCAAATAAATAATTAAATCCGGTTCAGGGATTTTTTCTGTCATCAGGTTGTAGGTGCGCTGATAAGCCAAAAATTCTTCTTCGCTCATATTTCCCAGAATTTTCTGAGCCAGACCGAAAATAAAATAATCTTCGGGAAGAGTTCTGTCTTCTAAGATCACTCCCTTGCAGCCTTCTATTTTCAGTTGCCTATCCAACCGGCCATTAAAGAATTCTATTTGAGCCATAAAGGCATTTTCAACAGGGTTCTTATAGAAAGCATCCAATACTTTAGGGTTGAATTTTTCTTTGAAAGCAAATACTTTTTCATCACCTGTTCTATTTGGAATTGTGCTTAGTAATATTTCATGCAAAGGAGATGTACTTGCTGCATCTACCAGGGTGGATTTACCAACACCAATATTACCGACAATTCCAATTCTTAGATGCTCCATTTCAAATCCTATTTATGTGTTTTTCTGCAAAGTATCATTTTTCATTTTCTAACTCACCCTCGGTCCCTCTCTTTATCACAAGAGAGGGATGACTTCTTGCTATTTTTTTTCTTCCAATCTTTCTTATATTCCTTCTCTTTTTTTTAAGAGAAGGACAGCAGGATGAGTTTACGGACAGACACTATTTATGTAACTCGATTAGCGACCAAGCTGGTCTCTTTTCTATTATTCAAAAAGTTCGTATTCTTCCATTTTTGAATAATACTTTTCAAGCTGTAAATATGAAAGAGGAATAGTCACAAGTAAACCCAGACCTACAATAGCTGCTCCTAATACATTTACCAATACAATTCTAATTGCCAGGAAAAACTGTTGCCAGCGTGTTTCTTTCCCAGCTTTATAGCTTACAATAATTGCCTTTATCGGATTCAAAGATTTGCGGACCATCAAAACAGGAGCAGGAACAACGATAGCAATCCAATACAAAACCATTACCAATCTTACGATATGTAAAACAGGATCAATGGCAATATTCAGAAGATAGCCAGTGCAAATAATCTTCATCAGAAAAAAATACAGAATGTTTATCAAGGTAAACAGAAAAAATTTTGGATAGTGTTTTAAATTTAAAAAAAACAGTTTAATAGTAAAATAATTTGAATAGTTTTCTTTTTTGAAAGAAAGAGGAATTAATACCAGTGGAACTGTTATCAGCAAAAACAAATTTATGAAAAGATAATTATTATCAAAGAAATTTCCACTACCAAAATAAACTGATAATCCAACCAATAGAAAAGCGGTTAAGATGATGAAAATCGCAAAAGGATAAAACTTCGATTTCCTGTCTTTGAACTCTATCCAGGTTTCTTTCCAATTTGCTTTGGATGAAAGTGGTGCGGAAAGTGCATTCGTGGGTTTACCGCAAACGTGACAGAAAATTGCATGTTCGGATAGTTTTTCTCCGCAAGTTCGTTTAATCATTTTGCCAAACCGATTTTTTTCTTTTATTCTTACCTTTGCATTTCATATATCTTCCTTTAGTTTTTGATAAATCAATATCAGTTTTGTTGAGGTAAATTCAGAATAACCGGTTTTTTGTCAATTATTAAAGTTCTTTACAAATTGAAGTTGGAAAAAATTTTTTGATATATAAAATCAGTTTTCTGATTGGAGGATTAAATGTACAAATTAAATGTAAGTTCCGATTTTTCAGCAGCACACAAACTTGTTGGATATGATGGTCCCTGCAAAAATCTTCATGGGCATAATTGGAAAGTTCGGGTAGCTATTAATTGCCAAAAGCTTGATGAAATTGGTCTAACCATAGATTTTGGAATAGTAAAAAAATATTTAAATGAAATAACAGATAGATTGGATCATCAGCTTTTAAACGATTTGGAAATGTTTCAAAATGTCAATCCTACTTCGGAAAATATTGCCAGGTATTTCTATGATGAAATGAGCAAAAAAATAAGTATCAACAGCTGTAAACTGGTAGAGATTGAAATCTGGGAATCAGATAAATCTTCGTTAATTTATAGTGAATAATTGCTGCCAACTCGTTCCCATGCTCCCGCGTGGGAACGCAAGCATTACGGATTTGTACGGAAAAAATTGACGGGATAAACAGGATTAACGGGAAAAATAAAACTTTGTGTCTTTGTGGCTTTGTGGTAAAATAAATGATAAGAATAGTAGAATCCAAATTTATTAAAAGTGCGGTTAACCCGGATGATTATCCTGCTTCAGCTTATTTTGATATAGCTTTTGCTGGAAAATCCAATGTAGGCAAATCTTCTTTGATAAATACAATCCTGAACAGAAAAGCAATTGCCAAAACAAGTTCCACTCCAGGCAAAACCCGTTTGATCAATTTTTTTGAGATCAGGTTCAAGATTGCTGAGAAATCCGGTTTTGTGAATTTTGTAGATTTACCCGGATACGGTTATGCTAAAGTTAGCAAAACAGAACGGAATTTATGGAAAAAAATGATTCAAAACTATTTTGAGCAAAGGTTGCATTTAAAAGGTGTAATCGTTCTGGTTGATATCCGTCATAAAGCTGACTCAAAAGATTTGATCATAATCGAAATGCTTAAATCCAGAAACCTTCCATTTTGCGTTATTGCCACAAAATCGGACAAAATCACAAAATCAAAAATAAATCCTGCAATAAACAAATTGAGAACAGAATTTGATGTTCCATTCGAAAATATACATCCTTTTTCTTCTTTGAAAAAAACCGGAATTAAAAATGTTCTTGAATGGATTGATAAACAAATTTTGTGATTTAATTTGACTAATTATTTCATAAGAAAAACATGCTATTCGATTAATGAATATAAAAAAGGTAAATAAATGTTAGAAAAAATAAAAACTCCTAAAGATGTGAAGAAGCTGACTCTTCCGGAACTTAAGAAGTTGGCAAAAGATGTAAGAAAAAGAATTATCGAAGTAACTGCTAAAAATGGCGGACATATTGCTCCGAGCCTGGGTGCCACTGATCTGGCAATTGCCATCCTCAAAATATTCAATCCGATTTATGACCGCATTGTCTGGGATGTTGGTCATCAATCTTACGCATACAAGATTTTAACAGAGCGAAATGACCGTTTCGACACACTGCGGCAACTTAACGGAATTAGCGGATTCAATAATATCTTTGAGAGCAAATACGATGCTTTTGGCGTAGGTCACAGCAGCACTTCAATTTCTGCTGCTTTGGGCATTACCACAGCCAAAGATTTGAAAAATAAGAAAGGAAGAACCGTTGCTATAATAGGAGATGGAGCTCTTACAGGCGGAATGTCCTTTGAAGCAATGAATCATCTGGGTCATCTGCAAAAAAATATAATTGTTGTCCTGAATGATAATAATATGTCTATTTCAAAAAATGTCGGAGCTTTACAAGCTTATCTCACCAACATTCTGGTTAGTCGTTCATATAATGCTATCAAGGGTAAGATATGGGATTTATTTCAGCATTTTCCTCTTAGAATAAGAAGAAGATTGATCTGGAGTGCTCAGAAGTTTGAAGAGAACCTGATAAATTCTTTTGTCCCCAATGTTATTTTTGAGGACCTGGGATTCAAATATGTCGGTCCAGTTGATGGTCATAATATCGGAAGGCTCGTAAGAATTTTTAATAAAGTGAAGAGAAATATGACAGGTCCGGTTTTGGTGCATATAGTCACCCAGAAAGGTAAAGGTTATGAATTTGCCGAAAATGATGCCCCAAAATTTCACGGTCTTGGACCGTTTACAATAGAAACCGGTAAAGTTGATCAAAAGAAGGGAATTTCTTACTCAGATTTTTTTGGTGATACTTTATGTGAAATTGCCAAAGAGAACAAAGATGTAGTAGCAATCACTGCTGCCATGACAGATGGAACCGGACTGACAAAATACGCAGAAAAATATCCGGAAAGATTTTTTGATGTGGGAATTGCTGAGCAGCATGCTGTGACTTTCGCTGGAGGACTGGCAACTCAAGGAATCAAACCATTTTTAGCAATTTATTCCACCTTTTTACAAAGAGCATTAGATCAGATTATCCACGATATTGCTTTGCAGAAACTACCGGTTGTTTTTTGCATGGATAGAGCTGGTCTTGTTGGAGAGGACGGAGCAACTCATCATGGCGCTTTTGATCTTTCTTATCTTAATTTTATCCCAAATCTTGTAATCTTGGCTCCCACAAATGCAGAAGAATTCGCTGCCATGCTCAGGTTTGCTGGAAACTATCAGGACGGACCTGTTGCAATTCGTTATCCTCGCGGTTATGCATTTTTCCGTAAAAAGAAAATTGCTCCCGTAGAATTGGGAAAATATGAGATTATTCAAAAAGGGAAAGATATTGCCATTCTGGGAATCGGAAACGCATTTGCTGACGCAGAAAAAATCTGTGAATTAATGAAAAAGGATTTTCCCAAAATTAAACCTTTCCTCATAAATCCTCGCTTCATGAAACCTCTTGATACAAAATTCCTAAATGATCTTAAAAAGAAAGTAAAAACTATTTTCACGCTTGAAGATAACAGTCTTATCGGTGGTTTTGGCTCTGCAATCAAAGATTATTATTCTGATTCTGATGTAAAAATTTACTCATTTGGTATTCCAGATAATTTTGTGACACACGGTAAAATCTCTGAGCTAAGAAAACTGATAGAAACAAATCCGGAACAAATTTATAAAAAAATTAAAATCCTCCTAAAATAGTTTCGACATGGAATATAAAGGCGATACAATTGCCGCGATTTCCACACCAATCGGAATTGGAGGAATCGCTGTTATCCGCATCAGCGGTGAGAATTCGATTAAACTCATTACTGAAATTTTTAAGGGAAACAAACCATTAAATAAATCTAAAACTCATTCTGTTCATTTTGGTAAAATCGTTGATAAAAACAGAATCATCGATGAAGTTTTAGTTACTGTTTTCAAGACTCCAAACAGCTATACAGGAGAAGATGTTGTTGAAGTTTCCTGTCATGGCAGCACATTCATTGCCAACCAAATTCTGGAACTTATTTTACAAAAAACTCGCTTGGCAGAACCAGGTGAATTCACTCAACGTGCTTTTTTCAATAACAGGTTGGATCTCACTCAAGCAGAAGCTGTTGGAGACCTAATCAATGCCAAAACAAAGAAATCGCTACATGCTGCCATTCAGCAACTTGAAGGAAGCCTCTATCATCAAATCGAGAACCTGCTGGAAAAAATAACAGATTACAGAACTTCACTTGAACTGGAAATAGATTTTTTGGAACAGGATATCCCTGATATTAATATTTCTAAACTGAAAAGTAACTTAACATCTTTGAAACAAGAATTAGAAAATTTAGCAAAAACCGGTAATGAAGGTCTCATCCTAAGAGATGGGTTGAAGATTAGTCTTGTCGGTGCTCCAAATGTTGGGAAATCAAGTATTTTCAATGCCTTCCTGGAAACTGAACGAGCTATAGTTACTCCCACTCCGGGCACAACCCGTGATTACCTGGAAGAAGCAATTTCTCTCAACGGTTATTTAATAAGAATTTTTGATACTGCCGGAATCCACGATACTTCTGATTCCGTAGAAAAAGCGGGAATAAAACGTTCTTATGAGGTTATCAAAAACTCACATAAGATTCTTTTTATCATCGATGGTAACGAGAATAATGAGGAATACGAAATCCTCAAGAAAATGGTAGGATCAGATAAAATCATAAAAGTTCTGAATAAAGTAGATATTTTTTCTGAGAGAGAGTTGGAAAAATTCAGGAAAGATTATATTTTCTGTTCTGCTATCCAGGAAAACGGGTTAAAAAAAATTAAAGAATATCTAATTAAAGACATCGAGATTTCAGAAGAAGAATTGCATTCCGGTATTTTGAGTAATACTCGTCAAATTGCTGCTGTAAAACGAGCAATAAAATCTATTCAAAGTGCTTCGAGTTCAATTGAAAACAAACTTGGTTTTGAATTTACAGCTTTCGATTTAAAAGAAGCAAGCTCTGCTTTGGAAGAGATCATCGGTAAAATAACTACAAATGATATTCTGAATCATATTTTTGAAAATTTCTGTATTGGCAAGTAAAGTAATAATATTATAGATTAAATGAAATTTCCCGGTGCGTAAAATTGCGGACCGTAAATTTACGAACCCAAATTGATTGTATTAATATACAAGAGACACTAATATATTTCTTTCTAATCACTTCAATTTGAAAAAGATATTGACATCAAATATCAGTTTGTAAAAATACGGTCCGTAAAATTGCGTACTGGAGGGATCATGGTTAATCCGTTTCAATTTGGAAAAGTAGTTCGGGATAAACAGTTCTGTAACCGCCAAAGAGAACTTCATGATCTGGCTTCTGCCATCAAGAGCGGTAACTCGCTTTGGTTATATTCGCCACGGCGATTTGGAAAAACATCTTTAATTATAAACGTATTTTCCCGCATTGAAAGTATAAAGACTATCTATTTCGATCTTTTCAATATCCGTGACAATAGAGAATTTGCCACTAAATATCTCAACGTTCTAACCCATGAATTGTTCACCTGGAAACACGGAGTTACTTCCATATTAAAGAAGCTGTCAGATTATTTGAAAAACATAACTCCGACAGTATCATTGGATGCAATGGGTAATCCATCAATCGGTCTTGATATAAAACCAAAAGAAATATCTAGAACCATCGAATCAATTTTAGAGTTACCACAAAAAATAAATTACCCAAAACCTATTTGTATCGCTTTCGACGAATTCCAAGAAGTTGAACGATTAGATCCTTTCCTGAAAAATATTATGCGTTCGGTTTTTCAGCATCAGCAAAATGTGAGTTACATTTTTTCGGGAAGTAAAGAATCTCTGATGACTGCGATTTTTTCCGATGCAAAATCTCCATTTTTCCAGTTTGGTGACAAAATGAACCTCGACCCTATTTCCAATTCTGATTTAACTTCATACATCAAATCTATGTTTAACCAGACAGAATTACCAATCCATCAAAGCACCATTGAAAATATTTTGCAACTCAGCGAATGCCATCCACATTACACACAATATGCAGCCTATGTTGCCTGGGATCTGGTTTATCAGGATATTCCGCAGAATAATGACTTTAAAGATATATGGCTTTCTCGTATAATTGAAAGTCAATCCGATGCTTTTCGTACGATTTATGAGCAATTAAATGCAAATCAGAGAAAAGTTTTATATGCTCTCAGCGATTTGGAAGGTCAAAGCATCTTGGCGAACGATACGATGATCAAATATAACCTTCCACCGAAATCCACCATCAATACAGCACTTAACAGTCTGCTGCAGAAAACTCTGATTCTGAGATTGAAGGGCTCCTATAAATTTGAAAACCCGATTATTAAGATTTGGATAAATAGATTATATGATTAATAAAATATGAAAGTAAATGACAAAGAGAAAGATATGAATAAAGATTTTATTATTGGCTCAATTAAGAAAATGTTCAATGAAAATATGATTGAATTTTTTGTTTTAAAAAACAATTTAAAAGGTTCCAAATATCAAATGTGGTGGGCAACTTTTTTCGAAGGAACCGGATTAACTGAAGAAGGATCAAAACTTTTTCAACAAATGATTGAGAACATACTTGAATCTCCCGAGATAAGCGAAATTGCAACTCGGGAAGAAGTAATATCATATTTACAATCTACTTTGACCGAATTAATAAAAATCAAAAAAGAAGATCGTCTGAAATTTATTATTAAAGAAGGAAATTCTATTGTGAAAAAACTAATCTCTTTAAGGGAAAATGTTGAACTGATTTTTCCAATTTTAAATTTGGAATTGAAAGTTAGATCATTACGATTGGGTAATGTGAATATATTCCATTTTTCAAATTACCAATTACAAAAACAACTGAAGTATAGGAAACAACTAATGAATAATAATCCATATTTTATTGAAAAGCCCAGTGAAATCAAAGATTTGATGAAACAATACAAAGAATTGCTAATAAAAGAATATCACAATAAAGTGTGTGCAAAAATAGATTTTAACAAATCTCCAAAAAAAAATTATGAAGATTCGATACAAGAAATTCAAACTGCTCTTGCTTGTCTGAAATTATTTAGTGATCATATCCACGTTAGAAATAGCTGTCAATTTGGATTAGAAGGTTCGATAGTTAAAATGGGAGCACTTGAATGCCTAATAAAATTAAAAAATGGATCTAGTTGGAAAACATATGGTGGATTAATAGGATATATTAATAAATTTACAATTGATCATGATTTTATCAAAAATGCAAATTCAAAAGGACTCATGATTCTTAAAAGCATTCTGGTAAAAAATAAAAAAAATGAGATTGAAAAAAGAATCTTAAATTCAATTTTTTGGTATGCGAAATCTTATGATGTATCTTTAGCAAAATATCAAAAGAACCAAAACGATAAGAAAAAAGATGACCGATTAAATATCTTAACGCATGAAATTGGTGAAAAATTCTTAAAACTAATAATTTGTTTAGAATCGTTATTGTTATTTAAAGATTTTAAAGAAGATAAAAAAGAATATTTAAAACAGCGAGGTTCCTTTATATTACTCTGCACCAAAAAAGATGAAGAAAAAATTCAAAGAATTATTGATAAATCTTACATTATCCGCAATGATATCGTTCATCAAGGTTATGTAAACGTGAATTATAGACAACTCATAGAACTTGATTACTTAGTAAAAAAGATGATTACAAATCTGATTAAGAACTATAAAAAATGGAACATTAACACGAATACAGATTTATATAAATGGTTTGAGAAGAAAAGACTAAGTGCAATATAATAACCTTTTATTAAACCTAATAAATATGAATTTGGATTCAACTAAACAGCAAAATATTATTTAATCATTTCCTCTTACTTAATAATCACGAATTTACCGACTTTTTTATCTCCGCTATCATGGTCTTTCACTGAGAAAAGGTAAACGCCTGCAGCAATTATCTGGTTGTTTTTGGAAAGCAGATCCCAGGGTTCCATTCCGCTGGCAGCAACACCTTCGTAAGCAGCTTTGCTCACAGAGATGATATCTTCTGTTTCAGCACCATCATGTTTGAGCACATCAACCAAATCTCCGGCAAGTGTAAATATTTTGACAGTGCATTTTTCCGGGAGATTTACAAACCAGATCCGCCGACTCTTATCACCTTTATCATCATTTTCGCGTCTGCCGTCAAATTTGCTTTGTCCTACATAAGGATTGGGTACAACGTGAATATCATCCATCTTATCTTTAGCGCAAGGTCCCGGGAAGAGTATTTTCATATTTGCATCAGCATCTCTTCCGGATTCGAGGGATAGTAAATTCATCTCCGGAATTCCTCTATCCCAGG
>Ga0207996_1002455_pt1 | contig 11261 bp, 7 predicted proteins | sample AntAceMetag02UKG_FD_184773 | JGI IMG/M metagenome (GOLD analysis project Ga0207996, IMG submission 184773) | Saline lake microbial communities from Ace Lake, Antarctica - Antarctic Ace Lake Metagenome 02UKG (SPAdes) (version 2) | ecosystem: Environmental > Aquatic > Non-marine Saline and Alkaline... | reverse complement strand
AAAACAATACAGCAGATGCAAAAATCATATTCTTCGATCCCAAAAAAATAAAGGAATTTGAAGTAACTGATGAAGAAGTAGAACAATATTATGAAGATAATAAGGATGAATTCAAACTAGCTCCTGCCTGCAAATACAAATTTGTTAAAATGGTAATTCAACCGAGTGAGGCTGATAACAATCTTAAAAAAGCTAAAATCGATTCTTTGTACAAGAAAGTAATTTCCGGTGAAGATTTTGCTACTGTTGCACAGGAATTTTCCGAAGGACCATCCGCACCTAAAGGTGGAGATTTGGGATATTTTACACGTGGAAGAATGGTAGGAGAATTCGAAGATGTTGCTTTCGCAACTAATGTAGGAGGAATTTCCGAACCTGTTTTAACTCAATTCGGATGGCATATTATCACAGTGATAGACAAACGGAAAACAGAGAGTGGGGAAGATGAAATTCGAGCAGCTCATATTCTTCTGAAAGTAGAAGCATCTGATGAAACCAAAGAGAATATTGAGATCAAAGCAGCAGATTTATATGAGAAAGCATTGGAAAAAGGATTGGAAAAAGCTGCTGAAGATTTTGTTTATCAAGTAGAGGAAACAAAAGAATTCGCAGAAGATGCTAACTATATTGGTGGAATTGGTCGTGAAGCAAGCTTAATTCAATTTGCTTTCAAAAATAAAATAGGTAAAGTTGCAGAAGTTGTAAAACTGCAAAATGGTGATTTTATTTTAGCTGAAATTTCCTCCAAAATTGGAGAACATTACAAGGAATTTGAGGATGCTAAAAATACTATTAAAAGAGATTTGGAAAATGAGAAGAAACTATCGATCGTTACACTTGAAGCCGAAGAATTTGTAGAAAAGTCCGAACCTGAGAATTACCTGTCCGAAGCTTCTAAAGAAGGTTGGGAAATTGTGGAAGGCGAAGGAATAACAACCGATAAATTTATTCCTAAAATCCGAAAAGTTGAAGAACTGAATAAGGCCATTTTAGAATTGGGAGAGAAAGAATTTACAGAATTAATAAAAGGCGAGAATGGAGTTTACCTGGCTTACGTGGAAAAACGAGAAAAACCTGATATGGGAAAATTTGAAATTGAAAAAGAAGATTTGATGACAGAAGCTCAGACGACTGCGGAAAACGAACATCTAAACGAATGGTATAAAGAACTTAAAGAAAATGCAGAAATTGAAGATAACAGGAGTGCCTTTTTTTAGCCTTTAAAAGCTCGTTTGTACAAACTTAAAAACGGGTGTAATATCCGGTTTTTATTCCCTAATTCTTCCATTATTATCTTATGGAAGAATCTTGGTTACCAATATATTTCTTGACTAAAGCTTTAAGATGATTTCTGTTTGATCTGTGTTTGAAAATAGAAAATTCACTATTTCAGAAAGAAAGAAAAATCGATGATGAAAAATTCTCATATTTTTTGAGTAATAAATAAGAGACCGTATAATGTGCTATAATTTTATTGAGGATAAATATGAGCCCAACAGTATTTAAGGAAGGCAAATATAGATTTCATTTTTTTTCTAGAGAAGAAAAAAGAATGCATGTTCATGTTATTTCTCCTGATGGTGAAGCAAAATTCTGGGTAGAGCCAACTATTGCTTTAGTAAATTATTCAGGATTTTCAAAATTACAATTAAACCAGTTACAGAAAATAGTAGAAAGGCATAAAAATGAAATCATTAAAAAATGGAAAGAGCATTTTAGATCTTGAAATCACTAATATTTCTCAGCATGGATTCTGGATATTGTATAAAGAGCGAGAGTATTTTTTGTCATTCAAAAAATATCCCTGGTTTAAGAATGCAAAGATATCAGCCATTGTAAATGTTAAATTATTTCATAATCATCATCTTTATTGGCCAGACTTAGATGTAGATTTAACAACTGAAATATTAAATAATCCTGACAAGTATCCATTAATATATAAATAATTCCTAATCATATAAGCATTTGTTCGTTTGTTATTTCATCTTTTTTTTATTAAATGGTCTTCAAAATCGAAATTATATTTAACAAGGAATGTTTATGAAATTTATTGGAGCTCACGTCAGTACTGCAGGTGGAGTGGAAAATGCTCCTCTCAATGCAAAAGAAATCGGAGCAAAAGCATTTGCGCTTTTCACCAAGAATCAAAGGCAGTGGCAGGCAAAACCATTAACTCAAGATAACATTAGGTTCTTCAAAAAAAACTGTGAGAAATACGGTTTTTCTCGTTCACACATTCTTCCGCACGATGGTTACTTAATAAATTTGGGGCATCCTGAGCTGGAAAAGCTGGAAAAATCTCGTCTAGCTTTCTTAGATGAAATGCAGCGTTGCGAGCAATTGGAACTTTCTTTTTTGAACTTCCATCCGGGCAGTCATCTCGGTAAAATAACAGAAGAAGAAAGCCTGTTTAGAGTAGCGGAATCAATTAATTTGGCTTTAGATAAAACCGAAAAAGTTACTGCTGTAATTGAAAATACTTCAGGTCAGGGAAATAATGTGGGTTACAAATTTGAACATCTTGCGTTTATCATAAAGCAGGTGGAGGATAAAAGCAGAATCGGAGTCTGTTTGGATACTTGTCATGCTTTTACCTCAGGTTATGATATTCGCACGAAATCTTCTTTTGATAAGACTTTTGAAGAGTTCGATAAAATTATTGGTTTTCAATATCTGAAAGGAATGCACATAAACGACAGTAAAAGAGAGCTTGGCAGCAGAATTGACCGTCATCAAAGTATAGGTAAGGGTTTCATCGGTTTGGATGCTTTTCGATTTCTGATGAATGATGCCAGGTTTGACGAAATTCCAATGATATTGGAAACACCAAATTCTGAGATTTGGGCGGATGAGATTAAGCTGCTGTATAGTTTGATGGAATAACTTAGAACTTCTCTTTTTCCCAACTTTCCAGTTGGGAAAACAATAACCAGTGAAGTTTCTACTTCAGATATTTTTAAGCAGAAGCTTATCAAATTACTTCCGTCCGAACCGGAAGATTCGGACGGAGAGAAAAAATGAGCAGGAACTTGTCTGTTAACTGATTTTTTGTGCATTTTTGCGGCTATTATTTTGGATTCCCGATTGCTCGTACGTAACTTGACACAAGTCTGAAAAGATCTTGTGTTAAGTTGATCTGCTTTTCAACTTAAGTCAAGTCATCCGGTGGTTGCCGGGTAACTTAACTCAAGTTATCTATTAGCTCTATTCAAATATAGCTTCCACGAAATCATTCACATCAAAATCACGCAAATCTTCGGTAGTTTCACCTACACCGATAAGTTTAATCGGTATTTTCAATTGATGTTTTATACCGATGACAATTCCGCCTTTGGCAGTTCCATCCAATTTGGTTAAAACAATACCACTCAATTTTGTGGCTTTATCAAAGATCTCTGCTTGAGAAAGAGCGTTCTGTCCTGTAGTGGCATCAACCACCAGCAAAGTTTCGTGCGGAGCTTCCGGAACGATTTTCTTTATGGTACGCACGATCTTGGAAAGCTCATTCATCAGATTCACTTTTGTATGCTGACGCCCGGCTGTATCTATCATTACAACATCGATTTGCCTTTTGACAGCAGAAGTGATTCCATCATAAACAACAGCAGAGGGATCTGCTCCCTGCTGCTGTTTTATTATATCTGCTTCTGCTCGTTCTGCCCAGATCGAAAGCTGTTCAATAGCTGCTGCTCTGAATGTATCAGCAGCAATCATCATAACGGTTTTGCCCTGGTCTGTAAATCGCTTTGCCAGTTTTCCGATTGTTGTTGTTTTACCGACTCCATTCACACCAGCAAATAAAATTATAAAAGGTTTTTTAGTTGTTAATTTCAGATGATTACTTTCTTTAGAATAATCTTCCAATAAGAGTTTTCGAATGATTTCTTCCAGGTATTTCTGAATTTCTGCAGTTTGAGAAATCTGTTTTAATTTGATTTCTTCCCGCAATTTGCTGATGATATCCGAACTTACCTGAATTCCAACATCTGCCTGAATAAGCATTTCTTCCAAATCCTGGAGTAATATCTCATCAACTTTACCGCATAATTTGATAATTTCAGCAATTTTGGACAAAAAACTATTTTTGGTTTTTGCTAATTTGATTCTAAGATTTTCTTTCTCTTTTTTAAGAACAGGTTTTCTAATTTTTTGAAGTATCAGAAAAATGATTAAAATAATCGCAATTGCAATTAATGCGTAAATTATTTGATTTAGTTCCATTTTTTATGAAAATAAAAAGGCAGACTGTTTGCCTGCCTGAATCTGAAAATTATTTATACTGCCTTTTCAGTTTTGATTTTATTGAAATATGCTGCAATACGTGCTTTTCTTCTGGAAGCGGTTCTCTTATGAATAATATTTCGTTTTGCTGCTTTATCCAATTGGGAATAGATTTCAGCAATGAGCTTTTCTTTTTCTTCTACTGGAATTTCACTTTGCATTTTTTTTGAGAGACTTCTAATCGTCATTTTCACAAAGTGATTTCGGGCATTTCTCTTTTTTTCTTGTCGCAGCCTTTTTTTACAGGATTCATGAATAGGCATTTTTCCTCCAAATCTATATTTTTTTGGGACAGAAAAAGTTAAGTGTGTTTTGTGTCAAATATTTTTTAAAGAGATTTCAATAAATTATTAATTACATCAAATTAAATGTATAACTTATTTTTAAGAAATAAGTTGTATCTTCAAAATCTTCCAGATATTCTCCGGATGAAAATTGTTTAGTTTGTTTTTCAGTTCCCGATGCTCCTAAATAGATAGCCGTTTTAGAACTGGGTTTATAGGTGAATAAAGGAAATATGCTTATCCTTTTAGGATTTTCTTCCCAAGCTATCATATCATGATTTATGTTTTGAACGATTAGTCGAAACCAGAAATTCTTATGAAACTGCAATTTAGCTTTTATTTCATAGGTTCGAGCAATGTATTTACCTGCTGTTTCATGGTATTTATGCTTGAATTCGAGATCAAAGAAATTTATAGGTCGTACGTTGAGTGTAGTTTCATATTTGTAATAATTTGCAATTTCACCCTGGGTATCACCAAAAAAAAGATTTTTCCCGTCTACGATAAGAAAACTCACTTTTAATTGTTTAAATGGCTCATAATTCAGGCTTAACCACGGGTAGTACATGTAATAATCTTTGCCCAGATAATTCTCCATAGTCATTTCCAGCCCGGTCCAGAAATCAAAATTATTATTGAACATAGCTCCGCACATCAATTCCCAGTAGTGGGATCTGATGTCTTTAAGATCATACGTAGTTTTTATGTGCTGAGTGGAAGCTATTTCCATGTAACGTAGAAAGTCTTTATCGGTATTTCCATGGATCTGATATTCAATCCGACTATTTGTGAAAACACTGTTCTTATCATAAATATAACCAAGATCTGCTGTGTAATCTTCGGTGATGCCATTGGATTCAAAATTTAAAAACCAGGTGCCGTTATAATAATCCAAATCTATCGAATAACCGTATCCATATTTTGTTTCTATTTCGTCATTTTCGTCTATCACCTCATTTGAACTGGCAACAAGCTGAAAATCAGCATCTATTTCATCGTTGAACCAGTTATTGGCATCCAGACTTAGAAGGAAATTCTCGTAATCTTCAAAACGACGCATAGTCGCAGCAGCGCGGATGAATGAATTACCATTTAGCAGCTTTTTATTGAAGCTCAAGAAACCGAAAGTTGCATCGGATTTCAATGTATCTGCATAACCAAATCTATCCCCATAAACATCTTGATCATCTGCCAGCAAACCGTAAACAGACATATCACTCACAGAACCGGAAAGCTTCGTTCCCCAGAGTGGATCGACAATATTTCTGGTATTAAAGATTATCAGATCTGTACTGAATGGATTTGATTGTTCGATGAAGAAAGGACGTTTCTCTTGAAAATAACGAGGGTAGCGGGAATTCACATCAATTTCCAGACCATCCGCTTCGATAATATTGAAATCGGGATTTATCGTAGCTGTGAAAGTAAGGTTGGAATTCGGTTCAAAGAAAATATTTAATTCCGGCTGCAATTCAGAATCTGTTTCTTCTTCGTTGTATAGATTATCCTGAAACTGATTATAATTTCCTGTGAAGGAAGGAATCAGCTTCAGATTCATATTTGTAGGTAACTCGGTAAAGCGGAGAATTCCATAATTATCATAGAAATTTCCTCCACCGCGGGGAACACGGAATCCGCATACTTCTTCGGGACCATCTGTAATGTGACGTTTGAAGAATATTCCCCAGGTTACATCTTTCCCACTTTTGTATTTAATGCTTTCTAGTGGTAAAGAAAATTCCAGGTTAAATCCTTCTGCTGTTTTTCCACCCGCAGAGTGATAAAACAGGTCTATCGAAGGATCGATATCATCAATCACAATTCCATCTGCCTGTTCTCCATTTGCATTACAACCGATGTAATACGCCTGATCGTTGGAATGAAAAGTATCAAAGAAGAAAAAAACTCTATCAGTCGTATAAATGTGATCTCGACTACAGTGAAAATCCCGTAATCTAATCATATCCACAAAATAACATTTTGCCATACAATATATGTTATTTTCATCATATGCTAAAAATATCTCTGTTTTTTCTGAAGGTTCTGTGTTATCACCGGGAGAAGTCTGAAAGAACTCATCCCACAGTACTGCTTCAGACCACTCATCAGCAGAAATCTTGCCATCAATGACAGGAGGATTTTCCAGTTTCGGGATATTTATTTCAACTTTAGCATTTAAAAAACAAATTAATAATATGAAAATTAATAATATAAAAATTCGCTTCATTTACTTTCCTTTTTCTTGCATTCTTACTTGAGGGTCCTGCATAATTCAATTTCTAACTCACCCTCTGTCCCTCTCTTCAAAAAGAGGGATGACTTCGTTTGCCCCTTCTCTTTGCAAGAGAAGGGGTTAGGGGATGAGTTGAAAAATTGGATTTCCTGATTTTTCATCATTATTCTCAAAAACATCCAATTATGCAGAACTCTTTTGCATTCTTACTTATAACGAAAACCAATGATTGATCTTTATTAGGAAAACATTATGAGTATGAATTTTAAAAAGGTCTTTCATATCATTATAATATGAAAATTCTCCATCTGAAATAAAACCAGATCTATTTTGTGACCAGACAAGATACAGATTGGAACCTGGAGAAAATTCCCAACGAATAACCAGATTTGAATTGAATGCTTTATAATTGAAATCAGGATTACATATGTAATAATCAATAATTCCATCGAGATTCTCATCGATTTGATATTCATCATCATCGACATTATAATTGATTTCATCATCCAAAAATGTATAAAATCGATCTTCATATTTATCAGCTTTGGGATTGGTTATGCGTTTAAAATCAGAGTACTTTCCAGCAGAAATAAATGGTGAACCATAATACTGAATTGAGAAATTCGGTGTGATGCAATAATCCATACGAAAAGTAAGACTCGTTGTTTCCTGAAATAAGGAAGAGAAAATAAAGCGATCTTCTTCCTCAAATTCTTCAATTGTAACATATTCCAGGTTATGTTCATACTTATTGTAGGAAGGATTCATAGAAATTCTCAATTGGTTATTCGGTCTGATCCTGAATGATATCCAATAGGAATTAAATGAATTGTTATCATTATCTCCAAATCCGAAATTTGTTCCACACCCGAAATTTATGCTTTTTCTTCCATCCGAATTAAAGTAAAAATCACCATCCCAATCACCGGGTCTTTTTGCTGAAGGTCCTCCTCGCAAAATTTCGTTTGAAATATACTCAAATCCTCGAGAAAGTCCTCCACCAAAAGTGGAATTATTTTTGAAAGTTCCATGAACGTTCATATTCACAGCATTGGAAGTATTAACTCCTCCAAAATCCCAATTGCACCATTGATTTGCATTCACACTAAATTTACGGAAAATTCCAAAAGGTTGATTGATCCAATATCCAATCCAGGTAAATTGATTGATCTGATCAGCTCTTCGCATATAACCGATATCATTGATCTCAAAACCAGGTGAACGCAAGGAAATCCCTGTCTGATATTTTATCCTGTTACTGCTTGATTTACCGAAAATAACAGAACCTGCATAACCGGAAAGTGAAGTTTTGTTTGAATCAACTGAAGCATAATTGTTATCCGGTCTCTGGAAATATCTGACGGAACCGGTTTGAGCTTCCAAAATTGCTTCTTTGTCTCCCTGAATGTAACTGAAGGCAGTTGTAGCCATCAGATAATATTTTTTATCTTTCCACTGTTGAAGAAAATCAATTCCACCAGAATAAGCTGAGTTATTCAGATAATTCAAATAATCATTATTTATATTCCTGTTAACAGAAGTAAACATTCCGCCTAAATAGGAATTCCCTTTGTTAAAATCTTTAATAACCCGACCGACAAAATAGTTCGTTAACGGTTCAACAGTAATTTCATCCTTTTGCCCATCCAATTCATATTCAGCAATTTCCTTTTCTGTGATGGATTCCATTATACCGATGGACCAACCTTTTTTTGTTTTACCTGAGAGCTTGAAAGCTCCCAAAATTGTAGAATTTTCCGGTATATCGATATAGTCATAATCATCAGGATAATAGCGCGGTTTCCTGCCGATTCTTCTCGAGTAAAAAAGATTATCAATAACAAAACCTCCACCGGTTATTGCAGACGTTAATTGATAATCGAGAATATTATTCCCTTCAATAAAAAAGGGTCTTTTTTCAGAAAAATAAGTTTCAAATTCAGTAAGATTTATTTCTGAAGGATCAGCTTCAACCTGACCGAAATCAGGATTAATCGTCATATCAAGAGTTAAGTCAGTCGTTATTCCGATTTTTCCATCCAGACCAATGTTGAAGTTTTCAGATGAACCATCATTAAACGGATCTTCCACTTCAGCTTCAAATCGCTCTAATTTCCCGACAATGTAAGGTGACAGCTCAATATGTCTTTGAGGTTTAATGCCTTTTATTCCTCGTAATTCTCCAAAATTACTTACCCAACCCGGCTCATCCTGCGTGATAAGCTGCCAAACTGATCTTTCTTCCTCTCTATGAATTCTTCGAGTAACTTCTATTCCCCAAACCTGTTCTTCTTTATCACTATAGCGCAATTGATTTAAAGGGATTTTAATCTCTGCTGTCCAACCCTGTTCATCGATGTTTGTTTTTCCATACCAGATTGGATTCCAACTCGTATCCCAATTATCTCCATCATCAGAAATAAATTCATCTCCCCTGACTCCGGAAACGCTTAAAGTAAAAGAAAAAGCGGTTCGTTTATCAAAATAACTATCGATATTTACTTCTACCCAATCTCCGGGAAACCAATCTCTCGGGGCTGTGATGGAAGTGATTTTAGACGGATCAGTATCATACGCTCGAAATCCAAAATAGAGGTTTTTGTCATCATAAAGGATTTTAAATCTCGTTTCCTGTGATGGAGCTTCATTTTCATAAGGTGTCCTTTGAATGAAATCTCCTGCCCATTCAACTCTGTTCCAAACTTCATCTTCAATTTCACCATCAATGATTAACTGATTAGAACTGACTCTGTCTGTGATATAGACTCTTTTTTCAGCACCCAAAAGAAATGCATTCAAAAAGATAAAAAATATAAAAATTAAAAATATAAAATTTTTCTTCATTTAATCTCCTTTTACACCTCGTTTAAAAGGGTTCTGCATAATTCAATTTCTAACTCACCCTTCAGTCTTCGCTAAAGCTTCGCCTTGACATGCGGTCCCTCTCTCCAAAAAGAGGGATGACTTCATTTTACCCTTCTCTTTGCAAGAGAAGGGGTTAGGGGATGAGTTGAATAATTGGATTTTCTGATTTATTCTCATTATTCTCAAAAACACCTAATTATGCAGAACTCATATCTCGTTTACAAGTGCAGCTTGTGAATAAGAACTCGTGAAAAACATTTATTTTACTCCATACTTACCCTGAAAAAGTTTCTTTCAAACATTCTTGCATTTGATTCTTTCAGGGTTGAAAAGAACCAAATAACTTTAAAGAAACTTTAACAAAGGCAGGTAAACCTTGAAAGGGCTAAACAAGAAGAATCTTTTGAAAGAAGCCTTTTCAAGGTCTTCATTTCCCGGAAACAGTAAGTCCGTCGAACTTAATCCAGGGATAAATATGATAACCGGAATTTACTCTTTCCGAAGATATTTGCTTAATATTATTCATAATTTCCACGATATTTCCGTTTATCATCGTTTCGCTGATTGGATATCTGATTTCTCCATTTTCTATGTAATAACTGTTCTTGGCAACACCGCTGAAATCACCATTATCACTGGGACGTCCACCGCTGAAACGGCACAGAAGAATTCCTTTTTCGGTAGATTTGATGATTTTATCATAAGATGTATCACCGGAATCGATGATATAACAACTACCCTGATTCACTGCTTTTGGCAAACCGGTTTTCCTTGAACCGTATAATCCGAGCAGGAACGTTTTCAAAACGCCTTTATCGATAATTGTGCTGTTCCTGACTTCGTAACCATCATAAGTGACATAATAGTTGGATGCCAAAACTTCTGATAAAGGTTTTGAATGTAATGTCAATTTACTGTCTGCAATCTTTTTATCGAGTTTGTCTTTGTAAACGGAAATACCTGTTATTAAAGGATAGTCACTCAAAAATCCGGTTACACCTCCAATAATGTCATCCATACATTCGGGTGTGATGATCACATTTCCGATAAATTTTTCCGGAATTGAAAATGTTTCAAGTTGCTCTGAAGATTGCTTCAAAAGCCTGTCGATTGAACCACAATCTTTAATTGGTTTTTCCAGATTTTTGCTGAGATAAACCACATAATTGAAAGATGATGTTTTCTTACCTTCTTTGGTTGTGAACATTACCACAACTGTATAAATACCTTTATTGGTAATGTATTTCACACCATTTGAATTCACGAAAAAACTATTAGAAACAGTAAAATCATAATGAATTCCCTCGAGGATAGTATTCGGATATGCCTTTTTTGAATACTCCATAAATTCTTTCAACCTGGAATACATTTTATCGATATCCGGTTTTTGCGGACCTGAAGAAAATTCTTTTGCAGGTTGCTTTTCCGAAATATCGTTTGCTTCATCCGGTTTGGAAGATTCGGCAAGCTCGATAACCTGTTTTGCTGCTTCATCAATGGATTTTTTATCGAGAGTGTTGATCGTGATCGAGCCTTTTTTGTTCTTCAGAATTCCTGTTAAAGAAAGATTCGTATTGAAAGTCGTTCTGAAAAGATTG
>Ga0207996_1002453_pt1 | contig 11270 bp, 10 predicted proteins | sample AntAceMetag02UKG_FD_184773 | JGI IMG/M metagenome (GOLD analysis project Ga0207996, IMG submission 184773) | Saline lake microbial communities from Ace Lake, Antarctica - Antarctic Ace Lake Metagenome 02UKG (SPAdes) (version 2) | ecosystem: Environmental > Aquatic > Non-marine Saline and... | reverse complement strand
AGCTTGGCTGATTTCTTTTGCCTCTTACAGCTTGTGGAGCGAGATACGGACAATCAGTTTCTATAAGAATTCTGTCATTTGGTATATCTTTTGCAACCTGCCTTAAATCAGGAGCGTTCGGATAAGTGAGATTCCCAGCAAATGAAATATAAAAGCCGCGACTTAAACAAGTTTGCGCAAATTCCAATGTTCCTGAAAAGCAATGTATCACTCCCCTGTTTATAGAGTAATCTTTAATAATATCCAAGATATCTTTATGTGCCTCTCGATTGTGGATGATTATAGGCAGATCAAACTCTAAAGCCCACTCAATATGCTTACGGAAAAGCTCTTTTTGCTGCTTTTTGCCGGAAGTATCTCTGTAATAATCCAAACCTGTTTCCCCTATTGCTGCAATATTCGGGTATTTTCCCAAACATTCTTTTACGTACTTTAAGTCATCCTGTTTGATTCTATCGGCATAGTTTGGATGCAGGCCAATTGCCGTTAATACATTTTTCTTTCCGTAAACTGTCTTTAATCCGCTTTCAATGCTTTTAATATCACAGCAAATATTAATCGTATATTCCACATCATTCTTATTTGCCTCAGATATGACTGAATCAATTCCTTCTTCAAAAGCAGGATCAGTTAAATGCGCATGAGTATCAAAAAGTTTCATTTTAAATTTTTTTTGCAGCCGCTTTATTTCTAAGATCAAACCAGAAATCAACTAATCCCAATATAATAATGAGCATAAGAAAAATTGGAGAAGTAAAAACCAGTACATAAATCAGCAGTTTAATAAAAGGGAAGACCTTCCATTTGTCAAAAAAGAAATTTGTAATCGCCAGTCCACCCACCAGGTAAACAGCTGAAATAATAATCAGCAAATTCAGCCCTATTATATAGCCTAGCTGAAACTTAGCGTATTTGAATAGAAATGTCATTAAGGCAGTTATAATAAAGCCCCATATACACTCATCCCTCAATCTCCACGTTTTAAAAGGAGATAATTTAAGAGCTTCTAAACCCAGTATCTTTTTTGAGAACAAAAGATTAATGCTGACTATTAAAAAATTCATAATAAAAATAATTGCAGGAAAACTAATTTTAATTATATTTAATGCTGTACTAAATGACTCTTTAACTAATGTAATATTTTCTTTGCTGATGCCTGTCTCTTCATAAATTTTTAGACTTTTATCCATATGAACCTGTAAATTCGCATAAATTTCACTAAGAAAATTTTCATTATGCAATAAAATTACCAAAATAGCCAAAAGACTTATAATGCCCAAAATAACTGTTGATAAAACATCTGTCTTTATAAAAGAAAACTTGTTCTTAAGTATTATCCCTGTAACTAATCCTAAAAATCCAAGTTGTATAGATAAAATTGTGGAAAAGTGATTCTGGAAAATTAAGTAGACACCTAATGCCATAATAAAAAAGCACAGAAATCCTTTACGGACACCAAGCAAATACACACAGATAATAATAGGTAAAGGAACTAAAACTTGGAAAAACAACTGTCCAAAAGTAAAAAATTTCCCTGAGGTAAAAAAACACAGTGATATTAATGAAAACAGGATTGTCTTTTTACCTATTGGCAACTGACACTTCTCAATTTATTTTGCAGTAAAAGGCAGTAACGAGCACATTCTTGCTCGTTTTATTGCAACGGCAAGTTTTTTCTGGTGACGAGCGCAATTCCCTGAGACTTTAGTTGAAAGAATTTTTCCCCTCTCAGTAATAAAGCCAGATAGCGTTTTAATATCCCTATAATCAATTTCATTCATCTTTTCAACACAAAGCCTACAATACTTCTTCCTTATAATCTTCTTTTTTTTACCTTTGTCTTTTTTTCTTTTTTGAAACATAAATACAATCTCCTTTCTATTATATCAGAATGGGACTTCATCCTCTCCAGATTTATCTGGCTTTTTCTCTGATGAATTTGTTTGAGTCTTTGTTTCTTCTTTCTCATCAATCTGTATTTCAGGGACAGGCAAATCTTTTTCTCCGCCGCCGAGTGAAGAATTAGTACTGCTGTTTCCTTGAGCACTACCAAGAAACTGAACTCTCTCTGCAACTACTTCCATAGTGCTTCGTTTTTGTCCATCTTTGTCCTCCCATGAACGACTTTGCAAGCGTCCTTCTATAAAAACAGGTCTGCCCTTGCTGAGATACTTTGCAGATGACTCTGCCTGTTTACCCCATACAACAACTTTTACGAAAAGAGTCTCTTCGCTCTTTTCTCCATCTTTTTTTGTAAAAGAACGATTAACCGCTATACCAATATCCGCTACAGCAGCACCACTTGGTATATACCTAAGCTCAGGATCTCTAGTCAAATTTCCTATCAAAAAAACCTTATTCAAATTTGCCATGTTCATCCTCCTTTTTTGCTTCTTATTACTTTCTCAAAATAAAAACTCTAAATATATCCTCCTTCAATTTTAATTTCTTATTAAGCACAGCAATGCCTTCAGAAGGTGCTTCAAATTTTATATTTACATATACTCCTTCACTGCGCTTTTTAATCTTATAAGCAAGTTTTTTCTTCCCAATACGGTCAACATTTACAACCTTGCCTTTTGCGGACGTAATACATTTTTCAATATCCTCTATGACCTTATCCCTGCCCTCTTCTGCTAAATCGGCGCTTATAACAAACATTCCCTCATACTTGTTTTTATCCACTAATCCCCCTCCAAGCTGCTTGTAGCAGCAATTATTAATTTTAAATTTAAAATTTCTTAAACAATGGCGCTAAGACAAGAGAAATAACACTCATAAGCTTAATTAAAATATTGATAGAAGGGCCGACTGTATCCTTCAGCGGATCGCCTACTGTGTCTCCAATAACAGCTGCTTTATGAGCTTCGCTGCCTTTTCCGCCAAAGTTGCCATCCTCAATATATTTTTTGGCATTATCCATGGCTCCGCCGCTATTTGCCATCTGGATTCCAAGCATAAGACCGGATATCAATGCCCCAACAAGAAGACCCGCAAGAGCTTTAGGTCCTAACAACAATCCAATTATAACAGGTGCTACAATAGCCATAGCACCAGGAAGCAACATACCCTGAATAGCCCCTTTTGTTGAAATATCAACACACGTTGCTGAATCAGGCATTACATTTCCTTCCATTAATCCTTTGATTTCCCTGAATTGTCTTCTCACTTCAGCTATTAATTCATACGCAGCTTTACTAACAGCCTTAAAAAGCATTGAAGAAAACAGAAACGGCAGCATACCTCCAATTAATAAGCCTGCCATAACTTTGGGATCGGTAATATCTGCTCCTTTTATGCCAACTATCATAATATAAGCGGACACCAATCCTATAGTTGCAAATGCAGCTGAACCTATTGCAAATCCCTTGCCAATTGCCGCGGTTGTATTGCCAACAGAGTCCAGATTATCTGTTATCTTTCTTACAGACGGGTCCAGTTTTGCCATCTCCGCTATACCTCCTGCGTTGTCAGCAATAGGACCGTATGAATCAACTGAGACGATCATGCCGGTTGTTGCAAGCATACCTACAGCAGCCATAGCAACCCCATATCCTCCAGCAAAATGATAAGCAACCATAATGGCACCGGCAAGCACCAGCACAGGAATACAAGTGCTTTCCATACCGACTGCCAATCCACCAGTAATAGTTATTGCAGGACCGCTCTTGGAACTTTCAGCAAGCTTTCTAACTGGTTTATATTTTGCAGAGGTAAAAAACTCGCTTGTAAAACCAATTGCCATACCTGATATGATTCCAGCAAGTGCAGCGTAAAAAGGGCCAAGTTTAGAGTAGTTCTCAAACGCCACGCCAAATCTGCTTACAATAAAATACGTACCTATAATTGACAAGATGGCGCTTACATAAGTACCGCCCATCAAAGCTCCTTGAGGATTCTTTCTACCAAACATCTTTACATAACATACCCCAATGATAGAAGCTATAATTCCTGCACCTGCTATATAAATCGGCATAAATTTCAACTTATCAGCTACACCTTGTCCCATTACAACAACAAACGTTGAACCAATAGCTATGCTTGCAATAATAGATTCAACATACGACTCTAAAAGATCTGCACCCAGACCTGCAACATCTCCTACATTATCCCCAACATTGTCAGCAATCACAGCGGGATTTCTAGGGTCATCTTCAGGAATACCTACTTCCACCTTTCCAACAAGATCAGCCCCCATATCTGCGCCTTTTGTAAATATTCCTCCACCAGATCTTGCAAAAAGAGCTACGAGGCTTGCTCCCATAGCATATCCGTTTATTATTACAGGATCCCCTTTAAATATAAAATATACAATAATAAGACCTAATAAAGCTAGGCCCACAACGCTCATTCCCATTACAGAGCCTCCGGAAATCGCCACATTTAATGCTGCTTTTACTCCTCCTTTAGAAGCTGCATTTGCTGTTCTTGAATTTGCTCTTGTTGCTATACCCATTCCAATATATCCCGCAAAAGCAGACATAAAAGAACCAATTATAAAAGCAATGGATGTCTTCCATCCCAGACTGATTCCTTTGGATATAAAAGGCGTTATACCTATTAGCCCTGCTATTAAAACTACAAAAATGGCAATATAACTGTACTCCCGTTTCAAGAAAGCCCTAGCTCCCTCTTGTATAAGACGAGATATATCCTTCATCTTCTGCGTGCCTTCTTCCTTTTTTAGAACTCCAATTGCAAGAATCAGAGCAAAACCCAATGCCAAAAAACTACATATCAATGAAAACAACATAACAAAGTCCTTTCTATACGATTACAGGGGCATTGATTGTGCACATTGCCTTATCAATGCCATTTCTTATAATTATTGTTATGGTCTCTAAAGCTTTAGATAAAATCTTATCAAGTTTAGTCACCTCAGTTTCATTAAAATTGCTTAGAACATGTCCTTTTAAATCTTCACAACGATTACTTCTGCCTATTCCAATACGTATTCTTGAAAAATTTTCGTTACCAATCGCATCCATAATAGATTCTACCCCATTATGACCGCCGGATTTCCCGTTCTTCTTAGCTTTGATCCTGCCAAATTCTATATCAGCATCATCATGAATAACAACAAGGTCTTCTAAATCCGCTTTATAAAAATTAACAAGCTTTGAAACGGCCTGTCCGCTTAAGTTGACAAAAGTCTGGGGCTTTGCAAGAATCACATCATCCTTTTCTATGAGACCACGTCCGATCAGAGAATCAAACCTTCTAGTTTTTATATTAATCCCAGTCTCTTTTGCCACTTTATCAAGAGCCATAAATCCTGCATTGTGTCTGTTTTTCCTAAACTTGATACCAGGATTACCTAATCCCACAATTATCTTCATCTACTTTTGTTCATCTGATTTTTTCTCTTCCTTTTCATCCTTCTCTTTCCGCTCCCCTTCTGATGCCTCAACTCCAGCCTCTTCCTCCCCTTCCTCAATAACTTCCGGCTCTTCTTCCTCAGAAACTTCATCCTCCTTTATAACAGTTGGAGGAACAATGGAAACAACTGCTTGGTCATGGTCTGCTAAAACTTCTACATCCTCTGGAATACTCAGGTCTCTTATGTGAATGGATGAACCTATTTCCAACTGTGCAACATCTACTTCAAAGTGACCCGGAATTTTATCAGGCAAGCAGCGAACTTCTACATCTCTCGTGGAGTGATCCAGTACTCCTCCTTCTTTAACTCCTGGAGCCTCACCAGTAAGACTTATATTAATCCTTGTAGTAATTTTCTCATGAAGCAATATTTTATAAAAGTCTATATGAAGCAATCCGTCACTTACAGGATGATACTGAATATTTCTAATCATTACTGTTTCTTGTTTTGAGGAACCGTTACTATCCATTGATAAGGATATAAGGACATTCTCTCCATGCATTTTCTTTATCATTTGCTCAAACTTTTTCTGTTCAACTATAAGATTCAAAGTCTTTATACCATGACCATATAAAACAGCTGGTATACATCCCTGTTTCCTCAACCCCTTTGTAGCCCTTTTATTTATTTCTTTTCTAACATTGGCTTGTAACTGAATTTTTTGCATTATTATCTCCTATTAAACAAATAACGAACTTACAGAAGTATTATTATGAATACTGTATATTGCCTTTGAAAGCAGTTCCGCTATTGAAAGGACTGTTATCTTCTTGGATTTTTTCTTTCCTTCTATTGGAATAGTATTTGTAACAACTATTTCGTCTATAACAGACTTATCAAGACGCTCAATAGCATCTGCTGAAAAGACAGGATGTGTACATGCTGCAAATATTTTTTTTACCCCTTTCTCATGAAGCGCATCTGCTGCTTTTATTATACTACCGCCTGTATCAATCATATCGTCCATAATTATTGCATTTCTCCCTTTTACATCTCCAATCACATTCATCACTTCAGCCACATTTACCTCAGGTCTTCTTTTATCAATAATAGCAAGAGTTGCGTTCATTCTCTTTGCTATTGCTCTTGCCCTTTCAACGCCTCCGGAGTCTGGAGAGACGATAGTAACATCCTTGATTTTCTTTGTCAAAAAATATTTAGCTAAAACAGGTGGCGCAGCAAACAGATTATCCACAGGGATATCAAAAAATCCTTGTATTTGCCCGGCATGTAGATCTATCACCAAAACTCTGTCAACACCGGCTGTTGTAATTAAATTAGCAACAAGTTTAGCTGTTATCGGAGCGCGTGGTTGGACTTTTCTATCCTGTCTGCCGTAGCCGTAATACGGAATTACCGCAGTAATTCGGCTAGCAGAAGCCCTCCTGAAGGCGTCAACCGTAATAAGCAGTTCCATTAAATTCTCATTAACAGGCGGACATGTAGATTGAATAAGAAATACATCCTGCCCTCTTACATTCTCATTAATCTTTATATCAAATTCCCCATCGCTGAAGTATTTTGTTTCTCCTCTGCACAATGGAACATCCAAATACTTAGATATCTCCATAGATAAATCCGAGATTGCTGTCCCTGCAAATACCTTTATATTATTCTTTTTCATGTTTTATCCTTTCTCCTCTTCTAATACTGCATGCGCCGCGGCAAGACGCGCTATCGGTACTCTGTACGGAGAGCAGCTAACATAATTCATACCTACACGATGACAGAATTTCACAGATTCCGGTTCTCCGCCATGTTCACCGCATATACCGACCTTTAAATCAGCCTTTGAGTTTCTTCCTCTTTCAATACCCATACTAACAAGTTGTCCAACTCCTTCCTGATCCAGCACCTGAAACGGATCATCTTTGAGAATTCCTTTTTCCACATATTCGCTAAGAAAGGCACCGGCATCATCGCGGCTATAGCCGAATGCCATCTGTGTCAGGTCATTCGTCCCAAAGGAGAAAAATTCCGCTTCCTGAGCAATTTTATCTGCAACAATACATGCTCTTGGAATCTCTATCATTGTCCCTACTAAATACTTTACATTTACACCATATTCAGCAATAACCTCCTTTGCAACTGCATCCACAATCTCCTTCTGATTATGAAATTCACCTGTTGTTCCTATAAGAGGGATCATCACTTCGGGAATAATTTTGCATCCATCTTTTGTAAGAATACATGCTGCCTCAAATATAGCCTTTGCCTGCATCCGGGTTATCTCCGGATATGTCACACCAAGACGACAACCTCTATGACCAAGCATTGGATTGAATTCGTGAAGTGAAGCAATTTTACTCTTTACCTTTTCCACAGATATACCCATCTCTTCAGCCATCTCTTTTTGATTTGCTTCTTCATGAGGCAGAAACTCATGGAGAGGCGGATCAAGTAATCTTATTGTAACTGGCAGACCGTTCATTGCCTTAAATATACCTATGAAATCCTCTCTCTGCATTGGAAGAAGTTTTGTAAGTGCCTTTCTCCTGCCGTCTATATCATCTGCAAGTATCATCTCCCGGACAGCTTTAATCCTGTCTCCTCCAAAGAACATGTGCTCAGTTCTGCACAAGCCGATGCCTTCTGCCCCGAATTTTCGTGCCATTTCAGCATCCTGAGGAGTATCAGCATTTGTTCTTACTCCAAGTTTTCTGATCCCGTCAACCAATTTCATTAATGTCTCAAACCCTTCTGAAAGCTCTGGTTGAATTGTTGGAACTAGACCAAGCATAACCTGACCTGTTGAACCGTCAAGAGAAATCCAATCCCCTTTTTTAACAGTGGTATCGCCTACAGAAAACTCCTGCTTTTTGTAATCTATGTTTATTGTACCGCAACCAGCTACACAACATTTCCCCATACCGCGAGCAACTACTGCTGCATGCGAAGTCATGCCTCCTCTGGCAGTAAGTATCCCCTGCGCTGCATTCATCCCTCCAATATCTTCAGGAGATGTCTCAACACGAACAAGTATTGTTTTTTCTCCCTCCATGGATTCTGCATCGTCAGCATGGAAAACAACTTTCCCGCCGGCAGCTCCAGGAGAAGCAGGCAGCCCTTTTGCCAAGATATTTTTCTCTGCTTTGGGATCAAACATCGGATGAAGAAGCTGATCCAATTGAGTAGGCTCAATTCTGGAAACAGCCGTCTTCTCATCAATCAATCCCTCTTCAAGCATTTCAACAGCAATCCTTATTGCTGCCATTGCCGTTCTTTTTCCTGTTCTTGTCTGAAGCATCCATAATTTACCTTTCTGGATGGTAAATTCAATATCCTGCATATCTTTATAGTGATCTTCCAATTTATTATAAATAGCATCCAACGTTTTATATGCATCTGGCATTACTTCTTGAAGCGTCTTTTGGGCTGAAGATGTTTTTGTAGACTCATTTACCGGTTGTGGGGTTCTTATACCAGCAACAACATCTTCACCTTGTGCATTTATCAGATACTCTCCATAAAACTTGTTTTCTCCTGTTGCAGGGTCTCTTGTAAAAGCAACACCTGTTCCAGAATCATTACCCATATTACCGAAAACCATTACCTGTACATTGACCGCTGTGCCCCAGTCCCCGGGAATATTATTTATTTTTCTATATTTTTTTGCCCTTTCAGTGTTCCATGAGCCAAAAACAGCATCTATAGCTCCCCATAGCTGCTTCCATGGATCATCTGGAAAATCCATGCCTTTCTTCTCTTTGACCATTGCTTTAAACTTTGCTACCAAATCCTTTAGGTCGTCTTCGTCAAGCTCAGTATCAGAATTAATATTCTTCTCTTTCTTCTTCTCTTCAATTATTACCTCAAATGGATCTTCATCCTCTTTCTTCTCGGGCTTCATTCCAAGAACAACGTCCCCATACATCTGAACAAACCGTCTGTATGCGTCCCATGCAAAACGGGCATTTCCCGACTGAGAAACAAGCCCTTCTATAGTTGTATCGTTAAGACCAAGATTGAGTATTGTATCCATCATGCCTGGCATTGAAACGCGCGCGCCTGAACGCACTGATACAAGCAGAGGATTGTTGGAATCGCCAAATTTAGCTCCCATTATCCTTTCAACCCCGCTCATTGCCTCCTTTATCTGCGCCTCAAGCTCCGAAGGATAATTGCGATTATTCTTATAATAGGCATCACACACCTCTGTAGTAATTGTAAATCCGGGAGGGACTGATATTCCAAGATTACTCATCTCAGCCAAATTTGCTCCTTTTCCACCCAGAAGATTCTTCATTCCAGTATTTCCTTCAGCCTTCCCATCTCCAAAAAAATACACGTGCTTTCCCATATATCACTCCCCTATTAATTTAAAAAATTTCCCGCCAAAATTAGCACAAACAGAGGTGACTTTCAACATCTAAATTGATTATCCAAGCCTCACGATATCTGCGCCTAAAGAACACAGTCTCTGGTCTATCCTTTCATATCCTCTGTCTATCTGCCTGATATTATGTATTGTGCTTTTCCCCTTTGCGCATAGAGATGCTATAAGGAGTGCCATTCCAGCTCTAATATCGGGACTTACAATCTCACATCCGTGTAAATCTGAAGGACCAACAATCACTGCCCTGTGAGGATCACACAAAACAATCTTCGCTCCCATATTAATCAACTCATCAACAAAGTAGAGACGACTTTCAAACATCTTTTCAAATATTAGAACTGTGCCCTCTGCCTGAGTAGCGCTAACAAGTGCTATGCTTATAAGATCTGCTGGAAATCCGGGCCATGGAGCATCGTCTATCTTGTGTATTGCGCCACCAATGTCCGTAACAACTTTTATCTTTTTCTGAACAGGAACAAAAATATCTTCTTTATCTATCTCTAATCTTATCCCAAGTTTTTCAAAAACCAAGAAGATTATTTTCATATGTTCTACAGGTGCATTTTTTATTAACAATTCACTATGTGTAGCTGCAGCAAGTCCTATAAAGCTGCCTGCTTCAATGTGGTCTGAGGATATTTGATACTCTCCACCTTTTAATTGCTTCACTCCTTCTATAGTTAAGATGTTACTGCCTATACCGGATATTTTTGCGCCAAGAGAATTAAGGAATCCACACAAACCCTGCACATGAGGCTCTGAAGCTGCATTAATTATAGTAGTCTTTCCTTTGGCAAACGTAGCTGCCATTATTGTGTTTTCCGTTGCCATAACACTTGCTTCATCCAGAAAAATATCCGCGCCGTGAAAACCAGCTTCGATTTCTAACTTATAATCATTTCCAACACTAACCTGAGCACCTAAAGCCTCCAGAGCAAGCAAGTGTGTATCAATTCTGCGCCTTCCTATTCTATCTCCTCCGGGCTTTGGTAATTTTACCATGCCACATCTTACTAAAATAGGCGCTGCAAACAGAAATGAACCCCTTATCCGAGAACATAGCTCAGGATTCAGCTCCATCTTTTTTACAGATAATGCCTTAATTAAATACTCATGCTCTCCTAATCTTTTTACATCTACTCCAATGTCTTTCATAATCTCAACCATGTCCCGAACATCACCAATATCCGGCACATTCTTAAGTCTAATAGTTTCCTCTGTTAGAAGAGACGCTGCTAGTATTGCCAATGCCTCATTCTTATTCCCAGCAGGTGAAATTTCTCCTTTTAGGCGCTTCCCCCCCTGTATAACCAGCCCTTCCTGCATCTGTGTTTCCTCTCATTTCTATTGCTTGCCCAGAACCAGAGCAATCTCGGTTCTAGGCTTGCCGATTCTATCACAAGAGATTTCCTTATGCCAGCCTATTTATTGACATTTCTCTTAAATGCGGAGGCTGAGAAACATAGGTAACACTCGTGGTATGATAGAAGACATCCAAACATTGCGAGCTAGCGAGCAATGTTTGGAGCAAGAATCTATCATATTTGAGGAGTT
>Ga0207996_1002452_pt1 | contig 11270 bp, 11 predicted proteins | sample AntAceMetag02UKG_FD_184773 | JGI IMG/M metagenome (GOLD analysis project Ga0207996, IMG submission 184773) | Saline lake microbial communities from Ace Lake, Antarctica - Antarctic Ace Lake Metagenome 02UKG (SPAdes) (version 2) | ecosystem: Environmental > Aquatic > Non-marine Saline and... | reverse complement strand
CTGCGTGGAATTAAAAACGGCAGAAATAATTATATATACTTATTTATCAAAGCTTGAATTAAATACAATTAAAAATAGTGGGACATAATTGTTATCCTTTTTGGGCCACTTTGCATTATTCCCTACAACCAAATCACCAATGGACATAAAGACTTTGATTTTGAGGTATATTTTTCTGAGGTTTTTCACGAGAAGAAGGGGTTTGATGTAGTGATTGCCAATCCGCCGTATGTAAGACAGGAATCCATCAGAGATTTCAAGCCATTGCTCAAGAAGGCACGGTATGAGGTATATAATTCAACTTCTGATATCTATACCTATTTCTATGAAAAAAGTTACCAGATTTTAAAACCAGAAGGTTTTTCCACATTTATCACGAGTAATAAATGGATGCGGGCTAAATATGGTGAAAATCTGCGTAAATTTTTCAAAAACAAAACTGCTTTACTCAATATAATAGACTTTAGCGGTTACAAGGTATTCGAAGCAACGGTCGATACCAATATCCTCATTTTTAAAAGAGAGACACCTCCATTAAACCATATTCTCAGTGTGGTCAATATACAAACAGACTTCGCGAATGACACAGAGCTTGATGTTTATTCAAAAAGACATCATTTATCAATAGTTCAAAAAGAGATAGATTCTAAATGCTTTAGCTTTGCCGACGATGCAACAATGAAGATCAAATTCAAAATGGAAGCTAATGGCACGCCACTCAAAGATTGGGACACGAAGATCTATCGTGGAATTATAACAGGTTTTAACAAAGCGTTTACTATTGATACTATAACTAAAGAGAGATTAATAAGAGAAGATTCAAAGAGCTCCGAAATCATCAAACCAATTTTGCGAGGTAGAGATGTCTATCGCTACAGTTATAAATGGGCTGGATTGTGGCTAATTAAGATAGAGTCAAGATGGACTAACAAAAATCGAAATAAAAAAGCGCCAGAAGCATTTTTTAAAGAGAGTTATCCTGCGGTATATAAACATCTAAAAACATTTGGCAATACTGAAGGAAAAGGAAAGGGATTATATAATAGGGATGACCAAGGCGATCATTGGTGGGAATTACGAGACTGTGACTACTATCCAGAATTCAAAAAGGATAAGATTATATACAGTGATATAGGAAAGAGGTTGTCTTTTGTTTATGAACCATCTGGAAAGTTCCTGAATAATACCGGTTATTTTATCAATAATGGCAATAAATATTTGCTTGCGATTTTAAATTCTCGGGTTATAAATTTCTATTATGGACAAATTTCCTCGCAGCTGGGAAATGCTGCTCTCCGATCCTTTACTATTTATATAGAACAACTTCCTATTTCAAATATTCCAGAAACGGAGCAAAAGCCGTTTATCTCTCTTGTCGACCAGATTCTCACCCTGAAAAAATTCGATCCACAAGCCGACACCAGTGCATTGGAGTCCGAAATCGACCAGCTCGTTTACAAGCTCTACGACCTCACCCCGGAGGAGATTAAAATCGTGGAAGGGAAAAATGCAAACACTGATTGATCAAATGGTTTACAAGTTGTATGGATTGACGGAAGAGGAAATTGCTTTAGTTGAGGCAGTATGAAGAATAGAAAAGAGGTAGCATGATAATCAGAACGATTGAATGATGCATATTACATCAATAAAATACAAGAACTACAAACTTTTCAATCGATTTTCCGTCTCGTTAAATGGTTTTAATATACTTGTTGGACCCAATAATTGTGGAAAATCAACAATCATTGGGTCTCTTAAAATTCTTGCGGAAGGGATACGAAAAGCAAATACTAAAAAACCGATAATTATAAAGGACCCAAATGGAAATCAAATTTGGGGATATGAAATTGATTTAAAACAAGTACCTGTTGCTAGTGAAAATGTTTTTCATAATTATAATGACTCTATCCCCGCTGTTATCAGATTCGGATTATCAGACAAATCACACTTGCAAATTTTTTTTCCATCACAAGGCATATGCTTTTTAAACCATGAGTCAGATTCTGTAATGATAAGGTCTCCAAAAGAGTTCAAAGAAAAAGTTGGTATAAATATTGGGTATGTCCCTGTATTAGGACCTGTAGAACATCAAGAACATCTATATCAAGAGGAAGCAGCCAGATTAGCCTTGTTAACGCATAGAGCATCAAGAAACTTTAGAAATATTTGGCATCATTACAGAGAAGATTTTAATGATTTTAAATCTTTAGTAAGATCAACATGGCCTGGCATGGATATTGAACTACCAGAAATAGATTATTCTCCAGGAAAACCTACAATCAATATGTTTTGTCCAGAAGATAGAATTACGCGGGAAATTTTTTGGGCTGGTTTTGGTTTTCAGGTATGGTGTCAAATGCTAACCTATATTATAAAGCATAAAAAATCTACTCTTTTTATGATTGATGAACCAGATATTTATCTTCATTCTGACCTACAACGTCAACTTTTGGGAATTTTAAAATCTTTAGGTCCTGATATAATTATAGCAACACATTCAACTGAATTAATAAGCGAAGCTGAACTTAATGATATATTAATAATTAACAAATCTAGTAGGTCGGCAAAAAGAATTAAAGACCAAACACAACTAAGAGAAATATTTCAAGTATTAGGTTCAAATTTAAACCCAATTCTTACACAAATTGCAAAAACAAAGAGAGTTTTATTTGTCGAAGGCAAAGATTTTTCCATATTCTCCAAACTAGCAAGAATAATAAAATATGAACAAGTAGCAAATAGGATAGATTTTGCTGTTGTGCCAATTGAAGGGTTTAATCCAACTAGGCTCAGAGCATTTAAAGAAGGTATTGAAAAAACAATAGATGCCAAAATATTAACCGCAGTAATTTTTGATAGAGATTATAGATCAGTGAATGAAATATCTGAATACTTAAAGGATTTAAAAAAAGGAAATTATTTTGCGCATATTCACTCTTGTAAAGAAATCGAAAATTTCTTATTGATTCCAGAATCAATAGAGAAGGCAATAAAGATTAGGATAAATGAGAGGAATAAAAGAATTGGAAAATCAAAAACTTTTAAGCGGAAAATTAATGAGATTTTGAATACTATTTCCGATAGTCTTAAACACAAGACTCAAGCCCAATTGCAATCATATAGATTAAAATACGAAAAAGGCTTGGATCCAAAAATGGATAATTCAGTGATAATCGAAAATTTTCTTAGAGAATTCGAAAATCATTGGAATAATATAAATAACCGATTAAAAATTGTTCCGGGGAAAGAATTTCTTTCAAATCTCAATCAATTTTTGCAGGAAAACTATAAAATAACAGTGACAAATACCAATATAATAAATAGCATTACTAACTCAAATATGCCAATAGAGTTAAAAAAAATAATTGAGAAAATTGATAAATTCAGACAAGAACCAGTAAGCTGATAAAAGGCACAGCGGCCTTTTCTTAAAAACATACTCAAATCTTCAACCCCCTTGCATTCCCCGATCAAATTAAAAAATGACACAACAAAGCAAAAGGAAGGTAAACAGACGATTTAAATCGTCTGTTCAAGGCAGTGGATATCAACAAATCCCCAGATAACCGCCAGCTAAAGCAAGCGGTTGCGGTGGGTAGGGCGAGAGGACAACAGACGGCTTCAGCCGCATCGTGAAAGGGAAATTGTTTGTTTAAATATTCTGAGTGTTCTATAATATAAAAGAGTTTCTAAGTTATTTGGAGAGGTTCACTGTGAAAGTGGCGTATATTATTGCAGGTCCGAATGGGAGCGGAAAAACAACATTCGCAAAAGAATTTGTTAAAAACACAAACCTTGTTTTTATTAATGCTGATGAAATTGCTAAGATATTGTCTCCTAGTAGATTAGAAAAAGCAAGACTAAAAGCAGGGAAAATATTTTTTGCCGAAATAGAAAATTGTATTCTTGAAAAAGATTCTTTCGCTGTTGAAACAACTTTGTCTGGGAAGTATCTAATTAAAATTATTGATAAGATTAAAAATAACGGCTATAAAATAATATTGATTTATATATATCTAGAAAGCATTGAGGAAGCAATCCATAGGATAGATATCCGAGTTAAAAAAGGTGGGCATGCTATATCACAAGAAGACATAACACGCCGATTCGGAAGAAGTATAAATAATTTTTGGAACATTTACAGAAAAAAGGTTCATAATTGGGAGATGTTTTTTAACAGCAAAGATGAATTTTTGCAGGTAGCAGTTGGCGCAGGAAATGAAGTGGATGTCATTAATGAAGAATATTTTTCTCTATTTACAAGGGAGGTGTCTTAGATGAAAAAGGAAGATTATGAATTATTGTTGAAGGTAACAAAAATTGGTACCAGAGCTGTTAAAAAGGCGCAAGATGAAAACCGTAGAAAAGGATTGCCCAGTGTCTATTCTAAAAATAAAAAAATTTATTATGAACTTCCTGACGGGACGATGACTGTAAATGCGCCAGCATAAATGAAGCATAAATTTGGCAGCGACCTTTTCTTAAACGTCTTAAACCTCAACCACCCAAATTCCCACCTCAAGCCAGAGAATGACACAACAAAGCAAATGGATGGTAAACCGACGATTTAAATCGTCGGTTCAAGGTAAAGCCTCTGTTCGCAAGGACAGGGTAGAGTAAACCTGAATTATCTTGATTGCTTAGTTTTCATATGACATAATGCCAACCAATAACAAAAAGGGGTTATATGGCAAAAATAGGTATTATTGGTGGCAGTGGGTTGTATGATATGGAAGGGCTCGAAAATGTGGAGGAGCTTGAGATAAATACTCCGTTTGGGAAGCCTTCGGATAAATATATTACAGGTATTCTTTCCGGGAAAGAGGTTGTGTTTCTTCCAAGGCATGGAAGAGGACATAAACTCTCACCTTCCGAAATAAACTATCGCGCCAATATCTATGGCATGAAAAAGCTTGGTGTGGAATGGATTATTTCTGTTGGTGCGGTTGGCAGTCTTAAAGACAATGTTCATCCTCTGGATATTGTTATTCCTGACCAGTTCTTTGACAGGACCAATCAGGGCCGCAAATGCAGTTTTTTTGGGGATGGGGTAGTTGCTCATATTAGTTTTGCCAATCCTGTTTGTTCTGATTTAAGCAAAATACTATACGATACAGGAAAAGAAATTGGGCTGACAATTCATAACGGCGGAACATATCTGAATATGGAAGGGCCTGCATTTTCTACAAAAGCAGAATCGTTCTTTTATCGAAAAATGGGTTTTGATGTTATTGGAATGACGAATTTACTGGAAGCAAAACTGGCTAGAGAAGCAGAAATCTGCTATGGGGTAATGGCGATGATTACGGATTATGATTGTTGGCATGAAACAGAAGAAATAGTAAGCGTGAGCACCATAATTGCGAATCTTAATAAAAATTCAGAGAATGCAAAGAAGATTATAAAAGCAACTATTGGAAAAATTTCATCTGAAAGAAAGTGCGAGTGCGCTAGTGCGCTGGCTAATGCGATCATAACAGATAGAAGCGTTATTCCTAAACAGGTAAAGGACAAACTAGATATTATAGCAGGAAAATATCTATAGAATATTATGTCTAAAGAAAAGAAATTATTTATTGCGGCTACGAGACAAAATGACGGGAAAACATTAGTAAGTCTCGGTCTTATACAGGCGTTTAAACAATATGCCAAGAATATCGGATTTATGAAACCTGTTGGCCAGCGATATGTAGAGGTTGAGGGATATAAAGTTGATGAGGATGCTGTGCTGATAAAAAGTTGCTGTAATTGTGACGGGGAATTACGACATATAAGTCCAATAGCAGTTGAAAGGGGTTTTACTGAAGAATATATAAACCATGGAAAGAAACAAGTTTTAACCAACGTCATTATGGAATCTTACAAGGAAATTTCAAAGGGAAAGGATCTGGTGGTGATTGAAGGAACAGGTCATGCGGGTGTGGGATCTGTTTTTGATCTGGGAAATGGGTCTGTTGCAAAATTGCTGGGCGCAAAGGTGCTGATAATAACAGTAGGCGGGATTGGTCGTCCGATAGACGAGATTATTTTAAATAAAGCTTTATTCGAAAAAGAGGGAGTAGAATTAGTAGGTGTTGTAATTAATAAAGTCATTCCTAACAAGATGGATAAAATCAAAGATTACATAGAGAGAGGCTTAGCAAAGAAAGGGATTGAGCTGTTTGGGGCTATACCGTATACAAAACGTCTTACATGGCCAAGTATAAAACAAGTTATGGAAAGTATTCCTTCAAAGCTTATAAACGGCAGGGAATCTCTTGATAATCAGATTGAAAAGATTGTAGTGGGAGCAATGACCCCGCATAATGCATTGGAGTTTTTTGGAGAGAGAACGCTGTTAATTACACCTGCGGATAGAGAAGATATTGTGCTTGCTGCCATGAGTTCTTCAGTTATTGGAACAGAGAGAAAACACGGGATATCAGGAATCATATTAACAGGCAAGATGCAGATTCACCAATCTGTAATGAATCTCATACAAAAGACAACTATACCTGTTTTGGCTGTGGAGATAGATACTTATGGAGTCGCATCATTGATACATGATCTTGTGGTTAAGATAGCTGAGACAGATATGGAGAAAATAAAAACTGCTAAGAGTCTTGTTGAAGAGTATGTAGATGTTGAAAGATTATTTGAGAGATTAAGCAGAAATAATTGATATTAGGATTATAGGGGAACTTTAATATGGGAAAAGCTAAAAAAATTATTGAAATACTTGATGTAACGTTAAGAGATGGAGAACAAACTCAGGGTGTCTCTTTTTCTCGTAGTGAGAAATTGAATATTGCCAAAATACTGCTTAATGAAGTAGGTATAGATAGAATAGAAGTTGCCTCTGCCAGAGTGTCTCAGGGGGAGAAGGAATCTGTTACAAGTATCATACAATGGGCAAAACTGAGGGGGTTTCTAAGCAAGGTCGAAGTGTTGGGATTCGTTGACCATACAAAATCTGTTGATTGGATAGTCTCAACAGGTGCTAAGGTGATGAATCTATTAACTAAAGGATCAGAAAAGCACCTAAAATTTCAATTACGCAAAGATATAAAAACACATATCAGTGAAATAAAAGAAACAATAGATTATGCAAAAGAGAAAGGACTTACTGTAAACATTTACTTAGAGGACTGGTCTAACGGTTATAGAGATTCTAAGGATTATGTTATGGAAATTACAAGAGCACTATGCGGCATGAGTGTTAATAGAATAATGCTGCCTGATACTCTTGGGATTCTTACGCCTCATACAACATATACCTATGTTAAGGATATGGTGAATTCATTTCCAGACATGGGGTTTGACTTTCATGCACATAATGATTATGGTCTTGCCACTGCAAATAGCCTATATGCAATTGAGGCAGGGGTTGGGGCAATCCATGTTACGGTTAATTGTTTAGGCGAGCGTACAGGGAATGCTTCTTTAGGTGAAATTGCAGCTAATATTCATGATAATACAGAATGTGAAACACATGTTGTTGAAAAAAAGATTGTTTCTGCCAGTAAATTAGTAGAGACTTTTTCAGGCAAGAGAGTTGCTGCAAATACACCGATTGTTGGTCAGGACGTTTTTACGCAGACCAGTGGAATTCATGCTGATGGAGATAAGAAAGCAAATTTATATGCAAATCCGCTTTTGCCTGAAAGATTTGGTAGAAAAAGGACATATGCTCTTGGTAAACTTAGCGGAAAGGCTTCGTTAGATCAAAATTTAACTGAATTAGGGATAGAGCTTACTGAAGAAAATAAGAAAAAAGTTTTGCGGGAGATAATCCAGCTTGGTGATAAAAAGAAATCAATCACAATAGAAGATCTGCCCTTTATAATTGCTGATGTGCTTGAAATAGGAGAAGGGAATCTTGTTCAAATTACAGATTGTATTATAACAAGTGGAAAGGGGATCTTGCCAACAGCATCATTTGTCCTCCAATATGGAGAGCAGAAGATAAAGGAATCTGCCTCAGGTAATGGAGGTTATGACGCTTTTATGAATGCATTAAAAAAAGCATGCAGCAGGATAAAGCTTTCTATGCCGGAATTAATTGATTATGAAGTTAGGATTCCTCCCGGAGGAAAAACAAGTGCTTTAGTTGAAACATTGATAATATGGTCTGCTAAAGACAAGATTTTTAAAACTATTGGCGTTGATTCTGATCAGATTATAGCAGCTATTAAAGCATCTGAAAGGATGCTGAATATTATTGCTCGAGCGAATCAGGATTAAGGATTAAGACGCTATGGTTTATTACAAGTCAGTTGAAGAGATTGAGCTTATACGCGCAAGTTGTCAGTTAACTGCTAGAACCTTAGACTATATTTCCGAACATATCAAACCTGGGATTTCTACTCTTCATTTGGACAGACTAGCTGAAGAATATATTAGAAGTTTTGATGCAGTTCCGTCTTTTTTGGGGATCAGAGGATATCCAAACAGCATATGCGCTTCTGTTAATAATGTGGTAGTTCATGGAATACCCAGAAAAGATGAGATATTGAGAGAAGGCGATATAATAACTGTAGATGTTGGAGTGTGCAAGAATGGTTACAACGGAGATAAAGCAATTACCTATCCTGTGGGAGATGTATCTTCTCTTGCAAAGAATCTTATTAAGGTTACAGAAGAGGCCTTAGATATTGGTATTAGTGAAGCAATAGAAAACAATAGATTGGGTGACATTGGTCATGCTATTCAGACATATGTTGAGAAACAGGGTTTTTCAGTTGTAAGAGATTTTGTTGGCCATGGCATAGGCTCTAGTCCTCATGAAGACCCGCAAGTTTCACACTTTGGCAAATCAGGGACAGGTCTAACTCTCAAAAAAGGGCTGGTTATAGCAATTGAACCTATGATTAATGCAGGGTCATATCAAACAAAGGTCCTCTCAGATGGCTGGACAGCTGTTAGCGTTGATGGAAGCTTATCTGCGCAGTTTGAACATGTTATAGCTATTACTAATAACAGTACGGAAATCCTAACGCTTTCCCAATAGAAAAGCTCCGACTGTTGGTCGGAGCTAACTATTTTTTCACGAAGAGATCTTATTATATTTTGTCTGTTTTTTCCACGCGAAGTTTCTTTACTACCGGTTTGTTTATTGTATCCGGCATCCAATCAGGTGCATTAGCAGGTTTAGCAATTTTCTTTACGGAACCTTTAAATATGTGTATTCTCCATTTGCCGTCTTTTTTCTTGCTGTGCTCTCTTAATTTAATGAGACCGTCACTATCCTTTAGCCCTCTAGAAGCAGCTTTTAGAGCAGCCTGCCTTGAGCCTTTTCCTTTAAAGACGTGATCTTCTTTCTTGCCTATTCGTACTGAGTAGAGCTTTGCTGTTGCCATTCTCTTTCCCTCCTTGTTTTAGTCAACCTATTAGTTTATAACATAATACAGCAAAGCTATTAGAGAATGCAAATAAAAAATGATTCCCTTGATTGAAGAAATAAAATTAAATCTTTCTCCTGTTCAAATATATGAGATATTTAAGACATCTGCTTATTCGTTTATTCTGGATAGCGGAACGCATGAATACGGGCTTGGTGAATACGCTTTTATAGGAGGAGATCCTTTCTTATTAGTAAAGTCAAAGGGATCAGATGTTAGGATTACATATAGAGGCTCGTCAGATGTATTAAAAAACGCAGATGTATTAGAAGTTACAAGAAAGATATTATCTGATTATCAAATAGAAAATGCTGTTTCTCCAGTGCCTTTCTGTGGAGGATGTGTGGGGTATTTCTCGTACGATCTTGGAAGAACACTTGAGAAGATACCCAATAAAGCTAAGAATGATAGTGGTGTTCCTGATTGCTGTCTGGCTTTTTATGATTTGGCAATTGCGTATAGTTATAGCCAAAACAAGTTTTATGTAGTATCAACAGGCTTTCCTGAGAAAGGTCTTAAAGGAGAGAAGAGAGCAGAAGAAAGGTTGAAACTAGTTTTAGGCAGATTAAGGGCATTAAAAGGTAAAAAGTTCAATAGCTCCATTGTTTCTCCGTCCATTGATGGAAGAAATATCTTTTCCAATTTTACAAAAGCTTCTTATCTGAAGGCTGTAGATAGGATAAAAGAATATATTGCTGCAGGAGATATATATCAGGTGAATTTATCTCAACGATTCACATGCGATTTTTGCCTTGACAGTTTTGAATTGTATAAGTCTCTTACTAAAGTAAATCCTGCGCCTTTTGGAGGCTTTCTGAATTTTGGGGAAGAATCTATTATAAGCGCTTCTCCTGAAAGATTTCTTTGTTTGAAGGATGGTGCCCTCAAAACAAGGCCAATGAAAGGAACAAGGCCAAGAGGAAAAACAAAGAAAGAGGATGAGAGATTGAAGAATGATTTGTTAAAGAGCGAGAAGGATAAAGCCGAACTTATGATGATTGTTGATCTTGAGAGAAGTGATATAGGCCGGGTATGTGAATATGGATCCATATGTTTGGAGAGCAGAAGAGATATAGAGAAGTATCCCACAGTGTTTCAGACAACATCTACAGTTGGAGGCAGGTTAAGTAAAGACAAGGACAGGATCGACCTGTTAAAGGCATGTTTTCCCGGAGGGTCTATTACCGGTGCGCCAAAGATCAGGGCTATGGAAATAATTGAGGAGCTTGAGCCGACAAGAAGAGGAATATACACAGGCTCTCTTGGATATTTGAGTTTTTCCGGTGAAATGGATTTGAATATACTTATTCGTACATTGGTTGCAAAAAAGAATGAAATTCGTTTTCAGGTAGGAGGAGGGATTGTTGCTGATTCTAGGCCTGAAGATGAATATCAGGAGACGTTGGATAAGGCAAAAGCACTATTTAGCGCATTAGGTTATAAGCAGGGATAGCTATGGAAAAGGGTCGCTGCACAAAGTGATTAGAAAATATTATTTTATTATTCTTTTCCAACAGGTTTAGCTGGAACGAAAATCCACATGATAATATAGGTCAATAGACCTGCACCGTCACCAAACGTTAATGCGACAAACAATATACGAGTAATTACTGGGTCGATATTAAAATATTCTCCTAATCCACCGCAAATACCAGCAATCTTACGATCAGTTCTAGAGCGGTATAATTTTTTCATCGTCTTACCTCCCTGTATTATTTACGTTATGCCTATGGTTAGGCTTTTTTTAATGTACTGCTATTTAATGTACTGGCTGGGCACATAGGTAACACTTTTTGTTTAAGATTCTCATTACAATTCTCAATATATCCCATAGGTGTTAAATAATCAAGCGCTTGATGAGGGCGATTAAAATTATACTCAATCAGCCAA
>Ga0207996_1002451_pt1 | contig 11275 bp, 11 predicted proteins | sample AntAceMetag02UKG_FD_184773 | JGI IMG/M metagenome (GOLD analysis project Ga0207996, IMG submission 184773) | Saline lake microbial communities from Ace Lake, Antarctica - Antarctic Ace Lake Metagenome 02UKG (SPAdes) (version 2) | ecosystem: Environmental > Aquatic > Non-marine Saline and... | reverse complement strand
CATATACTTATCAGACAGCCCGGATACTGTAATTTCCAGTGTTGCTAATATGATTACCGATCCTCAGCGTGCCAGGAAAACCGATGCAGGCAATCCCGATGTATGCAATGTTTTTGAATTTCATAAACTATACAGTGACAGCGAAACTGTAAGCAGCATAAATAAGGAATGTCGAGAGGCTAAAATAGGTTGTGTTGAATGCAAGAAGATAATGGCCGGAAATCTCATAAAGGCTCTTGAGCCTGTTACTGATAAAAGAAAATACTATGAAGAACGGCCTGAATTGGTCGATGAGATTATACTGGACGGATGCAGCAGGGCAAGGAAGGTTGCGCAGAAGACCATGGAAGAGGTTAGAGCTGCGATGAAAATATCTGAGTAAGTAAAGAATCCGGTCCCGAAAGACCAGGCTTTGGTTTATCCCCAGAGGGGATTCATTTTGTATGAAAAAGATGAACCCTGGTCGCCTCTGGCGCCGCCGAAGGCGGGTAAACATCGAATGTGGATTTCGCTCCGCTCGTTTTTTTAAAACTATAATTCATCAATAGAAAATGAGACCTTTGAAAAATGTTCAATTTTGTTTAAGTTCAAGGAAGGCGACCAAATTTTAAATCAGGTTTAAACGTAGGAATACATTGAGTATTTCGAGGCTTAAAATTTGAGACTGACGCAGAAATTAGGCAAAAGGGGAGGTTTTGCAAAGGTCTCAAGATGTATTAACTGCCTGAAAATATAACAGGAATGATAGCTATTTTAACACGTTACCTGTTTTCTTATTTTGTTTACGATCAATCAGGGTATAATAAACTACGGAACAAATTACTGTGTCAGAAAAAATTTATAAGGTACAGCTTAATGGTGTTTTTGAAGGTCCCATGGACCTTCTGGTTTATCTTATAAAAAAAAACGAGGTGGACATCTATGACATTCCAATAGCATTGATAACTGACCAGTATCTGAAGTATATAGAGTGGATGAAGTCAATGAACATAAATTTTGCGGGTGATTTTCTTGTAATGGCAGCCACCCTGACTCATATAAAATCAAAGACTCTTTTGCCTGTTCACGAAGATGAAGAATTTGATGATCCTCGCATGGAGCTTGTGAAACCGCTGCAGGAATATCTGCAGATGAAGTCTGCTGCCGAACATTTGAGCGAAAGAAGCATACTTGGTGAGGATATTTTTAACAGAAATATTAATAAAAAGGACTATTCAGAACCTGGTGAAGATGATATTGTTAATGTCTGTCTGTTTGAACTTATTGATGCGTTTAAAAAAATACTTGAAAATATATCCCCGGACCAGAGACTGGAACTTACTGCGGACAGGGTATCTGTAAAAGACAAGATTGCCCAGCTAATTGATTTGCTTGAAAAAAAAGGATCACTAACCTTTGGAGAACTGTTTTCTTCAGACGCTGACAAAGGTGATGTTATATTGACCCTTCTTGCACTCCTTGAAATGGTCAAACTAAGCCTTGTTCGTATTGTCCAGTATGTGCGTACAGGAATCATCAGAATTTTTTATTTATAATGGAAAATATTAAAGACATTATTGAAGCCCTGCTCTTTGTTTCAGATTCATCGCTTACAGCAGATCGAATCAAGAGTGTGCTTGCGTTAAATGATACGCGTGAGATAAAGCACGCTCTTTCGGCACTTACAGGTGAATATGAAGCCCGCAGGGGAGGTTTTTATTTATGCGAGGTCGCTGGTGGCTATCAGATTCGTACAAGACCGGAATATACTAAATGGATTAAACTCTTAATCAGCCCCAAACCTGTTCGTATCAGCAAGGCTGCTCTTGAGACGCTTGCAATTATTGCCTATAAGCAACCGCTTATAAGAAGCGATATAGAGCATGTAAGAGGTGTGGATTGTGGTGGAATTCTTCGCATGTTGCTTGAACGCAAGCTTATAAGGGTGCTTGGGCGCAGGGAAATTCCAGGACGTCCCTTGATTTATGCAACCACCAGGCAGTTTCTGGAAGTATTTGACTTAAAGGATCTTAAAGACCTTCCTACACCAGAAGAAGTTGAGAAGTTAAGTAATAATGAGCAGGAAAATACTTGACTTGAAACAAGGTAATTGGATATATGGTTTCATCAAGACCTTCGAAAATTGTAGTTTTTGTTCTGTCAGTATTTTTTTTGCCATGCTAAAGTATCAGGAAGGCGAGACTCTTGAAAAATGTTCGATGGTTTTACAGGTGTCTTACCGAAATCTCAAAACATAGCTAATTTATTAAAGGAGTTTTACATGAACAGATCAGGTTTAATTGATGCGCTGAAAGAAAAATCAGGTCTTAGCAGAAAAAATGCTAAAGATGTTATAGCTACATTTTTTAATTCAATAACTGAAACTCTTTGCAGGGCAGAGCGTGTTGAAATAAGAGGTTTTGGCAGTTTTACCGTTAAAAAATATAAGGCTTACACTGGACGAAATCCAAAAACAGGCTCACAAATCAAGGTTTCTCCTAAGAAACTGCCTTTTTTTAAAGTCGGCAAGGAATTAAAAGAAATGGCCGATAATTAGAAATAACGGGCGGTTAACTCAGTGGGAGAGTGCTACCTTCACACGGTAGAAGTCGCTGGTTCAAATCCAGTACCGCCTATTGTAATGATTTCAGCACGTTAAAGGTTGTTTTTTGCTTCGCCCTTTTTCTTTTTTTGGGGTATTGTATCCCCAAAAAAATATTGTGTAACCACTAAATTTTCAACATTCCTTTTTGCATTAAATAATAACCGTTTCCAGAAGTTGAATATTGTAAAACAACAAATTTTTGCAAGGTAACGCTTACCTCTTTATTGTTTTTAATCTTTTCCCCAAGTTCTTTTGCTATATCTGATAGCTTGTCAATTTGTTTTTCAGATAATGGTATAACGTCATTACCACTCTTAATAATAGCCTGTAACCTGTTATTAAATGCCTCGTGGGTTGTTCTCAAAACAAATTCAGCAAAAACTAATACCGGATTAAATTCAATATTATAAATTCGTTGAAATACACCGTGAATTGCACTGAAATAAAAAAGTTTTTCTAATGGATTTGAGCACTTCTCCATTTTTTTAACAACGAAATTAATTTCACTTAAAATAAGATTTTTATTCTTATCGCTTATTAGCATTGTTTAACCTCCGACATTTTAATCTTAAGCCGCTTCTTCAAACCCCACTGTTTTTTTGGGCTTAACATCAAGTGTTGACAACCTGTCTGGCTCAAAGTGTTTTGATTCAAAATAATCCATGCCTATGTCTCTTAGGACAGTGGTATTATCACAACTCTCAGGTTTATATTTATATCTATATCTATATCTATATCTATCTTTGAAATCGACAACCAAGTCTAAATCTAAAGCATCAGCAACACCTAAAAGCCTTTTTAATGTAAAGTTAGGATTGCCACCCAGCATTCTTGTAACAGCAGGTTTTGAAATATTCAATTTTTCAGCAAGTCTTGATCTGCTGATCTTTTTTTCTTTCATTATCCTGCAAATATCTTCTGTTATATCAAGAATAAAAGATTCAAAACGATATTCAAAAGTATCTTTGATTTTATCGACTAAATTTTTATACCACTTTTGTGCATCCATACTTTACTTCCCTATATTTACAAACGAACAATTTCAATTGTTTCATTAAAATACTGTCGCCGCAATTTTTCGGCCTTATTGGCTTCACGTTTTAAAGCCTTTTTTTGTGGTTTCAGCATCCCCTTTATAAGTATTAAGGATTTTTTTAAAATTGGTTCGCCTTGAACTATGTCAGGATTATCGGGTTCGCTTTTAAAGCATAATATTCTAATACCATTAAAAGTTTTTATCTCGTAAATCTCCCCTTTAATTCCCTTAATTTTTCTAAATTTTAAGTTACTATGAGGATCGCCATGCTCACAAAGCCGCTCAAATATATTTGTAATTTGTGGGTGATAGGTATTGTTAATTTTTGATATAAATTCTATTACTTGACACTCATTTTCTTCTACATATACATATAATGAGAATTTAGGGCCCAGTCTTATGAGAGTAATTTTCATTCGGTGCGTTAATTAACCTATAGGTTAACTGTTTATTTTTGTCAAGGGAAAATAGCTTATTTTTTTTACAAAAGAGCAGCAGTCAGGCAATTGTGTAACCACCATTATTTTTTAACCCAAACACCTGTCAGCAATCCCAAAGAACATATTATTGATTTTAGCCTAATTTAGTGTTTTTTGATCTTTTTTCTTTTATAGGACAAGAACTATTTCATACATAGTATGATTATTTTTTTGTGGCAAGCAAAAGCTACGCCGATAGAAATAAAATAATAGACGGAAAGCGAAAAACCCCATTTTGGGGATACATAAAATATCCCCAAGTATCACCACTGCAACCCATTGAAAACAAAGATAAAAAAGCCACCTTCCTGCCTTCACACGGTAGAAGTCGCTGGTTCAAATCCAGTACCGCCTACCAGTTAACTCTTAAATGTCTCGTTCTCCCTGCGTCCTAAAACTTCTGTTACAGGAAGCATTGCAATATCAATATTTTTTTTATAATTCGGGTCATTTATATCCACTAAATCTATTATTCGTGAAAATGAGTTTTGGATGAACAACTCCCTGCCATCTTTTTTCCGGTATATACCAAAAAGAATTTTTTCTATCTCTTTTGGATCTAATTTGCTTATTAAATTTTTTGTCGTCCATATTGAACCGGAACGTGCAAAATCTGACAACCTTCCTGCATAATTTATCGAATCTCCCAATGCTGTCAGTTCAATATTTGATGATGAACGGATAGTCCCAAGAAATTCCTGACCTTCATTGATTCCAATATTTAACAAAATATCGTTTAGCCATCCCTTGCGTATTTTCCATTCATCGCTGAACTTTTTCATCTTTTCTTTAAGTTCTAAAGCGCAATTAATTGAATCCATTAAATAATCTGATCCAGGCTTTTTTATAAAATAATACAACATGCCATCGCCTGTATGTTTCCCATAGATGCCATCGTATTTATCAAAAGAACTGGTCAATGTGGCCCATACCTGATTGATCAACTCAAAATATTCTTCAGGAAGCAACTCTGCGCTTATCTTGACTGAATTTTCCAAATCAGCAACAAGAACACACAATGAGACTAAAGAGGGCATGCGTTGATGTAATAATCCATTTATTATTTTGGTCCTGTCCGATACTAACTTTTCGATATTATATGATACTCCATCTTCGACATAGATAAAAAAGACACCTTCTCTGAAAAGCATGCTGTAAATCTGGTAAGGTTTCTTTGAATTATCCCGCATCACAAAATCCAGCGGTGAATTTTGTATACTACTTCCTTTAGAGTCACATTTGTCATATATTTCTTCCAATATGCTGATTTCTCTATCGGAAATATCCTGAAAAATGGTTGATAAGCTGCTTCTTGTAAGCTTGCTCTTCAAAAATGCCATATGGAAACCTGCTAATTCATCCCAGTTTTTTATATGTGCCTGAAATTCCGGGTCTAAAAACATTTTAAATATATTTCTAGACTCCAGATCTGGAATTTTACTTACAGGCCTTTTGAAAAGGTGTTTTTCTGCCTTATGGTTGATCCATTCTATCTCAAAATTATGATTTATTAAAAAAGCAGGGGAGTCGATAATATCTAAAGTCAGCGAAAGATATTCATTACTATTATGGCCGGCTAAATGGGAAATCTGCTGATCTGGTGCCTGCTTTGATCGAGTCTGTTCTGTCCTCTCACGTGGATAATTTTCCACAGATGAATCCCTTTGGGTAAATTGTTGTACTATTTCTCTCATAGTCTTTCCCTCACGTTTTAAGTTTTTTACTGTTTCAATATCATTAAGAACGTGTTTCTGAAAATAACCTATATGTTTAGTTCCTTTAAGATCTATCCCCGCTTTTTTTACAACGGGTTTCGGCAAAATCCCGAATTTAATATAATTATTGAGGGTAGCTCTTGAAATACCTGTTTTTGAGAGTATTTCTTTGCTTGTAATCCAGTCTGTTGTTGATGAATTAGACACTTTAGTATCTGTTTTAATATTTTCCATATAAACCATCCAATTAAACTGTATTAGTTAAAGTACCCAAGAGGAGTTATACTGTCCAATAACGTATATTATAAACTTAAAAATATGTTTGTCAAGTAAAATTATACTGTATAAGTAAAGAAGAATTATACTGTCCAAAAACCCTAATTGATCGTAAACAAACTTCTGCGTTGCCAAGGGCTCGCAGTAGACGACTAAAGCTTGCCTTGAAGCTTGGGGCACTCTCGACTTTCGCTCAATTAGGGTATAAGGTTTTTCAGTTATTAATTTTGGATCATCTCCCGATTAGTTGTAGTCAATTCTTGCTCGCCTCTGGCGAGAAGCTAAAACAAGTTGGTTATTTCTAATTAAGCGGGTGTAATCTCAGAGGGTACAAGGGGGCAAGGATTCAAGGGTTCGTGAAGCGCTAACCCTCAGCGCTCAAGGAAGAAAGATATAGCAGAAGGATATGGAAGAAAGACAACCAGGGAGTACATCAGGATGCTTTACATAAAAAAAGATATAGCAGAAAGCGAAAGAACATCAAAAGCGCTGATAAAGTTTTTAGAAAACAAACCCTTGAATCCTTGGACCCTTTTCTCCAACTAAATTGGAGATGATCCTTAATTTTAATGGCAGGGCGCTCAAATTATCGGCGCAGTTGATATTTTTTTACAGCTTTATTGTGGTCTTTTATATTTGTTGAAAATTTATGTGTGCTGTCTTTTTTTGAAACAAAATAGAGAAATTCAGTATCATCAGGATAAAGTGCTGCCTGTATTGCCTTGAGTCCGGGATTTGCTATTGGCCCTGGCGGAAGCCCTTTGATTTTATATGTGTTATAAGGGGTTAATTCAGAAAGATGCTTTAGTGTTATGTTGCCGTTAAAGTTTTTTATGCTGTAGATGACAGTAGGATCACTTTCAAGACGCATTTTTTTCTTTAAACGATTGTGAAATACCGATGAGATAACAGGCCGTTCAAATTCAGAGCCGGTTTCCTTTTCAATAATCGATGCAAGTGTTATTGCCTGGTGAATAGACAGGTTAAGTTCTGTTGCCCTTTCTTGCCATTGAGGTTTAAATATTGACCTGAAACGCTTAACCATTGCAGCTATTATTTTTTCCGTACTTATATGTTTTGGAAAAAAATATGTTTCAGGAAAAAGATATCCTTCAAAAGTTTCAGCGTTAATTCCCATATCATGCGCAAAGCATGAGTCTGTTGCCGACCTTAGAAAGTCTGTGTCAGAGCACAGCTTTGCTCTGGCAAGAATCAATGCAATCTGTTTAATGTTAAGACCTTCCGGTATTGTTATTTTGTATAACTTTACCTTTCCGCTTGCTATTGTTTCCAGTATTGACATTGGAGTCATGGAAGAGGAAAGGATATATTCACCTGATTTTATTTTTTTTTCATACCCTTTAATTCGTCCTGCCAGCTTAAATTTAAATGGATATTTTATAATACCGTTATTGCTTAACTGAATGGCAATATTTGAAAAGCTCTGGCCGGGTAATATTTCCACAATTTTTTCTGAATGATCATTATCCGCACTTTTTTCTGCATATATGATAACATCAAGAAAAAGGCATGAAAGAACTGAGAAAAGTATAAATACAGATATTAAAAAAAATGTTTTTATTTTATTCAATTTACAATATTCTCCGTAAAATATTGGTGAATTCGGAAAGTCCAAAAAACTACTTTTTATGAAATGTGTTAATAAACAATATTTTAAACACCTGCAAGTTTTTTAAGCTCAGAGAGAATATACTGCGATGACAGAAAAAGATCAATACAATGGTTTTGAGCAGGGACCAATCAGGCCGCCAAGCGAGGCTTACAGTCTTCTTATACGGGTAACAAGGAACTGTCCATGGAATTGCTGCACTTTTTGCACCTTATACAAAGGAACTCGTTTTTCCATCCGAACTGTCGAACATGTTAAAAAGGATATTGATCTGATTTGCATGTATATTAAAATACTGCAGCAAACAGCCGGAGAATCGGGACGCATAAGCAGATTTAATGCCGGTAAAATTATAGAAAATATCAAACACATCGATTTACAGGCTTTTTCTGCAGCAGTGAACTGGTTTAACAGCAGCATGCAGTCTGTTTTTATTCAGGATGCAAACAGCCTGTTTATTAAACCGTCTGACATGGCAGAGATTCTACTGCATATTAAAAAGAGTTTCCCCTTGCTAAAAAGGATAACATCCTATGCACGGTCTCATACAGTTGCGAGGATAAATGCTGATGATTTGGCTGTTTTAAAAGATGCGGGTTTGAACAGAATACACATGGGCCTTGAGTCCGGCTCTGATATTGTCCTTAAGATGGTCAAAAAGGGGGTCAAAAAGGAAACTCATGTCAAGGCCGGCATTAAGGTGAAAAACGCGGGCATAGAGCTTTCCGAGTATATAATGCCGGGTCTTGGAGGAAGAAAGTATTCTGAGCTTCATGCCCTGGAAACAGCCGATGCTTTAAACAGTATAAATCCTGATTTTATCCATATCAGAACCCTGACAATCCCTCGCAGAGCACCCCTTTTTGAGGATTATAAGGCAGGGTATTTTGAAAAATGCACTGATTTTATGACAGCCAAAGAGATTTTGATGCTTATTGAAAACCTTGATAATATTACAAGTATTATAAAAAGCGATCATGTTTTGAATCTTTTTGAAGAAGTGGAAGGCGTCATGCCTGAAGATAAGGAGCAGATGCTTTCTGTTATCCGGTCATTTCTTTTAATGGACACTAAGCAGAGGTGTCTGTATCAGGTAGGCAGGAGAACAGGGGTCTTTTACTGCCTCAATGATGTTAACAATGCCCGCAGAATGGCAAAGGTTGAAAAAATTTGCCGGGAGCTTGGAATTACCCCTGAAAATGCAGATAAAACCATAGATGAGCTTACGCAAAGATTTGTATAAATTTTCTCCTTCCTGTAATCCTGTCTGAAATATTTATTATTTTTCGGAAGATGAGAGTAACTGGACCAAAACCATTATGCATGCAGATAAAAGTGAGCCGTCAGGCATATATATTCATATTCCTTTTTGCTTAAAGAAATGCCCTTATTGCGGTTTTTATTCAATAACAGAGCTGTCACTTAAGGAGGCATTTCTTAAGGCCCTGATTCGCGAGATGCGCATTCTTGGCAATATCCCTTTTATATTTGACACAATCTATATTGGAGGCGGAACTCCTTCTGTTTTAACGCCATATGATATTGGTAAAATAATCGAGAACGCCTGCCGCTTTTTCAGAATTTCACAACATGCTGAAATAACAATGGAAGTGAATCCAGGAACTGTGGATCAAAAATCTTTTAAAGGTTTTAACAGCGCAGGGGTAAATAGAATCAGTATTGGAGCGCAATCTTTTCAGGAGGCAAATCTTAAATTTTTAGGCAGGATTCATTCAGTAAAAGATATAAGCCTTGCCGTAAAATGGGCACGCAAAGCTGATTTTGATAATATCGGGCTTGATCTTATTTACGGCCTTCCCGGACAGACAAAAAAATCTTTTATTCTTGATCTTAAAAATGCTGTTGATTTCAAGCCTGAGCATCTTTCCTGTTACATGCTTACATATGAGCCAGGCACTCCAATGCATAAAGCCCTGCACAAAACGGAATTTCATTTTTTGCCTGACAAATCCGTAACCAGCATGTTTAAAACAGCATCAGAGTTTTTAAGCATGAATAAATATGTTCATTATGAAATATCAAATTTTGGGCTTATTGGATCAGACGGGCATGCAAATGTGTCAAGACACAACATGAAATACTGGACCTCAGTTCCTTATATAGGGCTTGGCCCTTCAGCACATTCATTTATAGAGCCTGTGCGCTGCTGGAATGCCTGCAGTGTGTTAAAATATATTGAAGATCTAAGTAAAGACAGGCTTTCCATGGAAGGGAAGGAGGTTTTGTCCTCCGAACAGCAGATCATAGAGGCTATCTCTCTTGGGCTCAGGCTTAAAGAGGGTATAAAAACAGATAGTTTTGATGATAAGTTCAAGGTAAACTTCAAGCAAAAGTTTGCTGAAAAAATAGCATATCTTGAGAAAGACGGTTTTATTAATATTTCTAAAAATCGATGCTCGCTTACGCAAAAAGGGATGTTATTCGCAGACAGCATAACAGCCATGCTGATATAATGAACATCCCCAACTGTTCCATGTGTTAAGTTTAAATCTATTTTTTCCGCTTATCACGAATATAAAGAGCCTTTGAATTGGTAGTGCCTATTTGCCTTTCTTCCATGTCAAAAAGCTTTGTTGCAGAAACCAGCTCACCCAACTTTCCATACCCGTAATTACGCGGGTCAAACTCAGGTGATTGTTTTGCAATCTTACTGCCGACAGATGCAAGATGAGCCCACCCGCTTTCATCGGAGGACGCTTCTACTGCATTTCGTAGCAGACTTACCAGTTTTGTAGCTTGTTTTAATTCCCTGCTGGATTTTTTGACAATCGCTTCACTTTCATCGGTCTTCGCGCGAAGAACCTCTGTGTAAATAAATTTGTCACAAGCTGAAACAAAAGCGGAAGGGGTCTTTTGCTCTCCAAACCCATACACCAATAATCCCGATTCTCTAATTCTTGATGCCAGCTTGGTAAAATCACTATCACTCGATACTATACAGAATCCGTTAAAGTTACTGGTGTACAATAAGTCCATTGCGTCAATAATCATTGCGCTGTCAGTTGCGTTTTTTCCTTTTGTATACGCAAATTGCTGCATTGGCTGAATAGAATATTGCAAGAGAACATCTTTCCATCCTTTCAGGCCGGTTGACGTCCAATCGCCATATATTCTCTTGACGCTGGCTATCCCGTAATTTGCTATCTCTGACAGCAAACTATCCACAATGCTTGGTTGAGCATTGTCCGCGTCTATAAGAACTGCTAACTTGTCAGTGTTTTCCATGGTTTTTTATTTCTCCAATTAATTAGACTTAACTCCATTTCCTACTCCTATTTCAGGTTCTTCTCCAATTTAGTTGAAGAAGAGGGTCCAAGGATTCAAGGGGTCAAGGATTCAAGGGTTTGTTTTCTAAAGACTTTATCAGCGCCTTTAACATTCTTTCGCTTTCTGCAATGTCTTTTTTTAGTGTACCCAATACACCTTTTTCAATTAAATCTAAATCCCCTGCTAATAATATCTGCGTTTCCAATTCACAAATAGAACCATAAGATATGTAAAGCATCCTGATGTAATCCCTGGTTGTCTTTCTTC
>Ga0207996_1002450_pt1 | contig 11285 bp, 11 predicted proteins | sample AntAceMetag02UKG_FD_184773 | JGI IMG/M metagenome (GOLD analysis project Ga0207996, IMG submission 184773) | Saline lake microbial communities from Ace Lake, Antarctica - Antarctic Ace Lake Metagenome 02UKG (SPAdes) (version 2) | ecosystem: Environmental > Aquatic > Non-marine Saline and... | reverse complement strand
TAAGTTTCTGAAGATTTAAAAGTTCGTCCTTACCGTACCCAGCTTCCTCTAGCTTTGAAAGAAATGATTTTCTAGTAGCTGGAACTGACCATATCTCTCGCAGTTCATTTTCATCCTTGAAAAACTCTGGAAGTTTCCCATATAAACTCTGCAGGAACTCCTCAGCGGAAATAGGTTTACCGTCTGCACTCCAGAAAGAGGTTGAGATCATATGTTGAATTTCACGCTCTTTTCCGTCCTTCAGTTTTATTTTTAGTTTCTTTTGTTTTTCCTTTTTCCTATCGTCATCACCATTGTCATCCTTATCATCTTCAGTAGGTGTCTTAACACGTTCTTTGGGTTCATATTCTTCTGGTTCTTCCGGTTCGCCATCCCATTCAGGGTCAGAAAAGTGATGATAGGCATTTACAAAGTCATATATAGTAAAAAATTCTTTCCCATCAAACAGCCGTGTTCCACGCCCAACGATCTGCTTAAATTCAATCATTGAGTTTATCGGTCGAAGGAGAATAATGTTTCTTATATTTCGGGCATCAACTCCGGTTGAAAGTTTTTGAGAAGTAGTCAGTATTGTGGGAATTGTTTTTTCATTATCCTGAAAATCCCTTAAATGCTGTTCTCCTAATTCACCATCATCTGCAGTTACACGCTGACAGTAATTAATATCACTGCTCTCCTTGTTTTGATTTATTAAGTCACGGATAGCAAGTGCATGTGCCTGGGTTGCACAGAATATAATGGCCTTCTCTTTCTGGTTTATTTCAGAAAGTATTATCTTAACCCGTTTTTCCTCACGTGCTTTTATTTCAATGATCCGGTTAAAATCCTCTTCCGTATAATTTTTACCATCTTCAACTTCGCCTTCAATAACAGTGTCATCTGAAGTATATATATATTCATCAATAGTTGTCTGAATACGCTTAACCTTAAAGGGTGTTAAAAACCCGTCATTTATTCCTTCTTTCAGGGAATAAATATAGACCGGATCACCAAAATATTTATAGGTATCAACATTATTATCTCTTTTCGGTGTAGCGGTAAGACCCAACTGAACAGCAGGTGAGAAATATTCCATTATATCTCGCCAGTTACTTTCGTCATTTGCACCGCCACGATGACACTCATCAATAATAATAAAATCAAAATAATCATTGGGATATTGACCGAAATAAGGAGTGTTGTCTTTACCACTCATAAAGGTCTGAAATATAGTGAAGAAAATACTACCGTTAGTTGGAACCCGTCCTTTTTTACTGATCTCTTTTGGACTTATTCTAACAAGAGCATCTTCAGGGAAAGCACTAAAAGCATTAAATGCCTGGTTGGCTAAAATATTTCTATCAGCAAGAAACAGTATTCGTGGTCGTCTCGAACCATCTCGTTTTAAATTCCACCTTGAATAAAAGAGTTTCCATGCGATCTGGAAAGCAATGAATGTTTTTCCGGTACCAGTTGCTAGTGTTAAAAGGATTTTATCTTTCCCATCCGCCACTGCAGACATAGCATTGTTTACTGCAATTTCCTGATAAAAACGTGGTGGTCTTGTACCTCCAATATCTTCAAAGGGTATTTGATTAAATTTATCCTTCCAAACATTTTGTTTCTCAAAAACCTTACTCCATAATTCATCAGGTTCAGGAAAGCTGTCTACTAAACCCTCTTTTCCAGTTTCCATATTGATCTGGTAAATTTCCTTACCGTTTGTGGAATAGGTAAACTTAAGATTTAATTTTTCCGCATAATTCTTAGCCTGTGCAATACCTTCACCGACCTGCAGCTCATCACTTTTTGCTTCAATAACAGCAAGTTTCCGGTTTTTATAAGTAAGGATATAATCCGCAATAAGCGGTTTACGAGGCATATCACCGACTTTGATTTTACCAGCTGTAATGTGATGTTCCCTAAGGACTTTTGTACCCTCAACAACACCCCATCCCTTTTCTTTTAAAACAGGATCAATCAATTCAGCTCTGGTTTCTGCTTCGTTCATTTACATATTCCTTTTATCGTTTTAATTCTGACAACACTAAAATTTCCCATTAAATGCTTTTTGTAAAACAGATTTTTTCAGTTCTTCCAGATCTTCTATTTTTTGCATATAAATGGCTTCCAGTTTTTTGGTTTCGGCTAAACAGGCATTGAATTGTTGAACAATTATTTTTTGTTCTTTTACTGAAGGGATAGGAACAAGAACTTCCTTTATACTTTTCAGACTAATTGTCGGTTGTGTCGTACCTGATACCATTTTATCTAATTGTTCCTTTGTATGAGAACTATTTAGAAAATAATAGAAATATTTTGAATCAATTTTAGGTATTACAAAAACAGTATTTTGTCCAAGGCAAAAGGACTCATTGGTATTTACAATAGCCGAAACTCCATAAGAACCTACCCTTGATAAAACTATATCACCAATTTTCGGTGAATGTCTTTTTGAAAATTCATCAAATGTTAACTTATCAACTTTTTTTGTTTTTGAAAGATTTAAATAACCGGGTTTAATATCTGTAACCCTTACCATTGGGTAACCTTCTTGAATATATTTTGGTGTTTTATGAAGTGAGTCAACGAGATTGGCAACTTCAGCTAACTTCTTCCTCTCCCAATCCTTCCCCGGATTTGCAAAAACACTCTGCAAATGAGAATCAAACAACTCTTTACTGTTTTCTAAATTCTTTACAGCATTTTCTTTTGCCTTATCAATGGAGGTAAAGGCTTTGTCGAGAATTTTTACAATTCGTTTTTGTCCAGAGAGTGAAAAGAGTGGAATTTTAAAAGACATAACCTCCTTCATGTTTGCACGTGGCATTCGAGCTCCAGTGCAAGTATGATTTATTTTATCGGTAACATCATCAGAGATAAACCAATAAAATAGGAATTTCTTATCAACTTCTTTTTTAACCTTAATAGGAAAAATCTCTGTGGAACAGTGTCCTTTAAAAGAAGGTAAAAATATTTTTTTAAGATAAGGGCGTAGTCTCCCGTATAGTAAATGTGTAGAGTCAAAAGAAAAAGTAGAACTTTTTACTACCCTTGGATTAGTAGAGCCAATAAATTTACCTGTGCTAGATTCAATATCTTCCATCCCCACATAAGGAAGATTTTTCCATTGATTTTGATTTTTATCAATTACACAAATATTATCAATGGGTACAAGCTCAAACGAATTTTTCATACTAGCTCTCTTATCCCTTTCAGTATTTCCGCACTCTCTTTATCCAAAGCCTTAATCTCATCCAGAATCACTTTCGGCTCTCTCAAAACCATTTCATCTTTCCTGTTCGGATTTTTTACTGACAAATCAAAAGTACCATTAATTTTTGAGACATCAACTGTCCATGAATTTCCAGAATCCTTCTTTTTCTTTTGCAACTCCACGAATTCAGCAAGATCATTTTCATTGAGTGGATTGGTTTTGCCCAGATTTCTATCTAAATTAAGCTGATAAAACCAAACCTTTTTAGTATGCTTACCTTTCTCAAAAAAGAGCACGACCGTCTTAACACCAGCACCGGTAAATGTTCCACCAGGCAAATCTATTACGGTATGAAGATCACACATTTCAAGCAATTCTTTCCGGAGAGAAACGGAAGCATTATCAGTGTTTGAAAGAAAAGTGTTTTTTATAACAACACCCGCTCGTCCACCAGCTTTTAACATTTTAATAAAATGCTGAAGAAAAAGAAAAGCTGTTTCTCCTGTTCGTATTGGAAAGTTTTGCTGTACTTCTTTTCGTTCTTTTCCACCAAACGGAGGATTAGCAAGGATGATATCGTACCGATCCTTTCCCTGTATATCCAAGACATTTTCAGCAAGAGTGTTGGTGTGAATAATATTTGGTGCTTCCACACCATGCAGAATCATATTCATGGTTCCAATGATATAGGCAAGTGACTTTTTCTCCTTACCGTAAAAGGTGTCTTTCTGAAGAATCCTTATATCTTTTGTAGTCAGCTTTTTACTGTTTTTTAAATATTCAAATGCTTCGACTAAGAACCCAGCTGAACCGACAGCACCATCATAAACCTTATTTCCTATTTCTGGAGCAACTACCTTTACAATGGTTTTAATTAAAGGACGGGGAGTATAATACTCTCCACCGTTTCTTCCTGCATTTCCCATATTTTTAATTTTGTCTTCATAAAGATGAGACATCTCATGTTTTTCTTTGTGTGTCCTGAATTTCAGTTCATCAACAAGATTTATTACTTCTCGCAAATTATATCCGCTTTGTACCTTGTTTTTTAATTCGCTGAATATCTCACCAATCTTATATTCAATCGTGTCAGGACTTTCCGCAGTTGTCTTAAACTTTTTCAGATATGGAAATAATTTTAAATCAACAAAATCTCTCAGGTCATCACCACTAAGTGCTTTATGATGGTCAAGCTTTCCGGCTTTTGTCTTTGGTGTTGCCCAGACATTCCATTTAAATCTTTTGTCAATTATTTGAGAATGATGTTTGCCAGATAATGCTGCTGCTGCTTTTTTATCTTGTTCCAAATCATCTAGATATTTCAGAAATAAAATCCATGAAGTCTGTTCAACATAATCCAGCTCACTACTACATCCAGCATCTTTGTGCAGTATGTCGTCAATATTTTTAAATATCTGTTCAAACATTAATCTTTTCCTTTATTTAAGTAATTACTTACCATTACTTCGTGTATGTTAAGTATTTTTGTTATTTTTATAAAATTTTAGTCTTCAATCTTGTCATATCCTTTAAAAAATGCCAATAAAAAAGAGGTGCATTTTAAGCACCCCTATTTTATTCCTTATCAGTCTCTTTCTTCACCAGTCCCAGCCCATTACATCTCGTACACTGATTCACGCCAACCGGATCTTTCAATGACGAACCATACCCGTTACAATGAGGGCACTGCTCATATCCATATTTCTCCGGATTCATCATGATCTCAAACTTATCAATCACAAAATCACCTCCTTTTCAATACTGCAATGTTGCTACTACCAACCTACCTCCTTGATTAAATCTGGCACTCTTTATCCATCCCTTTTTCCTGAAAAATCCGACAACCTTTCTGACAACTTTTTCGTTTTCAACAGGAACAGCCAAATACGGTACTACCTTAACTTTCCTGATATCAATCCTTTCCAATTCCCAATTTCTCTTTTTAGCAGCATTCAAATGTTCTCCTGCTGATTTATAATATGTAAAAAGCTGACTGCTCAGAGTGAATGAATATAGTCTCCATAATCCCGGATCATCTTTATAACCAGGCACCTTCTTTATCTGCTCAAGAACTTTCTTCCTGTTTAGACCTTTAACATTATATTCTGTCAACCAACTCGGCATCGCATCGACCTCACGTGGACTTTTAACTTCACATATTGCAAACCGTTTCAATTTCCGATGATATGCAACTACGTCACAATAACAGGGACTGCTCAAAATCTCAGTGATATATCCACGGGATCTGAACCACTTTAATGTCAATTCGTCATACTCATATTTCATAGGCGTATATTGCCTGACCATCCGTCACCTCCGATCAATATTATTTTTTTGGTACTTAAACCACATAACGATTAACAATCCGGTCATGATCATTGAAAGCGTGTTTCCAAATATAAATACAAAATCCTTAACACTAACTGAATATATCTGCAGCAGGATCATACCCAGCATTAATATCGATAAATACATGATACTTAAATCTCCAGAACTTTTAGTTGAATACGTCTTTATAACCTGCGGGATTGCACTCACACATATCACCAATGCTCCAATTGTCCCGATCATTTCAACTCCAGTAAATAATTTCATAATCTCCCTTTTAAAATAGAAAAGGACAGGATCATATGCTCATACATTGATCCCATCCTTTTTGAGTTAATTTTTACTGCGGTTTTAGCATTGAAAGGATCTGCCCACCGGTCTTTTGTAATTTAAAACTTGATGCTGCTGAAAGATCTTCAAACTGAGATGCTTTTGTGTAAGTATTCACCACGGAAAATAGATTATTACCTGCCTCAAATGGCCATGCCCATGTAACCGCATCTTTTTCAACAGGACTAAGTCCAAACTGACGGTTAAAGGATTCAAGTGTTGCCTCTGGGTTATCAACAGGACTTTCCAGTGACAATTTAAATTGATCCCGATTGTGTGCGACTTCAAATGCAACCTTTTCAATGATTTCAGGGAATTTATCCAGGACTTTACCGGAGATGTGTTTATGCGATGAGGTAATATCTGAGGTTGAAATCATACCATTGGTGCAGACAAGCCTTAATAACATCGCTGCAATTGAAAGGGATGCCAGCCCAACTTCTGAATTACTGAAACTTATTCCGGGTTTAAACGTATCACCGTTAATATCAAACTTCTTTTTTCCATCAAGCAAAGTTAAAGACATGAACTGATCATCAAGATAAGCCTGGACTTCGCTATTATCATTATAACCAAGAGCATATATGCGTTCCAAGACCTCGAAATGGTCAATAGGCACATATCTTTCTGTAAACATCGCTCGGACATCATTCCCGTCAAATCTGAAAAACAAATTTTCATTCTTTTCTTTCTTTATAAAGTGATTGAGATTTTCAGCTTGTAATTCAACAGGACATTTCCTTAAATACTGGTGAGGTGTCCCAAGACGGTAACAGAAACTTCTCTGAGCCATTCCACGCATTGAGTGCTTTTCACCTGCAATACTTATTTCATCAAGTCCATCAAATGATATATCTGAAACTGGAATTGTCTTGTCATAACAGTCCTTGGAAAGTCGGTCAACTTCTTCAGCCACTGCACCGAGTTTTGTTATTGCTGTATTGTTCATGTTTATGTTTCTCCTTTTATAAAGGTTTTAATTCACGTTATTATCCATTTTAATCATAGGATATTTGATTGTCGTATCCGGTCAAAACCAGATAATTTTTTATGCAACATCTTCCGTCTTAAGGGTTATTGAATTAATAAATCTCTTTTTTATTTCATCCTGCTCATCCTGAAGAAAAAGACCTATCCGCTCAACAAGACAGTTGTAACAGAGATCAACAAACTCCAGCTGCCATTCAAATTCACCAATTGGGCTTCTTCTCCTGTCTACTTCAAACGAAATGGTTCTTGCCTGACCGGACTTGCAGTTGTCACAGATCACCTTTTTCATAGGTTCCTCTTTTGATTTCAAAGTTACCGGGAATCTTGAATGTTGATATTTTACTGGCGGGATTTACTTAATGACGGAGATTATGAATGTTTAAAATTGCATGTTCAGACGAACCAACAGCTTTATGAACCACCTGCTCTTCTGATAGACATGCTGACCAGTGTTCTTCAGCAATGATATGATTTGAACACACAACAATGAAGAAATTATATTTCTCTTCATTATAATCATTTTCAATAATTAAAAGAGTCTCATAAAAAGTCTTTCTAATTACCTGCTGTAGACAATCCCCACGGTAACGGTTTAAGAACATAACATCGTCTGTCTGATACGGGTCAACTGCATTAAATATTTCATAAGCCATATCACAATCTCTGTTATCCATTATCCGGTCAAGAGATTCAAACTTAACCATAAGTGCTCTGAGCATAATCCGATATTTCTCAGGAACAGCTTTTAGTATTGCTTGAAGGTCTTTATCCGTTGGAAAGTTAATACGGTTCATCCATTCATACTTAGATGATATTATGAAGGTATCAACAAGGTTTCCCATTTTAGTCTCCTTTCAAAATAAGTTTTCATCAATTTTACGATGACTTATATATCCCCGATGCGTCACGAGAACATGATCATCCACATCAATACAAAGGATACGTCCGGCATCAAGTAATGTTTTTGTTAGTTTTCTATCCGGTCCGCTAAATCTTAAACTGCCGGAAGGATGGTAATGACAAAGGATCACTTTTGAAGCATTAGCAAGTATTGCACTTTTGAATAATTCCCTTGGACTGACCAGGCATTCATCAAGTGTTCCAACTGCTACCTCTTCAACACCAATAAGACTTCCATCAGTTGATATAAGTATTGAAAGGAATATTTCTCTGTCTGATTCACATAACCTTTTCTTAACCAGGTTATATACATGCTCCGGTGTTTTAATATATGTCTGTCTTTTATATTTCCCTTCACGAACAAGACATACCCGAAGTTGTGATCCTTTATACCTTTTGTCATAATCAGGTATTACCGATTTTTTATTCAACTTTAAACCTCCTTTTATTTTTTATTGTATCCATGGTTACGATGCTGAAGATAATACTCCCAGGAGTCTGACAGGGTCATTTAAGAGGAATTATTGCCGTTATCACTATCCAGTATTTCATCAAGGAATATTGACTTCTTACATGGAGATCCAAGATAGGTCTGACAGGTACTCAGGTATAACAGTTCCATTGCCCTTGAAATGGCGACAAAACAGATACGACGTTCTTCTTCAATGTCTCCCTTTTTAGATGGCAGAATTCCTTCAACCAGTCCGATTACAAATACTACTAAAAACTCTAATCCCTTTGCCTTATGAATTGTCATTAGCTGTACACCATCCTTATCGTGGCCCAGATCACTTTGGAAGTTTTCTGTAAACTCTAAAAAACTTGCAATGCTTTTGTACTTTGCTGCTGCGATCTGGAGTTGGTTTAAATTTGCAATTTTTGTATCATCAGGTGATGGGATGTCTTCATCAGTCGCATATCTGTCATAGTCAAGCTCACTTCTTAACAGTTGAATGATCTCACACGGTTCAAGATTCTCTGCATCCTCAATTAACGGATCAAGAAATGCTCGCATATCCTTTAAACCATGTCGGATATACGGAAGCTCAATCGGTAACTTTCTTAACGCCTGATAAAGATGCATCTCCCTATCTTCTGCAAATTCCTGCAACTCTTTCTTGAATTTATTGCTGACATAACGGTTCGGGACGTTTAGAACACTTAAAAGTGCTTCATCACCATCAGTACAATTTGGATTTGAAATTAACCTCAAGTAATCCAGCAGAATCTTAATTTCTATACGATCATAAAAGTTAACTCCACCTTCAATGTAGTATGGTATCTTTTGTGATGATAAGGTTTCCTCAATTTGTCTTGTCTGAAAATTGGCACGAACGAGTATTGAAATATCCTTATGGGCATATCCTCGCCTGCTAACCAAATCATTAATTTCTGTAACAATATTTAGAGCTTCTGTTTCTTCGCTGGAATTTTCAATTACATACACCTCTTCTCCGTCACTATTTTGCGTGGTCAACACTTTCTCAATTTTCCGAACATTATGTCTGATCAGGTTCTGACAGGCTCTAAGTATCTGAGGCGTAGATCTATAATTGGTGTTTAAAATGAATTCATATGCATCAGGAAAATAATCTTTAAAATTCAGGATATTTCCAACACTAGCGCCGGTAAATGAGTAGATGCTCTGCCAATCATCACCGCAAACCCAGTAGCTTGAACCATTACTGGTATCACCTATTAGAAGCTTAACGACCTCACCCTGTACAGGATTTGTGTCCTGAAATTCATCAACTAAGATGTGATTAAATGTAGAACTGTATTTTCTCCTGACATCTTCATTTTCTGATAACAGCTGAAATGTTTCTGCTAAAAGGTCATCAAAGTCCATGAGCAGTTTTTTCTCTTTTTCAAGATCATATCTCTCATACACGTCAGCAATCTTCTGCATGGTCTTATCACCTTCATACAGGTCACGAAACTCCTGAATTGAAATGAGATTATTTTTAGCAAGACCAATCTCATTCATTACCATTCCGGTTGGTAGATCCCTGTATTTAAGTTTCTTCAAAACATCTTTTACAAATATTAACTGCTCCTTTCCTATAAGAAGTTCAAAGGTAAATCCTTCATTTTTCAATAACCAGTAACAAAACCCGTGAATTGTATTCAGCATCACCCGGTCAGCTTTATCTGAGAGTATAGGTTTAAGACGACTTCGCATCTGATCAGCGGCGTTGCGTGTGAAGGTGAGTCCTAAAATACTTTCTGGCGCAACCCCATGTTTTGTTACGAGGTTAAAAATGCGTTCCATCATTGTTCTGGTTTTGCCTGAGCCTGGGACAGCTATCACAGAACATATCCCGTGTAGAAAATCAGCCGCTTGCTGCTGTTCTTTGTTCAAATTGTTCATCAATATCCTCCTTTCTGCTGTCTTTTATTAATCTGATTGCCTGACTTAATCGAAACATCGCTCCAATTCCCATATCAAGCATGATTGAATTATTATCCTGTTCAAGAAGACCACTTATAAACAGATGTTTCTCATAATACAGATCACAAAGAATCTGGATCAGTTCATCGGGATAATGATTTTCCGATAGTGCTACCAGGTCAATTATCTTCTTTTCACTAATCCCGTCTTTAATTGTCAAACATCTTTGTGCTTCTGTTAATATTTCCTCTTTCATGCCACCTCCTTAAACCAGTTGCGACAATGTTCTGCAAAAGCACATCCCTTGCATTTCCAGTGACCGTCATTCGAGACAAAAACGCCTTTACTGATACCATCTGCTACTTGCATGATCTTCTTTTTTGCACGCAGAATGTCCTCATCCGACCTGGTTGTGTAATACTGTTCAAATTTTGGTGTTTTAGTTTTAATCAGACAATCAAACTTAAGGAGAATTTCACGATCTGCAAACCCATTTGCCTGAGCAGCCATCTTATAAAGTGTTAATTGAAAGTTTTTATCAACCTCGTCATTTGAATATGCTTTTCCAGCGGTTTTAAAATCTGTGATGATTATTATCCCTGACTCATCTTCTTCTACTAAGTCCATCGCGCCTATAATCGGCGTAGCAAGACCCACAATGTTAAAAGAAAACGCCTCTTCAATAGCAAGTACCTTAAAATTATCATCCGGTATTTTATTGTAATAGCTAGTGAGCAGATCTTTCCCTTGAACGAGATATGTTTCAAAATCTTTTCCATCTGCATATTTAATATTATCATTATCGTCTGCAACCTCCGTCCAGTACTTAAAAAATAGTTTCTGAATCTCTTTTAATTCAAGCGGGCTATTGAGTATTTTTCCCTGATATACATCTGCTAATACCTTATGAATTACTGTCCCAAACTCAAGGCTGTCAGCAGTAAACTCACGGGGTACACGATCAATACGTCCAAACTTGTATAACATTCCACAATCCACGTAATCGCTGATACTACTTGAACTTAAATGTGGCTTTCGTCTCAATTCTGATAGTTTCATATCTCTCCTTTCCTGTAAAAACCACAGGATCCTGTGGTTTTGGGTTATTGAAATGATAAAAGGACAGGACGCACAAATCCTGTTAAGCAC
>Ga0207996_1002448_pt1 | contig 11293 bp, 5 predicted proteins | sample AntAceMetag02UKG_FD_184773 | JGI IMG/M metagenome (GOLD analysis project Ga0207996, IMG submission 184773) | Saline lake microbial communities from Ace Lake, Antarctica - Antarctic Ace Lake Metagenome 02UKG (SPAdes) (version 2) | ecosystem: Environmental > Aquatic > Non-marine Saline and Alkaline... | reverse complement strand
AAAATAATCGGAGCAGTGGAAACGAGTCTTGACATCACAGAACGCAAGCAGGCGGAGGAGACATTAAAAAAGAAAATGAATGAACTTGAAATTTTTAATGATGCTGCTGTGGATAGAGAAATTATAGTTAACGAACAACGAAAAGAAATAAATGAATTGCTCAAGAAATTGGGTAAAGAGCCAAAATATGATATTGTATTTTAAAGAATCGAGTTGCTAGACTCGAGTTCAGAGGAGTGCAGCGACGCTGGACTTGAGACGGAAGAGCATGCAGCATTCTGAACTCCACCCACCTTTGGCGTGTGAAGTCCAGTCTGCTAAGACATGAGACGAAAGAAAGTTTGCATTCTGAAGTCCAGTCAAAAAGTCCTGAACTCCAGTCTGCAAAGACTCGAGTTCAGAGGAGTGCAGCGACGCTGGACTTGAGACGAAAGAGCATGCAGCATTCTGAACTCCGCCCACCTTTGGCGTGTGAAGTCCAGTCTGCTAAGACTTGAGACGAAAGAAAGTTTGCATTCTGAAGTCCAGTCAGAAAGTCCTGAACTCCAGTCTGCTGAAGGATGGATAAAAATTTATGCGATGTAAAAAAGAAGAATTCGTTAAAGGCGAATATTTTCATATTTATAATCGTTCTGTAAAAGATACATTACTTTTTATGAATGATGATTATTTATATTTCCTGGATAAATTCAAATTAAAAATTAAAATTTATCCAGCTTCTGTTTTTGCATATTGCTTAATGCCAAATCACTTCCATTTTCTTCTCAGACAAGACGAGGAAAAACCTGTATATCAAATTTTCAACGATATAAATAACTCTTACGTTCAGCATTATAACAATAAATATTCAAGAAAAGGACATTTATACAAAGGACAATTACAACATAAAAGAATAAAAAATGACGAATATATTGTTTCTCTTTGCCAGTATATTCATTATAATCCTAAGAAAGCAGGATTAGTTGATGACCTTTCGGATTGGAAATATTCTAATTATCTGGAATGGATAGGCAAAAGAAATGGAATTTTGTTTAATGATGATTTGCTAAAAACATATTTTGAAAATGGTGAATTATATAAACAGCAAATAAGATGTTATGAAAATTATATTAAGGACAAGGAGTTTGCTGAACTCCTTTTTGATTAAAACTCTGAAACTCGAGTTCAGAGGAGTGCAGCGAAACTGGACTTGAGACGAAAAAGTTTGCATTCTGAAGTCCAGTCAAAAAGCCCTGAACTCCAGTCTGCTAAGACTCGAGTTCAGAGGAACAAAGCGACGCTGGACTTGAGACGGAAAAGCATGCAGCATTCTGAACTCCATCCACCTTTGGCGTGTGAAGTCCAGTCTGATAAGACATGAGACGAAAGGAAATCTCGCATTCTGAAGTCCAGTCAAAAAGCCCTGAACTCCAGTCTGCAAAGACTCGAGTTCAGAGGAACAAAGCGACGCTGGACTTGAGACGGAAAAGCATGCAGCATTCTGAACTCCACTCACCTTTGGCGTGTGAAGTCCAGTCTGATAAGACATGAGACGAAAGGAAATCTCGCATTCTGAAGTCCAGTCAGAAACGCCTGAACTCCAGTCTGCTTTAGGAAGGATAAAAAATGAAAATTAGAACGAAACTCAGTATGTTTCCAATCGTATTAGCAATATTTCTGATTGTGGCGTTTTTAATTACCCTGATAATATCTCGCAGTACAATCAGAAACCAGGTTGGGAATCACTTATTGACAACTGCACAATCCAGAGCAGAGCACATTGAGACACTTCTGCATAACTATAAAGAAATTGTTCAGATACTTGCAGTGGGGATTCCTTTCACAAATGTATTAGATCCGACAATAGATATAGATTATGAAGAAAGAATGATGGAATGTGATCTAATAATACAACGAACTGTTGAAATCGATCCTAACATTTCCAGGATTGGAATCCTGAATAAAAACGGCATTGTAATAAACTCCTGCCACGAAGATATAGGCTCCGACCTGAGTGAAGACACAATCTATATCAATGGGAAAGAAGGAGTTCATGTAGGAGTAATTCACAAATCTGAATATACTGAAAACCTTGCTATCAGCATTTCAGCACCAATTTTTGTAAGAGATAAATTTTCTGGAGTCTTGGTAGTTAATTTCGATGCTGGAAAGCAATTGTATAAAATAACAACAGATAAAACAGGTCTCGGCAAAACAGGAGAGATATATCTTATTAATAAAGAGGGTTATATCATAACTCCTTCCAGGTTCATAGATGATGCAATCTTAAAAAAAACGATAAACACCGAGCAGGCGAACCAGTATTTTTCTGAGCACATAAAAAAAGGATTGCCCGAGTTTATGGAACAAGAACCTTTTGAATATTTGGATTACAGGGACAATAAAGTTCTGGGCACACACTATTTTATTCCCGACCTGCAGTGGGTTTTGATATCAGAAATAGACCTTGAAGAAGCAAATAAACCTATCTGCAAATTGACCTTCTGGCTAATCGCTATTTTCTCTTTTTTAATTATTATTACTATAATATTCGATATCACAATTTATAGAGATATTACTTTGCCCATTAAGGAATTGCATGAAGGAACAGAAGAAATTATCAATGGTAATTTCGATCATAAGGTTAGTATAGAAACAAAAAATGAAATAGGTCAGCTTTCCAGGGCATTTGATATTATGACTGGCAGGCTGGTAGAATCTCAAAAAGAATTACAAAAACATGCTGAAGAACTCGACGAAAAGGTAAAAGAACGAACTACTGAACTGGAAAAACAATTTAGAAAAAGTGAAAAACAAAGACTCGCCAACCTGGTCATCATGAATGATCTTAATAGAATAACTAAGAATTTAAAGTCAGAAATAAGTGAACGTAAGAAAACAGAGAAAGAACTGATTGGAAGCGAAGAACGCTACCGATTTTTGGTAACCAATCTACCGGTTGGGATTTTCCGTTCTACACTTCAGGGTAAGGTGATTTCTGCTAATACTGCCATGGTAGAAATATATGGTTATGAATCCGTGGAAGAATTGCTCAGTATTCCGTCGGAGGATTATTATACTTTAAGAGATAGCCGTGAAACAATGCTGAAAGAACTGGAAAAAAAAGGATATCTGTTAGAATATGAAACACATGAAAAAAGAAAAGATAATTCACTGATCTGGGTTTCTACAAACTATAAGAAAGTCTGGAGTGAAGATGACGGCATATATTATATTGATGGAGTTGTTGCTAACATCACCGAGCGAAAACAGGCAGAAGAGGAAATGCAGATACTTGCAGCAGTCGTAAAAAACAGCAGCGAGCTTGTCAATCTCAGTACTCTTGATGGCAAGATGACGTTTCTGAATGAATGTGGTTGTAAAATGCTGGGTATAGATCCTCATGAAGTAGAGAACGTGAATATCATGGATGTAATTCCTGAGCATTTGATTGGTCTGGTAAAGAAAGAACTTCTACCCGCATTTATGAAGGGTGGGACCTGGGAGGGGAAACTGCAATATCGCAACCTGAAAACTGGTGAACTCACAGACGTACATGCGATGACATTCACCATCAAGGATCCTGGTACAGGAGAACCACAGTATTTTGCTAACGTTTCGCTGGATATCACCGAAAGTAAGAAGTCAGAAAAAATTCAAAAAGCATTGTATGACATTTCCAATGCTTTGAATACAACGGATAATATGTACGATCTTTTCAGCAAGATTAGAGAATTTCTGGGAAATGTGCTTGATACTACAAATTTCTTTGTAGCTTTATTTGATGAAAAAACCGATATGATTTCTCTTCCTTTCGATGTTGATGAAAAAGATGAGATTGAAACGTTTCCTGCTGGTAAAACTCTTACTAAATATGTAATACAAACAGGTAAATCATTATTTGCACCAAGACAATTACAAGATGAATTAAACAAACAAGGCAAAATTGACATCATTGGAACTCGTTCCAAAATCTGGCTTGGTGTTCCTTTGAAAGTTGAAAATAAAGTAATCGGTGTGATCGCAGTTCAAAGCTATGATGATCCAAATCTTTATTCAGAAGATGACATTGAAATGTTAACCTTTGTCTCTGAAGAAATAGCTCTTGCCATCAAACATAAACAAGCAGATGAAAATATTCAAAAAGCTCATGAAGAACTGAAAGGGCTTCATAAAGATCTGCAAAAGAAAATTGATAACACTGTAGAAGAACTCAGGGATAAAGACCATATTCTTATCCAGCAGTCGCGTCATGCAGCCATGGGTGAGATGATCGGAAATATTGCTCATCAGTGGAGACAACCGCTGGCCATGGTAGCAGCGATAATCCAAAACTATGAAGATGCTTATGAAGATGGAACTCTCGATATGGCTTATATCGAAAAACACACAGAAGTAATAATGGATATTCTTACTAAGATGTCCAGAACCATCGATGATTTCAGGTATTTCTTTAAACCAAATAAATTAAAGGAAAATTTCAATATAAAAGATGTCATTCATAAAACCCTCGAGTTTTTAGAAAGCAGCTTAAATTTTAATCAGATTAAAGTTTCCCTCGAATTGACAGCAGATTGTGTTGTTCAAGGTTTCCCGAATGAATATTCGCAGGCTCTACTGGTTATCTTATCAAATGCCAAAGATGAGCTTATAGAGCGACAAATCAAAGCTAAGCAGATTACCATCCTTTTAAATAAAATTGAGGATAAATATGTTTTGAAGATTTCCGATAATGCCGGAGGAATAACCAAAGAAGTTCTGCCCAAAGTTTTTGATCCGTATTTCACCACCAAAGAACAAGGCAAAGGAACTGGAGTCGGTTTGTATATGGCAAAAATGATAATAGAAAAGAATATGGAAGGAAAATTATCAGCTAAAAACTTAAAAGACGGAGCAGAATTCAGGATTGAAATTTAACGGATTATTCGGCTTCATTGCAAGACGCCGTGACAAGCGGGGTGTGGTGTTCGGCTTCTGCTTTCCAAGCCCCAGCTTGGAAATCCCTTAACATCATCGCATTTCCATCCAGCATTTGCAGGATTGAAACGAGAATCCAACTTCAGTTAGAAATAACGGAGTGTCTCTACCAAACTTGCAAGTTCGGTAGTAGAAAAAGAATGTATTAATGGAGATATGTTAGAATGAAAAAAATGAAACTTATAATGTTAATATTATTGATTCCGGTTATGATTTTTTCTGCTAATTCAAAAATTGATAGTCTTAATAACAGATTGAAAACTGCAGAGAGTATAGAAAAAATCGGGTTATTAATAGAACTTTCTTTGGAATACGTGGAGATTGATACAGCGAAATCATTTGAATTCAGCAACCGGGCTTTGGAATTATCCGATCATATCGGAAAGCATAAAGCACAGGCAATTGGAAATTCAGGTTATATATATTATCTAATTGGGCAGCACGAAACATCTTTAAAGCTATTGATAAAAGCTCTTACTCAGCTCGACATTGAGGATGATCTTAAAGTTAGAGCAGACATTTTAAAAAATATCGGTTTTGTTTATACTGAATTAGAAAAATACAATCGCTCTTTAGAATATTTTAATAAGGCATTGAATATCTATCTTGAATTGGAACTAAAACCAGATATATCAGAAGTTTATTATTCAATTGGCATTTCATACGATTTTTTGAATAAATATAAAAAGGCTTTGGAATATTATCAAAAATCATTATCATTAGATAGAGAACTTGATGATAAAGAAGGGATGGCAATCTTATACTATAATATTGGTGATAAGTATGAATTATTAGCAGAGTATGGGAAAGCTTTAGAATCATATTTCGATTGTCTGAAAGTGTATGAAGAATTGGCTGATCAGGAGGGAATCGCAGATTCCTATAATGCAATTGGTAATATATTTCAAGCTTTGAAAGATTTTGACATAGCTTTGGAGTATTACAATAAATTTCTTGAAATTCAAAAAAAAGTAGATGATAAGTATGGAATTTCGATAGCTTACAATAATATTGGAATAATATATGATGATAATAAGGATTATAATAAGGCACTTGAATATTATTTTAAAGCTCTTGAAATCGATGAAGAACTTAACGATAAAGACGGAATTGCTACTATCACCAACAATCTTGGTATTGTTTATTATGAATTAAAAGAATACGATAAAGCACTCGAATATTATCAGCAGTCATTATCCCTTTCAAAAGAGTTAAGTGATATCTGGGCAATTGCCAATACATCGAATAATATCGCAGAATTATATTTAGATTTAACTCATTATACGGAATCTTTTTCTTATGTAGATAAAGGTTTTGAGTATGCTGAAAGTATTGAGGTTAAAGATTTAATTTTAGAATCATTTCATATCTATTCAAAATTGTATTCAAAAACAAATAATTATCAGAAAGCATATGAATATTTCAAAAAATATTCGGAATTAAAAGATACGCTTTTTACTACGAGTATAAAAAAAGTTGCTGAAATTCAAATGGTTCATGAAACTGAAAAGAAAGAGAAAAAGTATGCTCTCATGCGAAAAGATAACCAGATTAAAGATCTGCAAATAAAAAAGCAAAAGCATCTCAGATATTCACTATTTACAATTATTTTACTCGTTATCTTCTCCTTCCTGTTAGTATTCAAGCTCTATCAGGATAAGAAAAAAGAACATCTGCTGACAATTGAGAAAAATAAATTGATTAATCAACAAAAGGAACAACTTGATAATGCGTTGAAAGAGCTGAAAGAATTGAACATTAACCTGAAGAAAAGAGTAGATAAAGCAGTAGCTGAAATTCGTGAAAAAGAGAATATGCTCATCGCTCAATCACGATTGGCAACTATGGGAGAAATGATCGGTAATATAGCTCATCAGTGGCGGCAGCCACTTACAGCAGTAGGAATTATTGTGCAGAATTACGAAGACGATTTTGAAGATGGCATCCTTGATATGAAGTACCTGGAAGAGCACTCAGATAAGGTGATGGATATTCTTCAACAAATGTCCAGAACAATCGATGATTTCAGGAATTTTTTCAAACCCAATAAGTTGATACAAGAATTTAACGTAAAAAGTATTATCGAGAAAACTATTAGTTTTGTGAAAGCAAGTTTCAGATTAAACTCTATAGAATTAGAACTTAATTTGGATGAAAGCTGCTATATGGAAGGCTTTCCCAATGAATATTCTCAGGTAATATTGAACATCTTGAACAATGCAAAAGATGTTATAAAAGAACGAAACATCAAAATTGAGAATAGAAAAATAATTATGAATTTGCATAAAGAGAATGGCAAGAGCGTTTTAACAATAGCTGATACTGGTGGCGGAATTCCCGAAGATATTATAGATCGCATCTTTGAGCCGTATTTTACTACTAAAGATGATGAAACGGGAACCGGACTTGGTTTGTATATGTCCAAAACCATTATTGAAGATAATATGCAAGGTAAGCTGACAGCGCGAAATACTGGTGATGGTGCAGAATTCAGGATTGAAATCTGACAGGTTGCAAGGTGCGCATTTTACCATCACGTTACTAAGCTGCATTTAGTAACGCACTTAGGAGTGAAGTTAAACATCGCAATAAATTAGTATTCCCATCCGGCAGCTACTGGATAGGAACAAGAAGATTAATATGAAGAATTACGAAGACTTGGAAATTTAATAATTATCATTCGGAATTTTTCTGGAAAGTTTTGATATTTAAGAAAAGGGAGTATCTTTAAAATGAAAAATATGAAAATGTGTAACAGGTTTAGGATATTATCAGTTATATTTGTAATATGTATTTTTTTATCGGATCATGCAAAAGCCAATGAGGCTAAGACATACAAAATCGGCGTGCTAGCCAATCGAGGTTCGGAAATGTGCTTGACCAAATGGACAGCAACAGCAGATTATCTGACCAAAGCGATAGACAACGCTGACTTTAAGATTGTACCATTGGACTTTGAGCAAATATATCCGACAGTCGAAGCCGGTAATGTGGATTTCGTTATCGCTAATCCTTCTTTTTATGTGAATCTTGAGACCGGATATAACATCAACAGAATAGCTACGTTAAAGAATCTACAGCAGGGAAAGGTCTGCAAAGTCTTTGGTGGAGTGATATTCACTAAAGCTAGCAGCGGTCTCAATAATATAGCTGACCTTAAGGGTAAAAGATTTATGGCAGTTAAGGAAACATCTTTAGGTGGCTGGCAGATGGTCTGGAGAGAATTGAAAGCTTGCGGCATTGATCCATATAAATATTTTACCGACTTTATTTTTGGCGGCAATCATGATGCGGTTGTCTATGCGGTGCGTGATGGTAAGGTTGACGCAGGTACGGTAAGGACTGATGTACTGGAAAGAATGACGATGGAAGGTAAGATAGATATTGATGATTTCAAGATTCTTTTTTTTGATCACGAAAAGATTAAGCAACTAATCCAACATGATGGTGAACACGAATCTTTTCCTTTTGTGCACAGTACACGCCTGTATCCAGAGTGGCCATTTGCCAAGGCTGCAGAGACGTCAGATGAGATAGCAGAGAAGGTAACTTCGGCACTGCTAACGATGTCTGCTGATAGTGATGCTGCAAGGGACGCTATATGTTCCGGCTGGGCAATGCCACACAATTATACACGAGTGCATGACTGTCTTAGGGAACTTCGACTCTCCCCTTATGAAGATTACGGTAAGATAAGTACTTCAGAACTTATTAAGCAATATTGGCTTTGGTTACTCATCGCTATCCTTGTGATATTGATAACTGTTGCCATTGCGATTCGTCTAAAAAAGCTCAATGTAAAACTTCGCAATAAATAAGTATTCCTATCCGGTAAGTGCTGGATGGGAATAAGAAGAATCTGAAAATCTGGAAGTAGATTTTCAGGAGGTTATTATAAGCGAAACAACAAATTTGCACAATGAAATAGAAGACCATGGAAATCCTTCAGCAATTATCCGAAACAATTGATAATTTCAGGTATTTCACCGAACCTCCTAAAACGGAAATGGAATTTGATGTAAAAGACATCATTGAGAAATCTATCACTCTGATTTCTCCCAGCTTCAAGCTGAGTTTTATCCAACTTGAAAATAAATTGGAAAAGGATTGTTACCTTTATGGTTCCCCTAGAGAATTTTCATCTGTTTTATTGAATATTTTAAATAATGCCCGGGATATTCTGGAACGAAAGAAAATCGCGAATCCGAAAGTGAAAATAAAGTTATCACAGGTTGAGGAAAAAGTAGTAATAAAAATCTCTGATAATGCTGGTTGAATACCTTTTAATATCATCGATAAAATCTTTGAATCCGGTTTTATAAATAAAGAAAAAGACTTTGGATTTGGTCTTTTTATTGCCAAAAATATTATCGAAAAAAAAATGAACGCTAAGCTTTCTGTAAGAAATACAAAAGAGGGAGCAGAATTTAGAATTGAGGTCTAAACTATGGAAAAATATGAAATATCGGTTTTATATGTAGAAGATGAAGAGATTATCAGGGATTCCTTAAGTTCAATCATAAATAATATTGTTGTTGATCTCTATACAGCAGTAGATGGTATGGAGGGATTGGAGCTTTATAAAAAATTCAAACCGGACCTGGTGGTTACTGATATTAAAATGCCTATTATGGGTGGACTTGAGATGATTGAGAAAATCAAGGAAATTGATAAACATGTTAATGTTGTCATCACTTCTGCTCACAGCGAATCGGAATTTTTCATGAGAGCTATCGATCTGGGAGTTGATAGTTTCATATTAAAACCTGTAAGAAGAAAAAAACTAAGTGCTTTAATTCGAAAATATGGCGAAACAAAAACTTTGAGTAAAAAACTTAAAGCTGAAGAATTAGAAAGAAAGAGAACAGAAGAAGCGCTTACCGATAGTGAAGAAAGATTTCGTGCGGTCAGCACTTCTGCTAACGATGCTATCATCATGATGAATAAGGAAGAAAATATCATTTATTGGAATAAAGCGGCAGAAACCATCTTTGAATATCAAAGTGATGAAGTTATTGGAAAAAATCTGGGTAATACAATAATTACTTCCCATTCGAGAACTATTTTTGATAGGAATCTTAAACATTTTCTGGAAAAAGGTGAAGAAGATGCTGCTGCTGGCAGAACATTGGATTTTACAGGTATGAAAAAAAACGGGACGGAATTTCCTATCGAGTTTTCTCTTTCATCAGTTGTTATTCAAGGTGAATGGAATATAGTCAGCATAATTCGTGATAGAACCGAATCTAAAGTTTTGGAAAGTAAACTTCGCAAAAGCGAAGAAAAATACAGGGAGGTTATAAATTTAACGACTCAAGGTTTTGGCATCACTTTACCGGAAAGAGGCTTTATCGAAATCAATAATTCTCTGTGCAATATTCTTGGATATCCTCGAGATGAAATTCTGGGTAAAACAATTTTTGATTTTGCTACTCTCGATGCTGAAGGTGTTGTGCAAAAAGAGATCCATCGTGATCTTACAAAAATCAATGACCTGTTTGATATAAAATTGCTGAATAAAAAAATGGAAGAAATATACGTGAGCGTTACCAGTTCAGCCTTTTATTATGATGAAGCAGGTGAAATCATTGGTAGATTCGCTTTTTATAAAGATATCACAGAACGAAAAAGAGCTGACGAAAAAATCAAAAGATTATATAGTTCTATCATGCAGGAGCTCGATGTTGCATCATCTGCCCAATCTTTGATGCTGCCAAAATGGTTGATGCTGGAAGATAATTTGATGGTCTCATCAAATTATACACCTTCCACTAAAATCGGCGGTGATCTTTTTGATGTTATTAAAATTTCAGATACTCAATATGTAGTTTACATTGGTGATATTTCCGGTCATGGTGTGGAAGCTGCCTTATTGATGACTGCTATAAAATCTACGATTAATATGATAATCGATAGCGAAAAGAATGATATTCAACCCTATAGAATTATGAATCGATTGAATTCTATTTTGAGCGAGAAACTTCTGTATCGCAATTTTATGACTTTACTGCTGGCTTTAGTAGATTTGGAGGACAACACAATTCGTTATTTCAATGCAGGCCATCCTCCGGTTGTTCAATATGATATGAAAGATAATAAAGCGAATTTGGCGGCTGAAATCGGCTCGATCCCGATGGGTTGGAATCCGGAAATAATTTACATGAAAAATGAGGAAGATGTACTTTCTACCGAAGAAAATAAAATTACGTTTTTATATACTGACGGCATATTTGAATGCGAAGATAAAAAAGGCGAACAGCTTGGTTTGGAAGGTTTTGTAGATCTTCTGGGAAAAAATATATCTGATGATAACCTGGCTGTTATTCCGTATAAGATT